>Ga0209683_10000276_pt1 | contig 20575 bp, 17 predicted proteins | sample DOMMetBare2Fresh_FD_187474 | JGI IMG/M metagenome (GOLD analysis project Ga0209683, IMG submission 187474) | Wetland sediment microbial communities from St. Louis River estuary, USA, under dissolved organic matter induced mercury methylation -... | ecosystem: Environmental > Aquatic >... | reverse complement strand
TGGCCCCCGTCGACGGTGTCGGCGGCTTCGATCACCGCCGTCAGGCCAAGCTGCCAACTTGCTCCTTCGGTATTGTCCTGCAATGCCTGTGCCGGGACGATAGCATCGAGTTCGAGCCGGCCGGCGCGCCGGGCTGTTACCGGCTGGTCAGCGGAAGCGCGCGCGGGCTCAGGATCCAGGACATCGGCTCGCAGTCGATCGTTCCACTGCTCGCACTGCGGGAGGGACAAAGCTTTCTGGACGTCTCGGCGGCGCCGGGCAACAAGACGGCGCAGGCGCTGGAAACGGGTGTTCGCGCCGTGGCGTGCGACCGGCGATTCGAGCGGCTCGCCCCGATGCGCGCCCTCGGATGCGATCTGGCGGTCGCCGACGCGACCGAGGCGCTGCCATTTCGCCAGCGGTTCGACCGCATTCTGCTGGATGCGCCGTGCTCGGGTACAGGCACGCTGGCGCGGAACCCGGAGATCAAGTGGCGGCTGCGGCCTGCGGATCTCGCCGATCTGCACCGCCGGCAGGCCGCGATGCTGGGAAACGCACTGGAACGGTTGGCGCCCGGCGGACGTCTGGTGTATTCGACCTGCTCGCTGGAGCGGGAAGAGAATGAGGACGTTGTCGAACAGGCGCCGGCTCGCGTCGAACGTCTGTGGAGGCGGCTGCCGGGTGCGGACCCGGGAGATGGGTTTTTTGCCGCTGTGTTAACATCGGAATAGCCTGTAAATGGTTCAAATCGTTCCTTCTATCCTGTCTGCCGACTTCGCCCGCCTCGAACAGGAAATCCACCGGGTCGAGGAGGGCGGCGCTACCATGTTGCATGTGGACGTCATGGACGGCCATTTCGTACCCAACCTGACTGTGGGGCCGCCGGTGGTCCGATCCGTCCGCAAGATCACCAAGATGACGCTGGACGTCCACTTGATGGTGTCGGACCCGGACAAGTACGCTCCGGTGTTCATCGAGGCGGGGGCCGACCAGGTTCTGGTGCATCAGGAAGCGGCGCGGCATCTGGACGGGACGTTGCGCGCCATTCAAGGCGAGGGCGCGCTGGCGGGCGTTGTGCTCAACCCGGCCACTCCGGTTGCGATGCTGGAGGATGTGCTGGACTTGGTGGACTACGTCCTTGTGATGAGCGTCAATCCGGGCTTTGGCGGGCAGCAGTTCATTCCGCGGGCGCTCGCCAAGGTTCGCGAGCTGGTCCGGCGCCGCAAGGAGCGCGGCCTCGAATTCGCCATCGAGATCGATGGCGGGGTGCACCTGGGTAACCTCGCTGAGGTGGTGCGCGCCGGTTGCGACTGGATCGTGAGCGGCGCGGCCATCTTCGGGTCCGCGGACCCGGCGGCCACAGTGGCCCAGATGCGCGAGATCGCTCGCGATGCGGAGACGGTGCGCGTGTAGACCCGGAGGGCCTGACGTGGGACAATCGAAAGAGCTCCAAACGGCGGGTAAGTGAGTTTATGAAGCTTCGTCGAGACTTGTTAACGTACGGCGTTGTTGTAACGCTAATCGCCACCCTTTCGGCTTCCTGCTCCTTTCGCCGGAAGAAGTACGAAAACCCCATCACCAAGGATACGCAGCAGCCGGACAAGGTCCTGTTCGACAAAGCGATCAAGGATGTCGAGCGCGGGCGTTACGAAATCGCGCGCCTGACCTTGAACACGCTGATGAACACCTACGACCAGAGCGAGTATCTGGCGAAGGCGAAGCTGGCGATCGCCGACAGTTGGTACCGGGAGGGCGGTTCGCACGGTCTGGCGCAGGCGGAGGCCGAGTACAAGGACTTCATCCTTTTCTATCCGACGATGGAGGAGGCCGCCGAAGCGCAGGAAAAGGTCTGCAAGATCCACGTGAACCAGATGGAGAAGCCGGACCGGGATAACACGCACGCGATGCGCGCCGAGGAGGAGTGCCGGCAACTGCTCACTCAGTTCCCCAACAGCAAGTTCGCGCCCAGCGGCCAGCAGTTGCTGCGCAACATCCAGGAGGTCCTGGCCGAGAGCGAGTACCGGGTAGGATCGTTCTACTTTGGCAAGGGAGTGTATTACTCGGCGGCGAGCCGTTTGCAGGGACTGACCGATCATTTCCCGCTGTACAGCAAAGCGGATGAGGCGCTCTGGAGGCAGGGCGACGCTTACAGCCGCCTCGGGCCGAAGCTGCGCGACAGGTCGGCCGCGGCGTTCGCCAAGCTGGTGCGCGAGTATCCGCTCAGTTCCTACGCCGACGCCGCCAAGCGCCGGCTGAGAGCGATGGAGCAGCCGATTCCCGAGCCCGATCCAGTGGCGTTGGCGCGGCAGCAATACGAGATCGCCAACCGGACCAAGGCCGGGATGACGAGCCACTTCTGGGGCGTATTCCGCAAGGGCCCCGACATGAAACCGGCCGCCAAATCCGGCGCGCCGCAGATGGAGAGCCTAAGGCCGGCGACGCCCGTCACGGTTCCCGTATCGGCGCCCGCCTCGGGCGCTGGCGCGGACCTCACCGCGACGACGATCGCGGGGCCATCCGCGCTCGATACACAGCCCGACGCCCGCCCGCAGCAGCCACCGCAGGCGCAAGCCGGCTCGCCGGACCAGAGCCAAGCGGACTCGCAGAATACGCAGCCGCAACAGACGCAGCCAGACAGCAACAACAAGAAGAATAAGAAAAAGAAGAAATGAGCCGGATTCTGTTGGCCGACGACAGCTCGAATGCGCAGCGCATGGGCGAGCGGATTTTGCGCGAAGAAGGATTCGAGGTCGTCACCGTCACCGATGGTGAAACCGCCCTGATTCGGCTGGCGGACGTCGATCCGGACGTGGTGCTGGCGGACGCGTTTCTGCCGCAGAAGTCGGGCTTCGATCTCTGCTGGTACATCAAGAATCGCGAGGAGTTTCGGCATACGCGCGTGGTGTTGCTGGCTGGCCTGCTCGAGCGCATCGACAAGGGTGAGGCGGAGCGGGTGAAGGCCGACGCCATTCTGGAGAAACCGTTCGAAGCGTCGATTGTTGTGGCGACGGTGCGCCCGCTGGCCGAGGCCGCCGCACTCGCGCGCCAGACGCTCCGGGAACAGCGAAACGGGCAGCAGCGGACCGAGGCTGCTGCGGAGCCAAAGGCTGAGGCTGTGACCGATCCGCCGCCTGCCGCGCCGCCCACGGAGGCGAAGATCGAGACCGTCGCCGATCCGCCGCCTGCCGCGCCCGCAGCGGCGAAAATGGAGGCCGTGGCCGATCCGCCGCCTGCCGCGCCCGCGGAGGCGAAGCCGGATACAGCCGTCGAGATGAAGCCGGCCACCGTGGTTGATCCCGCAGCGGCGCCCGTTCCTGTGGCAGTGGACGCCGCGCCTCCAGCGCTTGCCGAGCTCAAAGCGGAGGCCATGCTCGAACCCAAGCCGCCCGCGCCCGCGGAACCAAGGGCGGAGGCTGCGGCCGAGATCGCGCCGCCCGAGCCTGCCAAGCCGAAGGCGAAGGCCGTGCTCGATCTGGCGCCGCCGGCCGAGACCAAGCCCGCACAACCCACGAAAGAGCCGGTGGTGGAACTGGCGCCGCCCGCACCTGCCGAGCCGAAAGCGACGGTCGAAACAACGGCCGCGTCGAACGGCCCGGCCGCCAAGGCAACGCAGGCGCCCGCACCGCTCGCCGACCCCGATCGCGAACGCGTGCGTGCGGCTGTGACCATCGCGCTCGATCACGCCATGCCCGCGCTGATCGAAGAACTCACAGACCGCGTGATGGCGGCCCTGGGCAGACGCTGAAGGTCCGCTACATTCCCCAGAGGCTGCCGGTGCTGACCGGCTTTCCCTGCAGTTTCAGGTAGTAGAAGAGCTGCCCTTTGTGCTGCTTCAGGTGGTCGATCATCTGCAGCAACCGGTGTCCCAGAACCGTGGGGGTGGGATCCCAGGGGGCCGGCGCAGGGTCGCGATCGAGGCGTTCCTCCTTGCAGCCGGCCAGGATCTCGAGCGCGAGCCGCTTGTCTTCGAGCAGCAAGCGCCGCGCCTCGGCCACGTTCCTGATGGCGGGCAGCTTCTCGGCCGGCGGCAGCATTTCCTCCGGCGGGATCTCCGCCATATTCACGCCATCGGGCAGGCCCCAATCGCCCGTGACAAAGCCCTTGAAGGCGGCGCCGCAGGACTGTGTGAGGTGCATCAGGAGCTGGCCGGTGGTCATCCAGTTGTTCTGTGGGGAGGGCTTCCAGTCCAGGCGGCTGTCCTCTGCCATGGCAACCAGAGCGTCTGCGACCGCGTAGGTCGATTGAATCTCGGCTTTCAGAAGTTCAGTCCAGTTCATAGCGAGAGCATCGTAGCACAGACCGGCGCCCCCGCGTCCTCTGTTATCCTGGGCTTGTCGCATGCCTGATAACAGCTTTGATATCGCCTCCAAGATCGACCTCAGCGAGGTCAACAACGCCATTCACCAGACGATGAAAGAGGTCCAGACGCGCTACGACTTGAAAACCTCGAAATCGCAGATCGAGCTGAACGAGAAAGACAAGAAGATCGTGCTGACGAGCCAGGACGAGTTCAAGTTGCGCGCGGTGACCGAAGTGTTCGAGCAGCGCCTGGTGAAGCGGGGCGTCCCGCTCAAGGGCCTCTCCTTCGGGGAAACAGTGCAGTCGGCCGGCTCCACCGTACGCCAGGAGGTCGCCATCCAGCAGGGCATCCCGATCGAGAAGGCTCGTGAGATCGTCAAGAAGATCAAGGAGAGCAAGATCAAGGTCCAGGTCTCCATTCAGGGCGACTTGGTGCGGGTGAGCGGCAAAAGCCGGGACCTTCTGCAGGAAGTGATTCAGTTGCTGCGCCAGCAGGATTTCGGCATCGACATGCAGTTCACGAATTATCGGACTTTTTGAGCGGTGCAGGCCGGAACATATTCGGGCACAATTGTTGAGTATCGGTTCCGAAATATGCTGTTTTCCGCGCGGGCTTTTTTGAAGCTACTGGCAGCCGGCGTGACGCAATTCGCGTTCTACGCGGCGTGTGGCGCGTTCGCTGACCAGATCGGCGACGCGGCTCAGCAGGCCAGGCAGGTCCTCCGGCTCGATCAGGACCGTCCCGCCGGCGCTGCGCGCGCTCCTTGCCTTGGAGTTGTGGTACGTGGTGATCAGGGCCGTCGCCGGCTTGTAATCCATCATGCGGGCGTGAGCCAGTACCTTCAGCCCCGCCTCGGGAGATTCCATGCGGAGGTCGCTCAAGACCAACTCAAATTCCCCCTCGTCCAGCTTCTCGACCGCCTCGGCCCCGGAAGCCGCAGCGTCCACCCGATACCCACCCGCTTCCAGAACGGTTTGCAGCGTTAAACGAGAGGTTAAGTCGTCGTCCACGAGCAAAATACGCGCAAGATCTAGGCCGCCGCTTCTCGCACTCAGGTGAGCCTTCGACATCGCAGGCAGGTTTCCTTTCCGCAAATTTTAGTCTACCCCAGGGCCTGGAAAAAATCACGGTAAATCGTAAGCGGTAAAACCTACTTGTGTAGTACTAATAAAATAGCAGTAATCAGCGCCGGATGCTGATCGAGAGGCCGTCTCGAACCGGAACGATGCTGCTCCACAACTCACTGGAAGCGAACAGGTTGGAGTTGAACTCCGATATTGCCCGGCCCGCGTCGTCCCGAGGATGGGCGACGGTTCCGCGCCAGAGCACGTTGTCGGCCACCAGTATCCCGCCAGGTTTCAGTCTTTGTGGCGAGAGCCTTAGTACCGATGGGTACCCCGTCTTGTCCAGGTCACAGAAGATGAGATCAAACTCGCCCGGAACGGCCGCCAACGCCTCCAGGGCGTCGCCGACATGAACCTGTATGCGGCCAGCGACCCCGGCGCGATCAAAGTAGCTCCGGGCCTCCTCGGCTCTTTGGGCGCTCGAATCGGTGTAGTGCACCTCGGCGTCCGGCCCAGCCCCGCGGGCGAGCCACAGCGTGGAGTATCCGATAGCGGAGCCGAGTTCAAAGATGCGCTTGGCACCGGACACGCGGGCGAGAATGGCGAGCAGGTTTCCTACGACCGGCCCGACGATCGGGATGTCGCGCCGCGCCGCCCGCTCCTCCATTTCCGCCAGAACCGCATCGCGCGGAGGCAGCGCAGCCAGCAAATACTCCTCAATTTCCGGATCTACGATCATGCGATTCCCAGGCGCTCGAAGATGCGATCCACGTTCTTGAGCTGGCGTTCGAGGGAAAAACTGCCGGCAATTTGCTCGGGCGTGAGCGCGGCGCGGATCTCCGGATCGGCCTCGATGGCGGCGCGGAAATCCCCTTCCTCTTCCCAGGCCCGCATGGCGTGCGTCTGCACGACGCGATAGGCGTCTTCGCGAAGCATGCCGGCGGCGGCGAGGTCGAGCAGAAGTTGGCCGGAGAAAACCAGCCCGCGGGTCATCTCGAGATTCCGCTTCATCCGCTCGGGATAGACGGGCATGCGCCGCAGGATGCGTGTGGTGCGGGCCAGCAGGTAGTCGGTCAGGATGGTGGAATCCGGGAGGATGATCCGCTCGACGGAAGAATGCGAGATGTCGCGCTCGTGCCACAACGCGACGTTCTCGAAAGCCGCCTGGGCGTTGGAGCGGACCAGCCGGGCCAGCCCGCAGATCTGCTCGCAGGTGATCGGGTTCCGCTTGTGCGGCATGCAGGAGCTGCCCTTTTGCCCGGGCGCGAATCCTTCCTCGGCCTCGCGGACCTCGGTGCGTTGCAGGTGCCGGATCTCCAGCGCGATTTTCTCGAGCAGCGCCGTGATGAGCGCGAGCGCGGAGACGTAGGCGGCGTGCCGGTCGCGCGAGATCACTTGCGAGGTGATCGGGGCGGGCTTCAGGCAGAGCTTGGCGCAGATGCGCGCTTCGACCTCCGGCCCCATGTGGGCGAACGTGCCCACGGCGCCCGAGGTCTTCCCGACCGCCATGTCCGCGGCGGCCGCTTGAAACCGCGCCACGTTGCGGCCGGCTTCGTCGTACCAGAGCGCGAGCTTCAGCCCGAAGGTGATCGGCTCGGCGTGAACGCCGTGCGTGCGCCCGATCTGCACGGTGTGGCGGAACTCGCGCGCGCGGTCCTTCAGCGCGGCGCACAGCTCCTCCAGGCCGGCCAGGATCAGCTTCGATGCCTGTGCCATTTGCAGCGCCTGCGCCGTGTCCACCACATCATTCGAAGTGAGGCCGTAGTGCAGCCAGCGCGAGGCGTCACCGTGACCGGAGCTTTTCAGGGTCTCGGCGACGGCGGTGGTGAAAGCGATCACGTCGTGCTTCACCTCCTCCTCGATGGCCAGGATCCGCTCGACGCTGAAACCCGAGTGTTCGCGCAACGTGCGCGCGGCTTCGGCGGGGATCTCTCCCATCTCGGCCAGCGCTTCGGCCGTCGCCAGCTCGACTTCGAGCCAGGCGCGGTACTTGTTTTCATCGCTCCAGATGCGGCCCATCTCGGGCCGTGTGTATCGCGGAATCATAGGAGTAAATTCCAGGGTAGCAGTTAGTATTCGAAGATTTCGGTGGGGCGGCCGCGCTCGGCCACCACCAGCTTCGTGAAGAGGCTGCGGCCGGCGAGCGCCTGCTCCGCGCCGAGCCGCACGATTTCGGGGTGGTTGTTGTGCTCGCTCAGGTGCCCCAGCGCCAGCGTCGTGGTCGCGCTGTCCATCTCGTCGCGGATGTACTGGCACACCACGTCGTTCGACAGGTGGCCCTTGCGGCCCATGATGCGCTGCTTGACCGACCACGGATACGGCCCGACCTTGAGCATCTCCAGATCGTGGTTCGATTCGAGCGCGAGCAAGTCGGCGCCGCGCAGGTGGAACTTGATGGACTCGGGGATGTAGCCCAGGTCGGTCACCAGGCCGATCTTGACTCCCTGCGTGCGAAAACAGAAGCCGACCGGGTCGATCGCGTCGTGAGGAATGGTGAACGTGTCGATTTCGATATCGCCGATGACAAGACCTGCGCCGGCCTGAAAGGTCTCGAGCTTCGGCTCATACCCGTTCCATTCGAGACTGGGCGCGGTAAGTCGTGTGACGTAGACGGGGGCGTCCAGGTTCTTGGCGAGCGCCGGAAGACCGGCGACGTGGTCGCTGTGTTCGTGCGAGACGAGGATCGCATCGAACCGGCCGCCGCCCTCGCCGATCGCCGCCAGCCGCTTGCATATTTCCCGGCGGCTCGTCCCGGCGTCTATGAGCAAACGCGTGCGTTCGGTGGCCACGAGCGTGCAATTGCCAGAACTCCCGCTGGCCAGCAGGCATACCTTGACGATGGCGTCCTCCCGGGTATCTCTCCGTTGCTAGGATAGCGCGAGCCGAAGCGGCCGGGGCGGGTTCCAGACTTCAGCCGCCACAGGGAGCCGGCCCGCGCCGCTATTCGGAGTGAAGAGCACCACCTCTTGGTTGTTCTTCCACGATGCGCCGGACGCCGCAGCTGCAACGGGGTGACACGATTCGTCTGCCCGGCCCCATGTGGCGCCACAGGCCCGTTGTGCAACCGCGGGACTGCGCTGCTGCGATCTACCTGCGGCATATGGGATTGCACACTGAGATGAAAAAAAATCTTTGTTGAAAGACCTGCACGCTGCGGAGGTGTTGTATACTCGAAAAACGGGGTGAGAGCTGCTGTGCTGTTTCGGCACGGGCGACGACCCGGGTTGAATCATCTGAGATCGTAAGGAGGACACCTTGATCAGATCGCTTGTTGTGTTACTCGTATGTGCCGCTTGCCTTCCTGCAGCCACCATCACAAACGGGAACTTTGAACTGCCGGCCTGCAGCAACCAATGGTGCGTTGCCGTGCCTAGTTTCTGGACTCTGGGAATGGGTACCGTAGACATCGTCGCAAGCTACTGGCAGCAGCCGCCGGGCGGAGGCAGACAGAGCATCGACCTCAGCGGGAGCCAGGCCGGATCCCTGTATCAGGACTTCGCCACCATGGTGGGGCTGACCTACATTTTTACCTTCGATCTCGCGGGCAATCCCGCTGGGGGGACAGCGCTGAAGCATCTCACCGTGGCTGCGGGGACCGTCGCCAATCCGAACTTGACAACGGCGGCTTACACCTTCGACACCACCGGCTTGAGCCGAGCGAACATGGGCTGGGTCGAAACGGCGTTCCAGTTCACCGCCACCAGCTCGCTGACCAGGCTTACGTTCACCAGCGGAGACCTGAACGCGTATGGTCCCGCCATTGATAACGTGGAGATGGTCCCGGAGCCCGTGTCCATGCTGCTTCTGGGCGCCGGGCTGACTGCGATCGGTTTGCTGCGCCGCCGCCTGTCCTGACGGCGCGTCCACACAACAAGGGAGCCTCGTCTCCGCCGGGGGCTGCTGGAATCGCAGCCAACTAAGGAATCGTCGTGTGGCGGTCGGGTTCTGCGCTGGGTCACACACAGAAAGGGCCGTAGGCCCGTATTGCGTGGCGCTGATAGCACGTTCACGCAGTGACCGTACTTTGCACGGACGGGGGGGGCACGGTGGTTAGACTCTGGATCGCCGTATTGGCTCTGGCTGCTTGCCTGCACGCAAGCGCTATGAGGAACTGGAGGTTTGAAGAGCCATCGTGCCCCAGCTTATTCTGCTCTGGTGTACCTGACTTCTGGACCGTGGGCATGGGCGACGTGGACATTGTCGCGGACTACTGGCAGCAGCCGCCGGGTGGAGGCCACCAGAGCATCGACCTCAGTGGGACCCAAGCCGGATCCCTGTATCAGGACGTCGCCACCATGGCGGGGCTGACTTACCATTGTTCCCTTCGATCTCGCGGGCAATCCCGCTGGGGGAACCGCGCTGAAGCATCTCATCGTGTCCGCGGGGCCCATCGCAAATCCGACCCTGACAACGGCGGCTTACACCTTCAGCACTACCGGTCTGAGTCTAACGAACATGGGTTGGGTCCAAAGGGCGTTCACGTTCACCGCCACCAGCTCGCTGACTAGGCTAACGTTCACCAGTGGAGACCTGAACGCGTATGGTCCCGCCATTGACAACGTTTGGATGCCCGAACCAGTATCCGCGATGCTCCTGGGCGTGGGATTGGTTGCGCTGGGTTTGCTGCGCCGCCGCTTGTCCTAGCGCCCCGCCGCGTGTACGCGAGACGCGCTTCCGGCATGGCTGCTAGAATGGCGGCCAATGTGGAATCGAGTTGTCTGCGCCGTCGCGGCTTTTCTCCTTCTCTCTGCAACCGGTCGCGCACAGGAATCGGCGCCAGCTCGTCTCGCGGAGTGCCGGACGCGGATCGACGCAGTGGACGCCACCATCGTCAAACTGCTCAACGAGCGCGCGGCCCTGGTCGAGCGAGTGGGCGCCATCAAGGCTGAGGCGGGTCTTCCCGTCGCTGCGCCCGCCCGCGAACAGCAGGTGCTCCAGCGCGCCGTGGAGATCGGCAAAGCAGGTCCCCTTCCGCCGCAGGTTCTCAAGCGCATCTACGAGAAGATCCTCCAGGAGATGCGCGATTGGGAAGCCAGCCAGGTGCGGGATCGCGCGCCGGCGAATTGACCCGGCATCGCCGCGGTGGCGCCCCCCTGCCGGTCCGCCCGGACCAGATGCTACGATGGACAGTCTGGCGCGGCTCTGGCTGTGTCCCGGTTATCACCTACACATGAACGGATAAGACGACCAATATGCGACTACGAACGCTTCCGGTGTTCCTGGCGTTTCTGGCAATGGGTTTCGGCGACGCCGTCGGGCCCTTTGTCAGCCTGGCAAAGAGCGAGTTTCAATTGAGCAACACGGTGGCATCGCTGATTCCCTTCGTCGGGTTCAGCATGTTCGGACTGCTCTCGGTTCCAATCGGCGTGTTCCAGGACAAACGCGGCAAGAAGTTCGTGCTGTTGCTCGGCCTGGCAGTCGCTCTTGTCGGGCTGCTGAACGCCTCCCTGGGCCTGAGCTCATTCGGCCCGTTTTTGATCACCATCCTACTGCTCGGCGGCGGGGCGGCGATTCTGCAGGTGGCTGGCAACCCGATCATGCGCGACGTCTCCGAGGAGGGGAAGTACGCGCGCAATCTCTCGCTCGGCCAGTTTGTGAAGGCCATCGGATCGCTCTCGGGGCCGCTGATTCCCGTGCTGGCGGCGCGCTATTTCGGCGCAAGCTGGAAGGTGATCTTTCCGATCTACGCCGTGGCGCTGGTGATCACCATACTCGCCATCAGCGCTCTTCGCGTGGAGGAAAAGAAGGGTGACCACAGCGCTGCCACGCTCGGCTCCTGCCTGGCGTTGCTGAAGAATCCATACGTGCTCGCGATGGTGGGCGCCATATTCCTCTACGTCGGCGCGGAGGTCAGCGTCAGCGCCGGCATTCCACTCTTCCTCAAGGAGCGGTACAACATCGACATCAACAGCGTCGGCCTGCTCGGCACGGGCCTGTTCTTCCTGGCGCTGACGATCGGGCGCTTCTCGGGCGGCATGATTCTGAACTGGATGGCGCCGCGCAAATTCCTGGTCCTGACCTGCGTGGCGTCGATCCTCGGCCTGGCCGGCTTGCTTGTTCCGGTGCGCTCGGTGGCGGCGGCCAGTTTCTTCCTGATCGGCCTGGGCTTTGCGAACATCTTTCCGCTGGTGTTTTCGATCGCGGTCGAGAGCATGCCGGAGCGGGCGAATGAGCTGTCCGGCCTGATGGTCACCGCTATCGTGGGCGGAGCGTTCCTGCCGCCGCTTACCGGCTTCCTCGCGGATCGCACTTCGGTGCAGGTGAGTTTCCTGGTTCCCTTGGCGGCGGTGCTCTACATCACCTGGACCGCCAGACTGTCGGGGGGAGCGAGAGCGAATGCATAATCCAAACGATCCACGCATCGTGATGACGCTGGACGCAGGGGGCACGAACTTCGTGTTCTCGGCGATGCAGGCGGCGCGTCCGGTAATCGAGAGCTTCTCGCTTCCGGCGACCGCGGACGATCTGGAGCGCTCGCTCGACACGATGATCGGCGGATTCCGCCGCGTAAAAGAGCAGTTGCCCGCGCCGCCGGTGGCCATCAGCTTCGCCTTCCCGGGTCCCGCGGACTATTTCAACGGCATCATTGTGGGTCCGCGAAATCTGCCCGCCTACCGCGATGTGGCGCTCGCGCCGATGCTCGCAGATACGTTCGACGTGCCTACGTTCATCAACAACGACGGCGACCTGTTCGCCTACGGCGAAGCGGCCGCTGGCTTCCTCCCCTACGTCAACGGGCTGCTCGAGAAGGCCGGAAGCCCGAAGCGATTCCGCAACCTGCTGGGCTTCACGCTCGGAACCGGTTTCGGCGGCGGCCTGGTGTCCGACGGGCGCCTGCTCATTGGCGACAACTCGGCTGCCGGAGAAGTATGGCTGCTGCGGCATAAGCTGCAGTGCGACATGAACGCGGAGGAAGGCGCCTCGATTCGCGCGGTGCGCCGCGTCTACGCCGGGAAAGCGGGACTGGCGTTCGAAGATGCGCCCGAGCCCAAGGTGATCTGCGACATCGCGGAGGGGCGCGCCGCGGGTGATCGCGCCGCCGCCCAAGAGGCGTTCCGCTGCCTGGGAGAGCTGGCCGGAGACTCCATTGCCCAAGCCGTGACGCTGCTCGACGGCCTGGTGGTCATCGGAGGCGGAATCGCCGGCGCGCATCGGCAGTTCCTGCCCGCGCTGGTTGGTGAGATGAACAGCCTGTATCGCGCGCCGAACGGCGAGCGGTTTCGCCGCCTCGTTCCCCAGGCGTTCAACCTGGAGGACCCGGGCCAATTGGATTTGTTCCTCAAAGGCGCGGCGAAGGAAGTGAAAACGCCCCGCAGCGGCCGCATAGTGCGCTTCGACCCGCTGCAACGGGTCGGCGTTGGCGTTTCCCGCCTGGGCACAAGCGAAGCGACGGCCATAGGCGCCTATGCGTTTGCGCTGAGCCGGCTGGACCAGAAAGGATCTCGATGAAACGGATGGCTCTGTTAGCTCTCATGCTGTTGTCGCCGTCGTTAGATGCCCAGGAATACACGCGCGGAGTCGGCCGCTATCCCGGCGATCCCAGGGAGAACTTCGCGCCCGCCATGCGCATCGAGAGCGCGATTTACCGCAACCTGGCGCTGAACAGGCCGGCGTATCACTCGAGCAGCTACGACTACAACCTGACGGCGCAGTTGATCACCGATGGGATCAAAGATACGAAGCTACCCCGCTGGATCGCCGCCACTACCAACGAGGGTCCGCTCGCGAAACACGAGCGCGAGCGTTTCCTGGACGATTTCTGGATCACTAGCGTCAATCTGAAAGGGCCGGCGGCATGGGTGCAATTCGAGCTCGCGGGCGGTGAGGACGCGCTCGAAATAACCCGCATCGAAGCCGACGCGCGGACCCTCACCAAACCCGAGCAGCCGGAGGAGTGGGGCAGCGCGCTTCTCGGCTCGGCCGACGGCAAGGAGTGGAAGGAGCTGGGGCGCGCCTGGGGTGTGACGCGCATGGGCGGCGACGTGCTCGCATCGTTCACCCTGCGCGAGCCGTCGCGTCTTCGCTTCTACCGGATCACGTTCGACGATCCGAGGGCGCTCACCTGGCGCATCGGCGAAGTGAAGTTGTTCGACAAGAACGCGCAGGTGAAAGTCGGCGGGCCGTACCGGTTTACCAGCGCGTGGATGAGCGCCGGCCAAAAGCAGGAGTGGGTCTACGTAGACCTGGGCGCCGTCTGCGCGATCGATCGCGTGTCGCTGTACTGGGTGCGCCGCGCCGCCGCCGGCGCGATAGAGATATCCGACGACGCCTCGGCCTGGAAGACCGTTCAACCGCTTCCGCCCTCCGCCGGCGGCGTGGATGAGATCGCTCTTTCCCCCGCCGTAAAGGCGCGCTACGTCCGCGTCCTGATGACCAAGCCGGCAACGCCGGAAGGATACATCCTGAGCGAAATGGAAGTGTATGGCCGCGGCGGACCGGTTGCCGAGCCGAAGCCCGCGCCGCCGCTTGGCGCCGACGGCCGGCTGGATCTTGCCGGAGGGAACTGGCGGATCGAGCGCGATTCGCTGGTGAAGGAAGATGGTCCGGCGCTCTCGAAGCCCGGCTTCCACGATGACCGTTGGCTCGTAGCCACGGTTCCGGGCACTGCGCTCGCCAGCTATGTGAACGCCGGTGCGCTGCCCGACCCCGATTACGGCGACAACCAACTGATGATCTCGGACTCGTTCTTCCACGCCGACTTCTGGTACCGCAATGAATTCGTCGCTCCCTCCGCCCACGCCGGCAAACGCGTCTGGTTGAACTTCGATGGCGTGAACTGGAAGGCCGACGTCTTTTTGAACGGCGAGAAGATCGGCCGCATCGAAGGCGGCTTCACCCGCGCCCGCTTCGACGTCACCAGCCGTGTGCGCGTTGGGCAGAAGAACGCGCTCGCCGTCCGTGTCGAGAAGAACGCCACGCCCGGCAGTGTGAAGGAAAAGACCATCGAGACCCCGGACGCCAACGGTGGCGCGCTGGGCGCCGACAATCCCACGTATCACGCCGCGGTCGGCTGGGACTGGATTCCGACGATCCGCGGCCGCGACACCGGCCTTTGGAACAATGTCTACCTCACGGCTACCGGCCCGGTCACCATCGACGATCCGTACGTCGGCTCGACGTTGCCGCTCCCGGACACGAGCCGCGCCGACGTCACGATTCGCGCGACGCTCCGCAATCACGATTCGAAGCCGGTGAGCGGAACGCTGCGCGGGCGGTTCGGCGAGATCTCGTTTGAGACGCCGGTCGTTCTGGAAGCGGCCTCGGCCAAGGAAGTGAAACTCGATCCCTCGACCCATCCTGCGCTGCGGCTCAACAACCCGAAGCTCTGGTGGCCCGCGGGGTACGGAGAGCCGAACCTCTATGCCGTGGAGCTGAGATTCGAGACGGCGGACGTCGCAGTCTCGGAAGCCAAATCGTTTCCGGCCGGCGTGCGCCAGTTCACCTACAGCGAAGAGGGCGGCGCGCTGCGCATCTGGATCAACGGCCGCCGGTTCATCCCGCGCGGCGGCAACTGGGGCTTCTCCGAATCCATGCTGCGCTACCGTGCGCGCGAGTACGACGCCGCGGTCCGCTACCACCGTGAGATGAACTTCAACATCATCCGGAACTGGGTCGGACAGGTCGGCGAGGACGCGTTCTACGAAGCGTGCGACCGTCACGGCATCGTGGTGTGGCAGGATTTCTGGCTGGCGAATTCCTGGGACGGGCCGGACCCCGAAGACAACGCCCTGTTCCTGCGCAACGCGCGCGACACTGTGCTGCGCATCCGCAACCACCCCTCCATGGGCCTCTACTGCGGCCGCAATGAAAGCTTCCCGCCCAAGCCCATCGACGACGGCCTCAAGGCCATCATCGCCGAACTCGATCCCGCCATTCACTACATTGGCGACTCCGCCGACGGCGTTGTGGCCGGTCACGGTCCTTACGGCGTCCAGCCTCCGGACTACTACTTCAAGCAGCGCGCCCCGGAACTGCTGCACAGCGAGCTCGGCATGCCCAACATCGTCACCATGGATAGTCTGCGGCTCATGATGCCTCAGGCGGACATGTGGCCGCAGGGGCGCGTCTGGGGCCTGCACGATTTCTGCCTCAACGGCGCGCAGCGGGGCGGCGCGTTCCAGAAACGGATCAAGGACAGCTACGGCGGCGCGGACAACGTGGCGGATTGGGTGACGCTCGCCCAGTTCGTGAACTACGAAGGGCACCGCGCCATGTTCGAGGCGCAAGGGAAATACCGTATGGGCATGCTGATGTGGATGAGCCACCCGGCTTGGCCCTCATTTGTCTGGCAGACCTACGACTACTATCTGGAGCCGACCGCGGGCTACTTTGGAATCAAGAAGGCCTCCGAGCCGCTGCACATTCAGTGGAACCAGGCGACCGACATGGTCGAGGTGGTGAACTACAGCGCGGGAAACCTCGCCGGCCTCACCGCTCGCGTCCGCATCCTCAACATGGACGGGACTGTGAAGTGGGAGAAGACCGCGACGTTGCCGAGCAAAGAAGACAGCGTCTCGCCCTGTATCCAACTCGAGTTCCCCGCCGGACTGACCCCGGTGCATTTCCTGAAGCTCGAGCTGATGCGCGGCGGAACAGTGGTGTCGGAGAATTTCTACTGGCGCGGCGTGGAAGCGAATAATTATCGCGCGCTGCGAAAGCTCCCGAAGGTGAACCTGGAGGCTTCGACAGCGGTCGAACGCCAGGGCGACCTCTGGCGGCTCACGACGGATCTCCATAACCCGTCCGCATCGCCGGCGCTGATGGTGCGTCTGAAGGCGGTGCGCGAGAAGAGCGGCGACCGCATCCTACCCGCGATCTACAGCGATAACTACATCTCGCTGATGCCGGGTGAGCGGCGCACGATCGCCACCGAGCTGCGCCACGCCGACACAAGGGGCGAAGCGCCGCGCATCGCCATCGAGGGTTTCAACGCCGGCGCGGTGGCCGGCAAAACGCGGTGACAGTAGCCCGCAGGTCGCGCCAATGGTAATGCCGCTGAGGCGGGAGGCGCGATCTACGGTTCCGACGCAAACAAGCGCAGGGCGCCGTTGAGACCGCAAAGCTGAACACGATCGTAGACGGCGGCCGCCGCCCGCCTCACGTCCATGGGTGAGCCGCCGGCGGCGAATGTGCGCAACGCTTCCGCCGCGCATTGCTCTGTTCGTGCACCGCGACAGCCGTTCAGCGCTCTTGACCGCCCTCGCGGAGCGAGTCAATGAGCTTTCGAAACCTCTCGTTCTTCAGGAAGCGTTGGAAGGAGTCGTCCGTGCGAGGGTCGGGCATGTTCTCGCCCGGAATCATGTTCCGCTTGTACTGAAACGCCGTCGCCAGGTACTTCATGGCGTTCTCGAGGTCGTTTCTCTCCGCATATGTGCATGCCATGTTGTAGTGGAAAACCGGATACGTGGGGTCTTCCGAAAACCCGTACTGGAAAACCTCTTCCGCGGCCTTCAGGTTTCCGGTCATCCCGTAGGCCATCCCAAGATTGTCAACCAGCATTCGCCATAAGCCCGCGCCAAGCTTGCGCTCCTGCTTCTCGAGATGGAGCGCTTTTTCATAAAAGGGAATGGCTTTGTCATACTGCTGCCGTAGGTAATAGGCGCTTCCCTGGCTGAGGTAGCCCAGGCTTGTCGGCTCGGCTGGCGCCTTCTGGTCCGTCAGCCGGACCGCTTCGAGAATGAGGGCAAACGTCGCCTCGTCGCTTGGCTTGAACTTGACTTGGGAAAGGTGTATGTCGACGTACGTATCCTCCTTTGCCAAACACGCCAGCACGTGCTTTTGTTGAATCGGAGCGCCGCCGAATTCAGGAGTCATGTACTCCAGCATCGCGATCTCGCCGGCTTGCGACTCGCGGGGACCGACTACAAGTCCCTTCGGAGAGGCCTTTATGCGGTCTCGGAACGCGCGCCGGCGCCCTTCGGCGCTGGCCTTGCCACGGATACGTTCCGCGGTGACGGACAGTATCAACCCGTTGGCGTGCGTCGCCATCAGGTATCGCCTGCCGTCGGGCTTGCTCCCGTCGGCGTCTACTCTGAAACCCGGAACATCAATCTGCACCTACCAAGCCTTCCAAGGCACGGATACCCTTAGTCCTTTGATCGCTGGAGTATCTTGCGCCAGGATGGCGCCTGCGCCTCCGAGAGCCAACAGCATGAGCGCTGAGGCGATTGCCGGTCTGCTCACTCGCACCTCCTGATTTCGGTCCTGGACCGCCGGACCGCAAACATCATACGCCGGACAGGCTCCGGCTGCACAGAAACCCGTGAGGGAAGGCTGGCCAAAAAAGAGGATTTCGAGTATTCTAACATCGTGACCCGAAGTCTTCGACTGTACGCCGCCACAGTGGTGTTGCTGGCCGCGGCCGGACCTCGCTGCCAGGCGTGGACGATCGATGGCGTGGTGAATTCGGTGAGCCAGACGAGCTACAGTGGTTACCTCAATTCTTCCCTGTACACGACCACCGGTTCCAACCGCGGCTACGGCGCGCAGCATGATCTGGCGCGAACGGCCATCTACAACGCGTTTGACAGCATCGGGCTGGAGACCACGCTTTCCCCCTTCATCTTCAACTCGGCGACCTACAACAATGTCGTTGGGGTGTGGGAAGGCACGACGCGGCCGGACGACTATTACGTCGTCGGCGCGCACTACGACTCCGTGAACAACCCCGGCGCGGACGACAACGCCAGCGGCGTGGCCGGGGTCATCGAAGCGGCGCGCGTGCTCTCCCACTATCGGTTTGAGGCCTCGCTGGTGTTCATCGCCTTCGACCGCGAAGAGCAGGGCCTCCTGGGTAGCGCGGCCTGGGCGCAGCAGCACGCCGCGGACAACATCCTCGGCATGATCTCGCTGGACATGATCGCCTACGACCCGCTCGACGCGGGGCAGGCGCGCATCTATTCGAGGAGCGGCGCTACGAACACGGTCACTGTGGGGCTGACCAACGCACTGAACTCCTACACCAATCTGACGCCGGTCTTCTCGGGAGCGATCTGGGGAAGCGACCACTCTTCGTTCGCCGCGCAGGGTTTTCCGGCCGCTCTGCTGATCGAAGCGAGTTCCAACCCCAACTACCACACCCAGTTGGATTCGACGAGCACCGCGGGCTATATCAACTACGGGTACGCTACCAACATGACCCGCGGCGCCGTCGGCTATCTCGCCACCGCGGCGGAGCTTTCGGCGCCAGAGCCTGCCACGATGCTCCTGGTCGCCTGCGGGTTGATCGCTCTGGCGGCCGCTCGCCGGCGCCGGATCGGCTCGTGAGCCGTCCCGCCCGGCTGCTGTCCATCGCGCGAACCGGCCCTATGGCTCGAACCTGACGGGGACGGAGACGTCGAAGCCAGCCTGCTTTAGCTGCTCCGTGTTTTTGATCACTGTTCCGTTCATCTTCACGTTCTTGAACAGGACCGTGCCGGCGTTCTGCCCCATGAGCATTCCGGGCCGGGTCGCCCTGAAGTAGAACGTGCAGTTTTCGAAAACGAAGTCCGTAAGGGGCTGGTCGCCGCCGTCGATGTAGATGTGCCCTCCGTCGTTCTCGAACGTGCAGTTCAGAAAGCGGAAATCGTTCAGTGGAGCGTTCTTGCTGGGTCGGGCGCCCGGCGAGTAGCCGCGTCCGGTGAAGTACGCAGGCGTCAGTTGAATCCAGATGGCGTACTTGTTGTGGTTGGTGACGAAATGCACGTCCTCGAAGCGCAGACGCTTGATGGCCGGGGCGGCGCCGTATCCGATGGCAATACCGGCAGTGTAAGTGTAATTGACGAAACCTTTGACGACGACGTCCTCGACTCCCTTGTCTTCCCCCGTCCGGGGGTCTCTGCCGCGATAAAAAGCCCAGGTATCGTCCATGGTCATGGCGAAGCCGTCTTCGATCAAAATGTGTCTGCTGCCGCTAAAGTCGTACGCATCGTCATGGTACTGCTGCTTGCGGCCGACGACTTTGATGTTGCGGGCGGAGAAACCCTCGCTGCCCATAACGTTTACGGTCCAATAGGCGGAACGGAGCAGTAACAGATCCTGGAAGGAAATGTTGCGGCTGTTGTAGACGACATAGCCCCTGACTCCGCTTCCATGCGGATCCTGGATTTTTCCGCTGGAATCTCTCGCGCGTCCGTCGGATGTGTCCGGTTGAAAGTCGTGCCACAGCCATGGGTAGCCTTCCAGGTCGATGGCGCCCCGGCCCGCCAGACCGGCATTCTCGACATTGTTAAAGATGATCGCTGCCCTCAACTGCCTTCCCCCGGCGCCCGTAGGCACGGAGGCGTAGTCTGAATTCTTGGAGGACCCGCGAAGGACGGCGCCCGCGTCGACGTAGAGCGTGACGTTGCTCTTCATCAACACCGTGCCCGTCAGATAAACACCAGCGGGGAAAAAGAGCGCGCCACCGCCGGGCTTGGCGGAGATGTCGCTGATGGCTCGGTTGATTTTCGCGGTCTCTACGGTCTTCCCCGCGCTGTCCACCTTGTAGTCCAGAATGTTGACTACATTCGGATCGCCGAGTTTGGGAGGATTCTTCTCGGGTGGTTCGGCAAACAGCATCAGCCCGGTGCTGTAGAAGCTTGGGTATTCGTTGAGGAACAGGACCAGGTAGCGCGGCCGGTCGAGTTCGAAGGTGACCGTGTTGCCGTCGATCTTCGGCTGTATCCCGTAGGCGAGCGGCCGCACCTGGCAGGTGTGCACCCTCCTCTCGCTGACGAGCAGTGTGACCGTGACGCGGACCTTCCCGGTCATGGAGAAGCTGGCGTAGTCCATCCAGTTGAACTGATCGTAAGTCAAAAAATGATGCACAAATATAGGCCGGCCATCCACGGTCACCTTGTAAGATTCGCTGGGGACGGCGCCCGGGTAAGGGGGGTAAGGGGTCACCGCGGCAAAGGCCGCGAGCGGCATAAGCGTCAAGAGCAATCTGGACACCATCGTATTGGCCTCCTGAAATCCCGAAACAGAGTATACTCCTCGGGCGGCCCGGGCCGTCGCGATACGGCGACAACGAGACGTGAGCGGCGGCCTGCAACGCTCTCGACGGACGTTCCTACGCCGGCCTGCGGCGGGTCCTGGCGAGGGGCGGGGTGCACCTGGAAAACTGAGGAATCAGCGGCCGGGTTCAACGATCCGGCCCGGTGGAATGACGAGGGGCGAAACAGGAACCCCTTCGTTCACGGAGCCAGGCAGAGCGGACCGGAACCGGGCCAACCTCAAACGGTCGAACACGCTGGCCAGGCGGCCGTCGATG
>Ga0209683_10000274_pt1 | contig 20591 bp, 17 predicted proteins | sample DOMMetBare2Fresh_FD_187474 | JGI IMG/M metagenome (GOLD analysis project Ga0209683, IMG submission 187474) | Wetland sediment microbial communities from St. Louis River estuary, USA, under dissolved organic matter induced mercury methylation -... | ecosystem: Environmental > Aquatic >... | reverse complement strand
GCGCGGCAGCATCGCCAAGGGCGAGGCGCTGGTGAAGACCGGCGGTGGCGGCAAGACCACGCCCTGCACCATGTGCCATGGCACGACGCTCAAAGGCCTCGGCGACTGGCCGGCGCTGGCGGGCCGCCACCCCAACTACATCGTGCGCCAGCTCTGGAACATGCAGAACGGCGATCGCGTCGGGCCGTCCGCCGCGCTGATGAAGCCGGTGGTCGAGAAGCTCACCAACGACGACATGCTGGCGATCGCGGCCTACGCCGCGTCGCTGCAGCCGTAAGCGGCTGTGTCCCGGACGCGGTGCGGCGCGAAGCGCTGCACCGCAGATCCGGGGCCGTTCCAGATTCGGAGTGTGTAACGGTCCCGGGTCTGCAGCGTAGCGCGGGTCGTTCACGGTTAATCATATTTGCGCATTGGCCGCGCTGCGCTGCGCCCGGGACACGGGTGCGATGGAAAAGCGGTATTTCGTCTACATCCTTACTAATTGCAAGCGCGGCGTGCTCTACGTCGGCGTGACGAACGATCTGGTGCGTCGCCTGTCTGAACACAAGGCAAAGGTCGTGCCCGGATTCACGAGCAGGTATGGCCTGACCATGCTCGTTTACTACGAAGAATACTCATCTATTCTCGAAGCACGGAACCGAGAGCGCGTTCTCAATCGCTGGCGACGAGCGTGGAAATTCGACCTGATTGAGAAGCTCAATCCGGATTGGCGTGATCTCGCAGACAACTTGGCGCCCTGACGCCTGTCCCGGGTACAGCGCAGCACGAGCGCGCGCAGGCAGGTCTGGGAATTCTTGCGCGAGTGTGTCCGCGCGCGAGTGGTGCGCTGCAGACCCGAGACCGTCACAGGCACAGAACTGCGTAACGACCCCGCATCTGCGGCGCACCGCTTTGCGCTGCACCGCGTGCGGGGAACGAGGCTCGCTCACACCCTCGCGCTCGCCTGCACCTCGGCCGGAAACAGATCCTCCGGTGTCATCCGCCGTGCGGTGACGCCCTGGTCGTGGCAGTAGCGGCAGAACGCCTCGAGCGTCGGCCGGCTCGCCTCGATGCCGTAGGGGAAGGGGTCTTCGCCCTGCGCCTGCACGATCTCGTCGGCGATCGCGGCGATCCAGGGCAGTGCGGTGCCCGCGATGGTGAAGTCGCGCAGCCGTTTGAGGCAGCGCCGCTTGGCCTCATCAAACGCCTTGTAGAGGTTCATTGCGATCCACGGATGCTGCTCGAACGCGGCGCGCCGCAGCGTGATCAGGTGCATGATCGGAAAGATGCCGGTCTTCTTGAAGAAGCGCTCCTCCTCGGCCCGGTAGTCTGGAAACAGCCGGACGATCTTGCCGTCACCTTTGACAAACGCATCAGGCGCGCGCGCCGTGATCGCGGCGTCGATCTCGCCGCTTATCAGCATCGACGAAAGACTTGCCTGCGGCCGCGCTTCGTAGCGGATGCCGCTGGGTAGCGTGAGCGCGACCTTCTCGGCGCGGCCTTGCTGATTGACGCCCGCCTGCAGCCACTGGATCGAGGACAGGTCGACGCCGTACTCCTCGGCCAGGAAGCCGCGCACATAGACGCCGGCGGTCTGTGCCCATTCGGGGATGCCAATCGTGCGCTTGTTGAGGTCCTTGGCGTTCTTGATGCCGCGGTCGGCGCGCACATAGATCGCCGAATGGCGATGCACGCGCGAGGGAAACACCGGGATCGCCACCATCGGGGCCGCCCCTTGCGAGGTCAGCGAGGTGTATTTTCCGAACGAGAGCTCGGACACGTCCCATTCCAGGTTCTTGAGGAAGCGAAAGGTGATCTCCTCGATGGTGTCGAACACCAGCGGCGTGAGCGTGATGCCGTCCGCGCGCACGGCACCGGACATGACGTCGCGGGTGTGGTCGTAGTCGCAGACCGCGAGCGTCAGATGCACCGAGGCGGTGCCATTGTGGCCGAGGATCTGCGGGCTGCGCGGGGCGGCTTTGCCGCCGCTCGCTTGGGGCGTGGGGACGTTCATCAGGGGCTCCGGGAGGACGAGGAGGCCCATTGATATTGAGCGGGTGGGGCGAGCGCAATCGTCCGGCGGGGCCGGCAAGGGCCTCGTGCCGCTGCGTCGGCCACCATAGGTCGAAGCAGATCGCACGCTAGGCCGGGACGACAAGACGTAGACGGTCTATCGCTCCGCCGTCCGGGCGGTGCCGTAGGTGATGCGGTAGATCGCGCCGGCGTAGTCGTCGGAGACCAGCAGGGAGCCGTCCTTCATGACCTGCACGTCGACTGGGCGACCAATATAATTGTTGTCCTTGAGGAACCCGGTCAGGAAGGGCTCGAACGTCCTGACGCTGCCGTCGCGGTTGAGCGTGACGTAGACCACGTCGGCGCCGATCTTCTCCGCTTTGTTCCAGGAGCCGTGGCGCGCGATGAATATGCCGCCGCGATATTTCTGCGGGAACATCGTGCCGGTGTAGAAGCGCATGCCGAGCGAAGCCGAATGTGGCCCGAGCTTGGCGACCGGAGGAACGAACTCGCTGCAGGCGTGGCCGCCGCCGAGCTCGTTCTCCGGCAGGTCGCCCTGATGGCAATACGGAAAGCCGAAGTGCTGGCCCATCTTGGTGACGCGATTGAGCTCGTCATGGGGCAGCTCATCCGACAGCCAGTCGCGGCCGTTGTCGGTGAAATAGAGCTCCTTGGTGACGGGATGGAAGTCGAACCCCACCGAGTTGCGCACGCCGAGCGCATAAGGCTCCGCGCCCGTGCCGTCGGTATTGAGGCGGCGAATCTGCGCGTTGGCGGCGGGCGGCTCGCAGATGTTGCAGGGCGCGCCGACGCTGACATAGAGCTTGTTGTCGGGACCGACGCCCAGGAACTTCCAGCCGTGCGAGCGATGGTCCGGGAAGTCGCTGTAGATGACGACGGGCTTCGGCGGGCTGTCGAGGCTGTCCTCGATCTTGTCGAGCTTCGAGATCTTGGTGCCTTCGGCGATGTAGAGCGTGCCGTCCTTGAAGGCGAGGCCGTTCGGCCGGTCGAGCCCGGAGGCGATCACCTTGGCCTCGCGCTTGTTGCCCTGCGAGACGACCGCATAGACCTTGTCGCGGGTGCGGTTGCCGACGAAGACGGTGCCCTTGTCGCCAAGCCGCAGGGAGCGCGCATCCGTCAGGCCATGGATGTAGGTCTCGACCTTGAAGCCGGCCGGCAGCTTGAGCTGCGCCGTCGGCAGCTTGTCCTCGGAGGGCTGCTGCGCGATTGCCGAGGCGGCGGTCAATGCCAGGAATGCCGCCGTGGACAGCAGCGCGCCGGTCGGTGCGAATCGGTATGTCATGGAAACCTCCCTGGACGGAACAGGTGCGGCTGTCCCGGCAGTGTCCGACAGGAGGTACCATATTCGCAATTGGATTCGTTACCTCCCGGTGTGTAACTGCCTGCGGCACAGAGTCATAGAAAAACCGGACCCTTGCGGGTCCGGTTCAAGTTCGTCGGCGCGGGAGCCGACTATCACCTTCCAGAGGGGAACACTACCGACGCATCGATCGCGATCTGGGAGGATGGACAACCGACCGTCAGCAGCAACGATTGAAGTATGGCGAGCGGTATGAGTCGGGACAACATGGAGGCTCGCATGCCAGCCATGCGGAGGTCGCAAGAAGCAGCACGCTCGACCAACATTGGAAGGCAATGGCTGCGTGTAATGCCAGCGACGACGTCTGCAAATTCAACACGATGACGTATTCGCACCAGACTTGCTGGCGACGGGTCGCAGCGCTACTCCATCCAAAGTATGTGCTTTAGAAATTCCAGCGCTGTGCCTTGGACACCAGGAAGTCGCGGAACACCTGCACGCGCGCGACCGATTTGAGCTCTTCCGGATAGACGAAGTAGGCATCGTAGGCGAGCGAGCTGTTGCTGTCGCCGAACAGTTGCACCAGGCCGCCGTTCTCCTCGACCAGATAGTCCGGCAGCATGGCGATGCCAATGCCGCGCTGGCAGGCGCGCAGCACGCCCAGCACATTGTTGATGGTTAACCACGGTACCCGCGGCGCGCCGGTTTCATCATGGCCCAAGGTCAACAGCCAATTGCCGCTCTGCTGCAGCCACGGCGGCGCCGTCCCGCCGAGCACGACGATGCGGTGCTTGTCCAATTCCTCCTGCGAGCGCGGGGTGCCGAAGCGCTTGAGATATTCGGGCGAGGCGCAGGCATGGAAATGCAGCGAGAACAGTTTGCGCTGGATCAAATCGGGCTGCACGGGCTGGCGTAGCCTGATCGCAACGTCTGCCTCGCGCATGGCGAGGTCGAGTTCCTCCTCGGTGGTGATCAGCGTGACCCGGATGTCGGGATAGAGGTCGAGGAACTCGCCAAGCCGCGGGGTGAGCCAATGCACTCCGATCCCGGGCGTGGTCGTCACCTTGAGCTCGCCGTTCGGGCGCTCGCGGCTGTCGGTAAGCTTGGCGCGCGCAGCCTCGAGCTTCATGAACACTTCATGGGCGGTGCGGTGGAGAAGCTCGCCCTGCTCGGTCAGGATCAGTCCGCGGGCGTGGCGATGGAATAGCGACACCCCAAGCTCCTGCTCGAGCGCGGAGACCTGCCGCGACACGGCCGACTGCGACAGCCCGAGCTGCTCGCCGGCATGCGTGAAGCTCCCGGCTTCGGCGGCGGCATGGAAGACCTTGAGCTTGTCCCAGTCCATTGACACTGACTTCCTGTCCAACATTGCGGCGCGGCCAGGTGCGGCACGGCGTTGCGCCGCGCCGGCTGGCGATCGGCCGCTACTCGGCTGCAATGCGAGGCTCCGCCTCGCCATGCGCCGCAAGAAAATGCCCGGCTTCGAGCGCCGCCATGCAGCCCTGGCCGGCTGCCGTCACGGCTTGGCGATAGACGTCGTCGGTGACGTCGCCCGCCGCAAACACGCCCGGCACCGAGGTCGCGGTCGAGAACGGTGCCGTCTTGATGTAGCCGGATGGTTTCATGTCGAGCTGCCCGACCACGAGCTCGGACGCGGGCGAGTGTCCGATCGCGATGAAGACGCCGTCGATCGCCATTGTGGTGCGTGCGCCGGTCTTCACGTTCTTCAGGCTGATGGCGTTGACCTTGAGCGGGCTCTCGCCGCCGTGGACCTCTTCAAGCTCCGAGTCCCAGATCACTGCGATCTTCGGGTTCTTGGCGAGCCGGTCCTGCAGGATCTTTTCGGCGCGGAAGCTGTCGCGCCGGTGCACGACCGTGACCTTGGAGGCGAAATTGGCGAGGAACAACGCCTCCTCGACCGCGGTGTTGCCGCCGCCGATCACGACCACCTCCTTGCCGCGATAGAAGAAGCCGTCGCAGGTGGCGCAGGCCGACACGCCATAGCCCTTGAACTTCTGCTCGGACGGCAGGTCGAGCCAGCGCGCCTGCGCGCCGGTCGCGAGGATCACGCATTCGGCGACATAGACGTCGGCGGAATCGCAGGTCAGCCGGAACGGCCGCTGCGCGAGCTCCACCTTGGTCACATAGTCGGTGATGATCCGGGTGCCGACATGGGCGGCCTGCTTCTGCATCTGCTCCATCAGCCAGGGGCCCTGGATGACGTCGGCAAAGCCCGGATAGTTTTCCACATCGGTGGTGATGGTGAGCTGGCCTCCAGGCTGGATGCCCTGAATCAACACCGGCTCGAGCATGGCTCGCGCCGCGTAGATCGCCGCCGTGTAGCCGGCGGGACCCGAGCCGATGATCACGACCTTGGCATGGGTCGTCTTGCCCATCTGGTAGCCCCCGTTTGTCGGTTATTGGCAGTTCCGCCCGCTTAAGAGCGGGCTGGGCCGGCAGGCGCCAGCGACTTGCAACTAATGTAGGGAATCTACCAAGCCATGCAAGATACGCAGAGCAGCGGGCACGGGGTCGTGATTCGACATATTATAATACCGTTAATGCGCAAGAATGTTTCGCGATGGCCCGAGTGGGGGTAATAGAGAGCCGGCTAGCTAGCGGAGGCTCCGGTGCCGGCACGACTCGATGCCATCGATCGCAAAATCCTCAAGGAGCTGCAGGACGACGGCCGCATCACCAATGTCGAGCTGGCGCGCCGGGTCGGGGTCTCGCCGCCGCCGTGTCTGCGCCGGGTGCGCGCGCTAGAGCGGGCGGGCTATATCAAGGGCTATCGAGCGCTCTTGGACGAGAAGCGCCTCGGCTACGAGGTGACGGTGTTTGCCATGGTTCACCTCTCGAGCCAGTCGGAGGCCGACCTCAAGGCGTTCGAGGACTTCGTGCGCGGCGAGCCCTTGGTGCGCGAATGCTGGATGCTGTCGGGCGAGATCGATTTCATCCTCAAGTGCGTCGCGCCCAACCTCAAGACGTTCCAGGACTTCGTCGCCGAGCTCACCGGGGCGCCGCATGTGCGCAACGTCAAGACGTCGCTCACGCTGCGCAACTCCAAGGATGCCGCCATGGTGCCGATGGAGAGCGCCGTATGACAGCTCACCGTAGGCTGGGGTATCCCTGCGGCGTCAGGAATTCGGGAGCCGCGGCGGTTGTTGCTGCGCCCTCTCCCCTTGCGGGAGAGGGCAGTACCGAACGTTCAACAAGCACGGTTGGGTGAGGGATTGCAGCCTTACCCCTCACCCGGTCCGTTATCTTGAACTGCTGAGCGGCCCGCAAGGGGAGAGGGCACAATGATGAGCGCCGAATATTCTGCGGATGATGCCTCGCTCATCCGCCCTGCGCACGCGTTTCACCGCCACTCGACCTTCTTGACCTCATAGGCCTTGGCGCCGCCGGGCGTGACGACTTCAACGTTGGCGCCCTTGGCCTTGCCGATGAGCGCGCGTGCGAGCGGAGAGGCGATTGAGATCTTGCCCTTCTTGGCGTCAGCCTCAGGCTCGCCGACGATCTGCCACACCCGTTTCTCGTCGGTGTCCTCGTCGACCAGGGTCACGGTCGCGCCGAACTTGATGGTGTCGCCGGACAGCTTCGACACGTCGATTACCTCGGCGCGCGCGAGCCTGTCCTCAAGCTCGGCGATGCGGCCCTCGTTGAGCGACTGCAGTTCCTTGGCGGCGTGATACTCGGCGTTCTCCGACAGATCCCCATGCGTGCGCGCGTCGGTGATCTGCTGGATGATGCGCGGCCGCTCGACCTGCTGGCGATGCCTGAGCTCGTCCTCCAGCACGGAATAGCCCGCTGACGTCATCGGGATCTTGTCCATCGGTCCTTCAAGCCTCCAAAACCTGCCTCGCAAGACAAAATTCCGATCGCCGCCCGAACCTTGGTTCGGCAACGCGATCGCAGGAACCCTGTCCAAACGTCTTACCGTCCGGCGACTAGTGCCCCCGATTTGAAGTTCCTATACCAACTGCAGCAACCTCGGTTAGGAACTTCAAATCGGAAAGCGGCACTAGAAACAGAGACTTGCTAGTGCCCCTCGCTTCCGAAGTTCGTGTCAGGGGGTGTTGCAACGTATCACGAACTTCGGAAGCGGGGCACTAGCCTCCGGCACATCCGGGGTTAGCCCCTGCCGCCGAAATAGCTCTGCAGCGCGCGCACCTCGAGGTCGCCCCCGAGATAAGCCTTGATTCCCTGCGCCGCGGCGACGGCCCCGGAAAGAGTGGTGTAGTAGGGGACTTTATGCAAGAGGGCAGCACGGCGCAGGGACCGGCTGTCCGCCAGCGCGATGGCACCCTCGGTGGTATTGAACACCAGCTGGACCCCGCCGTTGCGGATGGCGTCCACGATATGGGGCCGGCCTTCGGCCACTTTGTTAACCTTTTCCGCCTTGACCCCCTGCGCCACCAGGTAACGCTGGGTTCCCCCGGTCGCAATCAGCCGGAAGCCGAGCGACTCCAGGAGCCGCATGGCCTCCAGGATGCGGGGCTTGTCGGCGTCCCGCACCGACACGAACACCGTGCCTTCGCGCGGCAGCCGTGAGCCGCCGCCGATCTGGCTCTTGGCGAAGGCGACCGCGAAGGAGTGATCGATGCCCATGACCTCGCCGGTCGACTTCATCTCCGGGCCGAGCACGGTATCGACGCCCGGGAAGCGCGCGAACGGAAACACCGCCTCCTTGACTCCGACGTGCTGAAAGCTCGGCCGTTCGAGCCCGAAGCTCTTGAGCGGCTCGCCCGCCATGACGCGCGCGGCGATCTTGGCGACCGGGACGCCGATCACCTTGGCGACGAACGGCACGGTGCGCGAGGCGCGCGGGTTGACCTCGAGCACGTAGATGTCGCCGTTCTTGATCGCATACTGCACGTTCATCAGCCCGCCGACATGGAGCGCTAGGGCGAGCTCTCGGGTCTGGCGCTCAAGCTCGGCGATGGTCGCGGCGTCGAGCGAGTGGGGCGGCAGCGAGCAGGCCGAATCGCCGGAATGAATGCCGGCCTCCTCGATGTGCTCCATGATGCCCACGATCCGGGTGTCCTTGCCGTCGGCGAGGCAATCGACGTCGACCTCGATGGCATCGGAGAGATAGCGGTCGATCAGCAGCGGACGCTTGTCGGAGACGACGAGCTCCGAGGGCCGGTCGAGATCGCCGGCGAGCCGCGCGATGTAGCGGTCGAGCTGCGGCGTGTCGTGCACGATCTCCATGGCGCGCCCGCCCAGCACGTAGGACGGCCGGATCACGATCGGATAGCCGATCGCTTCCGCGATCGCGCGCGCTTCCTGCGGGCTCTTGGCGATGCCGCTCCTGGGCTGGCGCAGCTTGAGCTTGTCGAGCAGCTGCTTGAACCGGTCGCGATCCTCGGCAAGATCGATGGCGTCGGGAGAGGTGCCGAGAATCGGCACTTGCGCCTGCTCCAGCGCTTCGGCGAGCTTGAGCGGGGTCTGGCCGCCGAACTGCACGATGACGCCATGCAGCGTGCCGTTCGCCCGCTCGGTATCGATGATCTCGATCACGTCCTCGGCGGTGAGCGGCTCGAAGTAGAGCCGGTCCGACGTATCGTAGTCGGTCGAGACCGTCTCCGGATTGCAGTTGATCATGATGGTCTCGTAGCCCGCCTCCTTGAGCGCGAACGCGGCGTGGCAACAGCAGTAGTCGAACTCGATGCCCTGGCCGATCCGATTGGGGCCACCGCCCAGGATGACGACCTTCTTGCGGTCGGACGGCGACGCTTCGCAGGCCGCGCGGCCCGCGAACGGCGCCTCGTAGGTCGAATACATGTAGGCGGTGGGCGAGGCGAATTCGGCCGCGCAGGTGTCGATGCGCTTGAACACCGGCCGCACGCCAAGCGCGCGGCGCTTGGCCGCGACCGCGTCGGCCGACTGGCCGGTGAGCTTGGCGAGCCGTGCGTCCGAAAACCCCATCGCCTTGAGGCGGCGGAATGACGCCGCGCTCGTCGGTAGGCTCTTGGAGCGGATCTCGGCCTCCATGTCGACGATGCCGCGGACTTGCGCCAGGAACCATGGGTCGATCTTGCAGGCTTCGAAGATCTGCTGGTCCGACAGGCCGTGCCGCATCGCCTGCGCGATCTTCAGGAGCCGGTCGGGCGTGGGCGAGCCGAGCGCGGCGCGGATGGCGGCGCGGTTTTCGCTCTCGTCGCTGCCGATGCCCTCGATCGCGAGCTCGTCGAGGCCGGTGAGCCCGGTCTCGAGCGAGCGCAGCGCCTTCTGCAAGCTTTCCTGGAAGGTGCGGCCGATCGCCATCGCCTCGCCGACCGATTTCATCGATGTGGTGAGAATCCGCTCGGCGCCCGGGAACTTCTCGAACGCGAAGCGCGGCACCTTGGTGACGACGTAGTCGATGGTCGGCTCGAACGACGCCGGCGTCGCCCCGCCGGTGATGTCGTTAGCGATCTCGTCGAGGGTGTAGCCGACCGCGAGCTTGGCCGCGACCTTGGCGATCGGGAAGCCGGTCGCCTTGGAGGCGAGCGCGGACGAGCGCGACACGCGCGGGTTCATCTCGATGATCACCAGGCGGCCGTCCGCCGGGTTGACCGCGAACTGCACGTTCGAGCCGCCGGTCTCGACCCCGATCTCGCGCAACACCGCGATCGAGGCGTCGCGCATGATCTGGTATTCCTTGTCGGTGAGCGTCAGCGCCGGCGCGATGGTGATCGAATCGCCGGTGTGGATGCCCATCGGATCGAGGTTCTCGATCGAGCACACGATGATGCAGTTGTCGTTCTTGTCGCGAACGACCTCCATCTCGTATTCCTTCCAGCCGAGCACTGATTCCTCGATCAGCACCTCGGTGGTCGGCGAGGCATCGAGGCCGCGCTCGACGATCTCGATGAACTCGGCCTTGTTGTAGGCGATGCCGCCGCCGGTACCGGCGAGCGTGAACGATGGCCTGATGATCGCCGGCAGGCCGATGTCGGGGAGCGCTTCGAGCGCCTCGATCAGGCCCTTCTCGATGTAGCGGCGCTTGCGCTCGTACTCGCGCGAGTTCCACAGCGCCCGGTACTCGTCGAGCACCTCCTGCTCGGCCTCCGGCGCGAGACCGCGCGCCTTGATCTCCGCGATCTCGGCGGCATGGCGGTCGCGGTCCTGCTGCTTGAGATCGGACGCGTTGGCGAGCGACGACTTCGGGGTTTCGAGCCCGATCTTGCGCATCGCCTCGCGAAACAGCTCGCGGTCCTCGGCTTTGTCGATGGCCGTGGCGTCCGCCCCGATCATCTTGACGTTGAACTTCTCCAGCACGCCCATGCGGCGCAGCGACAGCGCGGTGTTGAGCGCGGTCTGCCCGCCCATGGTCGGCAACAGCGCGTCCGGCCGCTCCTTCTCGATGATCTTGGCGACGATCTCGGGCGTGATCGGCTCGATATAGGTCGCGTCGGCGAGATCGGGATCGGTCATGATCGTCGCCGGATTCGAGTTGACCAGCACGACCCGGTAGCCCTCTTCCTTCAGCGCCTTGCAGGCCTGGGTGCCGGAATAGTCGAACTCGCAGGCCTGGCCGATGACGATCGGGCCGGCGCCGATGATCAGGATCGAGGAGATGTCCGTGCGTTTGGGCATACTATTGCTGCACCACTTTGCATTCCCATCCGTCGTAGTCGCAGCCGAGTTCATCAGCCCACGCTTGCATTTGCCGCGCATGTTTGGCGAAGCTCTGCTCATCGACGGCTGTCGTGATCTCAAGCACAACGCCATCCTGCCCGGCCGTCGGACGAGCGCTGTAGCCGGCTGCTGTCGCAGACCTTCGAAGGCCTTCGAGATTTCCCCCATAAAGGTAGAACAACGTGTGGCGGGGCGTCTCGCCAGTGTCTCCATGCTCCGCCAGCGCTCGACGAACCCCTGCGTCTCGTTCGGCGTGGGACTGCTCTGCCATGCTCAGGTCCTGCAGCGGTGGCTCCAGCGATTGACTACACAAAAAAAGGGCGCGCTCGTGCGCGTCCCCTGGGGTTCGCGCCTTGGGCCGCCCCGGCGCGCGGGCGCTGTTTAGACCATTCCGGCGCGGCAGGGAAGGGGAGCGGCCGGGTTTGTGCCCTGAGCAGGCTGGCGCGGTCTGGCCAACGCCTGAGCGGTCGAAGTGGGTGCGCGTTTTGACGAACCTGCGAGGGTGCAGATTACAGGAGGCCAGAGGACAGCTTTTCATCCTCCCAGGCCTGCAAGATGTCCACTTGCTTGGCCAGCCATTCAGTGGGCACCGCCTCACTGCCCCATTCGGCAATGCGGCCAGCATATTCACCCATCAGCCAAATATGCCGAATCGGCACGAATAGATGCACTGCATTGAAGTCATTCGGGGTGATTGAGCGAACGGAACGGTAGCCATCGACGAAGGCGTGCCACGTCGCAAACCTCTGGCGCTCAAAGGGCCACCGTCGTCGAAATCGAAGAAAATAGCCTGTCCCGCACGCGGCCCATCCGTTGCGATGCGTGCGTTGTTCCCATGGCAGTCGCCGTGTCAGAACGTCCAGGTCAAGTCGTCTACGGCGGCAACCGAAGCTGAAAGGCGTGTTGCAAACCCCCTCAGACGTTCCCGTGTCTCTATCGCCAGAGTTCTCACATCCAACACTGCGGCCACTTGACGATGCAGGAGATGATCTAAATCCAGGTGATAACGACCGCTCTTCCCTCCGGTATAGTTTTTCGCGGTCACGTGGATGCGAGCCAGCGTTATGCCTTGCGCCCGCGCGTCCGTGGATGCGCCAGCCTTTGGCCTACGTCCCTCAACATGGCGGAACAGAACCACCGGACGCCGTCCTTCAGGCAGAAGTCCGTAGGTAAACAGGACGCCATCCCGTCCCGGAACCGGAGCAGCAACTGGCACTCCGGCCTTGTCCAGATAAGTCAAAAACTCGGTTTCCGAGGCGACGTCGGCCTCACCTCGAGTTCGCCGACACGACAGCCGCAGTACGTAGCGCTGGCCGTCCGCAGCCCGCACCTCGAAGCTATCGTTGAAGCCGCGATGCAGAAGGGTGCATTCGATTGGCCCCGGCAGCTCATACCGCGCAGCCACGAGACTGCCCACGGATTGCGCGGTTGCAGTGGAATAGCTCGCACGTAGCGGAGTGTTGAAACTGCCAGTCATTCCCAGGCTCCCACCGCACGAGTGTGGGTACTCATCATAGCGAGTCGTCCCGTGGGTGAAAGAAAGCTACTAAGCGGTCGAGAGAGCGGTAGGCTGCCGCGTAGTGTTGTCCAGTTGTCAGTTCGAAGCCCCCTTCCGGCGTATCGGGAGGGCAGCGGCAATGCCGAATTCCACGACAACGGCCAAGCGATCTTGGCTTTCTTGGCTCGCTCACTGCCTCCAATCACTGCCCGGCATGATTCTGCGCATGAACTGATCGAACAAGGGCACGGTAAATGCCGTATCGCCGTGACTCGGGCTCCAGATCATGCCCTTTGCGATCAACTGACTGCGTGTCGGGCCGAGGGACGTGACTTCCCTGTTCAACTGCTCCGCAATGTCACCGGAGCGATGCGGACCTGGCCCGAGCTCTGCCATGGCGCGGAGATACTTCTTTTCCAGTGGCGTTAGCCGATCGAAACGAACACGGAAGAAACTCTCGTCGAGAGCCGCAATGGCCGTCTGCGAGGCACGCTCGACGTCATGCAAGGTGACTGGAGATGCTTGGGCGGCGTCCCATGCATGTTTCCCCCACTCCTGCAGGAAGTACGGATAACCATGAGTCTCCCGGACAATTTGCTTCAACGCATCCTCAGTCACTGTCACGCCTTGATCGCTCGCCGGCTTGGCAATGGCGATGCGCGCAGCCTCCGGCGGAAGGGGGCCAACTTGCGGAAAATCGAACAGCCGCTCAGCATATGACTTGGCCCGGCCCATTCGTCCTGGCAGTTGCGGCAGACCGGCACCCACGAGCACGACAGGCAAGCTGCGTTGCGCGGTTCGATGCAGAGCGGTGATCAATGCGGCGAGCTCTTCCTCTTCGACGTATTGCATCTCGTCGACAAATATAGCGAGAGCCGTGCCGGCTTCCTTCGCCGCTGCACCCGTAACCTCAAGCAATGCCTGCAAGTCGTGCTCGAGATCGCCGTTGTCCGCCAGTCCAGGCTCCGGCTCAAAGTCGATCCCTACCTCAATGTCTTGGTATTTGACCTTGAGCGCTCTTGCGAAACCAGCCAGTCCACGCAGGGCGCGTTGAGCAAGCTTCTTCGCCTTGGCGATCCGCGATAGCCGCAGAAGGGCGTGCCGCAACTGAGGTGCCAGCATCGCGGGGAGAGACCGGTTTTCGGGAGCTTCCACCCTTATGGTGTGAATTCCGGAGGCCTCTGCATCCTCACGCATTCGGTCGAGCAAGACTGTCTTGCCCACCCCGCGCAGCCCAACCATGAGAATGCTCTTGGTAGGTCGGCCTGCGCGCACCCTTTCCAACGCAATCCGTATGGTCTCCCGCAGTTCATCACGTCCCGCCAATTCAGGCGGCGGAGTGCCCGCTCCTGGCGCATAGGGGTTTCCGACCGGGTCCATGACCGCTATTTATAGCGAGTTTATCCTATTTTACAAGATTCTTATAAACTCCATAAACTGGATAAACTCCGTCAAAATGCCCGCCCGCCATCCTACTTAGCATAGCCCAGCCATCTCCACCGCCGTGAGATGATCCGCCAGCACCTTCGGCAGTTCGGCGGCCGGCAGCCGTCCGAAGCCGCAATAGGCGCCGAGCCCGAACTCGGGCAGGTACTTGCGGGCGGTTGCGATCCGCTCCTTGAAGCTTGCCATGCTGTGGATCGCGCCGAGATAGACCCGCGCGCCCTGCGGCTTGAGCTCCTTGAGCGGCGCGAAGAAGGCGTCGTCGCTGCGGTCGAGCACCGGGATGTGCACCCAGTCCACCTGCCGTCCGGAGGCTTCGATGCAGGCATTGGCGAGCTTGACCGCCTGGCCGAGATCGTCGGGCCGGAACCGCGGCCAGCCGCCGAGCGTGCCGAAGCAGAAATGGTAGCCGAGCGCCACGTCGGCAGGGATGTGCGGCGAGAGATTGCGCACCTGCGTCAGGCTGCGCTCGATGGCGCCGTCGAGCGGAAAGCCCGGGATGGCGCCGTAGGAATCCTGGATCTCGGTGGAGCAGTCCCACTGGATTGCGAGCTCGCGCGCCGGGATCCGCTCGACGATCTTGGCGATCTCGGCACGCGTTGCCGCCTCATAGCCCGGCCTGATGCGATCGAGGTCGCGCACATCCGGGAAGATGCGCGGCGGCAGCACGCTGTTGACCATCGGGATCGAGACCTGGAAGCGCAGGTGCGGCGGCAGCACGCCGCGCTCTTTCATGACGCTGAACACGAAATAGGAGTTGATGGCGTCGCGCGCGAAGCCGAGCCGCCAGCCGGGGTCGCCGAAGCGCACGCGTTCCACGCCCTCCTTCACCTTGAACAGCCAGGAATCGGCGGCGTTGCGCGGAAATGGCCGCTCGACGCCATGCTCGTCGGGCGCCGGCCGCTGCACGATCTCGAGCTCCGGATGCGCCGCCAGCACCTGATAGTGCACGCGGCTGATCCAATGGCGCCGCGGCCCGACCTCGCCGTCGGGCATCGAGAACAGATATTTGCCGAGCGGAGCGCCGAAGGTCTTAAACACCTCCTGCGGCGTATCGAGCGGGATGCTGCCGACCAGATGCAATGCCGCGCTCATTTCGTTCTCTCCCAGCTATGCGACCTGCGCGCAGGATCATACACTGCATCGGAAAACGCCGGAGCCGCCCGTGCAGCCATTTCGTCGCGCACTTATCTGTCGCGCATTTGCCTATTGCGCACTCCTCTGCTGCGGCCTGCTTGGGCTCGCCGTGGAGACCCACGCGCAGAGCTGGCCGAGCCGGCCGATCAAGCTCCTGGTCCCGACCGGCCCGGGCGCCGCGACCGACGTGATGGCGCGCCTTCTCAGCGACGGCATCTCGCGCCATCTCGGCCAGGCCGTCGTGGTCGAGAACCAGGCCGGCGCATCCGGCATTCTGGCGCATCAGACGGTCGCGCGTGCGGCGCCGGACGGCTACACATTCCTGTTCACCAACACCTCGGGCATGATCTTCAATCCGATCTCGTTCAAGCAATTGCCCTACGATCCGCTGCGCGACTTCACCCCGGTCGCGTCCGTGTGCAGCCAGGGCCCGCAGATGGTGTCGGTGAACACGAGCGTGCCGGCGCATTCGGTCCCGGAGCTGATCGCCTATGCCAGGGCCAATCGCGGCAAGCTCTCGATCGCGTTCGATGTTACGGCGGGCGCCGCCGGCGTCGCCACCCGCCTGTTCAACAAGCGTGCCGACCTGGGCTTAACCGAGGTGCCTTATCGCTCGGCCGCCCAGATGGCGCAGGACGCCGCGAGCGGCGTCAACCCGGTGCTGATGAGCTCGATCGCGGCTGCCAACGCGGTGGTGCAGGCCGGCAAGGTGCGCCCGCTCGCGGTGACCTCGGCGGCGCGCTTTCCGGGCCTGCCCGATCTGCCGACGCTGAGCGAGACCTTGCCGGGTGTGGTGGTTGACGGCTGGTTCGGAGTGGTGGCGCCGGCCGGCACGCCGGGCGAGATCGTCGCGCGCATCAACCGGGAGATCGGCGAGTTTCTCAAGAGCCCCGAGATCCAGCAGCGGCTGATCTCGTTCGGGCTCGCCACCAGCGGCGCCGGCACGCCCGAGTCGACGGCGGAGCTGATCCGCGAGATGCAGGCGCATTGGCGCGCGCTCGCCCGCGAGCTCGATATCCAGCCGCAGTAGCGCGGTTTGCGAGGGTTCATTTGCTGGGCCTTCTCCTCCGTCATGACGCCTTTGCGGCCGATGCCGGACGCGCTTCACCACGTCTTCACTCAACAAAGCGCGGTGGCGCCCGCTTCTACAATCAGGGGTGTCACGGCGCTTCGAACGAACCAATTGTGATCGCCGGGTTACTCAGTCACACTTGCCGCGCCGGTCTCTGATTCCATGGCCGAAAAGGGGATTGCGATGCGAATGGAATGGGTCATCGTCGGTGCCGCGACCGCCATCGTCATCATCGCCATCCTGATCTTCAACAGCCTGGTCCGCATGCGCAACGTGGTGCGTGAGGGCTGGAGCGGCATCGACGTGCAGCTGCGGCGTCGGACCGATCTCGTGCCCAACCTGGTCGAGACCGTGAAGGGCTACGCGGCTCACGAGCGTGGCCTGTTCGAGGAGATCGCGCAAAAGCGCGCCCAGAGCATCGCGGCCGACAATGTCAGCGGGCAGGCCGCCGCCGAGAAAGCCCTGCAAAGCTCGCTCGGGCGTCTGATGGCGGTGGCGGAAGCCTATCCCGAGTTGAAGGCCAACAAGAACTATCTCGAGCTGCAACAGCAGCTCGCCGAGATCGAGGATCAGCTGCAGATGGCGCGGCGCTACTACAACGGCGCGGTGCGCAATCTCAACATCGGTATCCAGTCGTTTCCCGGCGTCATGTTGGCGCGGCCGTTCGGATTTCGGGAAGAGCCATTCTTCGAGCTCGACGACCGCTCGCAGGCCGCGGCTCCGCAAGTATCGCTGGGAGGCGAAGCATGATCGCGCGGATCGCGTGTGCGCTCGCCGTCGTTCTGGCGACGCTTGCGCCGGCAGGCGCGGTCGAACGAATTCTCGATTTCATCAGCGATGTGACGGTCGAGCGCAATGGCGACCTCACCGTCACCGAGACGATCGCCGTGCAGGCGGAAGGAAACGAGATCCGCCGCGGCATCTTCCGCGATTTTCCCACGACCTATCATCGCCGTCGCGACGGCAGCCAGGTCATCGTGGGCTTTAAGGTGCTCTCCGTCACCCGCAACGGCAACACCGAGGACTACGCGCTTGAAAACCTGGACAACGGCGTGCGCGTGCGCATCGGCAGCGCCAACCGGAGTCTCAACACCGGCCGGCACGACTATGTGATCCGCTACGTCACCACGCGGCAGATCGGCTTCTTCCAGGATTTCGACGAGCTCTACTGGAACGCCACCGGCAACGGCTGGGTATTCACCATCGATCGGGCCGAGGCGCGCATCACGTTGCCGCAGGCGGTGCCGTTTCGGCAGAGCGCGTTCTATACCGGCCCGCAAGGTGCAAGCGGCCGGGAGGCGAGCATCGTCGAAGAGCGGCCCGGCAAGATCGTGTTCCGCACCACGCGGGCGCTGCCGCCGCGCAACGGCCTGACCGTCGCGGCGGCCTGGGAGAAGGGCGTGGTCTCGCCGCCTGGCGCGTCGCAGCTGACGCGCTGGTGGCTGGCCGACAACCTGGCCGTGCCGGTCGCGATTTTGGGCCTCGCGCTGGTGCTGGGCTTCTACTATGTCGCGTGGCTTCGCGTCGGCCGCGATCCGCCGCGTGGCACCATCATCCCGCTATTCGGTCCGCCCGGCGGGATGTCCGCCGCCGCGACCCGCTATGTGCACAATCTCTGCTTCGACCAGCGCTGTTTCACGGCGGCCGTCGTCGATCTCGGCGTCAACGGGCATCTCAAGATCACGGGCGGCGGCAGCGACAAGCCCGTGCTGGCGCAGCGCAAGGGCGGCAAGCCGGTGCCTGCAGCCGAGACTGCGATGGTCGGCAAGCTGTTTGCGAAAAAGCCGTCGCTGGTGCTCGACCAGGTCAATCACGAGACGCTCAGCAGCGCGCGCGAGGCGCTGAGCAACGGTTTGAACAAGTCCTACCTGGGCAAGGACTTCTCCAACAATTTCGGCTGGTCCGGGCTTGGCCTGGTGGCGGTGACAGGCTTCATCGTGCTTGTGGTGCTGAGCCTGGTCTTTAGCCATGAGGGAGGCCAGAACGGTGGTCTCGTGGCGGGCGTCGCGCTGCCGCTCCTGTTCGTCATGGGCGGCGCCGGCCTGATCTATGGGGGATTGCATCGCAATCCGATGAGCCTGTGGCGTATCATCGTCGGCGCACTGCTCGCCGGCATCGCGGCGCTCGCGGGCCTCTATCTCGTCAAGCAGAACGGCTATGGCTGGATCGACTTCATTCCGGCCGTTGCGAGCTATGGTGCGGCCGCGGTCGCCGGCATCTCGTTTCCCTGGCTGCAGGCGCCCTCGGTCGAAGGCCGCAGGATCATGGATCAGATCGAGGGCTTCCGCGAATATCTCGGCGTTGCGGAGGAGGACCGGCTCAATGCGCTCAACCCGCCGGACAAGACGCCGGAGCTGTTCGAGCGCTTCCTGCCCTACGCGATCGCGCTCGACGTCGAGAATGCCTGGGCGCAGCGCTTTGCCGGCGTGTTGGCGGTGGCCGGCACGGCGGCGGTGGCCAGTGCGTGGTATTCGGGCAGCAATAGCTGGACCACCGACCCGGTCGGCTTCGCGAGCCATCTCGGCAGCGATCTCAACCAGACGATCTCCTCAGCCTCCACGGCGCCGGGCTCCAGCGATGGTGGGAGTGGCGGCAGCGGTGGCGGCGGCTCCTCGGGCGGCGGCGGCGGCGGGGGAGGCGGCGGCGGCTGGTAGCGCGCGCCGTCAGGCGGGCCGCGCCCGAAAGCTCATGCGCGCCGGATTGTGCTCCAGGTTGTGCGTCAATCGTTCGGCGGTGTAGCCGGCCGCGCGCAGCCGCTGCATGAAATCGGCCTCGGTGTATTGCGCGATGCCGAGCTGGCTGCGCAGCTTGCGATAGGGCGAGACCGCGGTGCGCGCGAGGCCTGCGAGCGCGGCGAGCAGAAACCCGTGCTGCATGGCGTAGCGCAGGAGCGCAACGACATCGCTGAGCGCGCCCACGTCGGGCGGGATGATGTCGGCGACGATCAGCGTGCCGCCTGGCGCGAGGAGGCGCCGCCACAGCGCCAGCAATCGCTCGAGCTCGGCCGCGGAAAGATACTGTACCACCGAATTCGCCACGATCAGGTCGAGGCTGCCGCTTGGGCGCGACTCCAGCTCCTCGGGCGCGCATATTTTAATGCGCGGATTGCCGGCAAAGCGCGCCGCCATGGTGGCGCGCACGCTCGCGGCCGCCTCGCACAGCAGCACTTCGCCCGCCGCCGCGGCCACCCGGTCGGCGTGCACCGCCTCGCCGCAGCCGAAGTCCAGCACGCGCGCCTGCGGGCTGGGGACGAAACCCACGATGCCGTCGGCGATGTCGCGATAGTGCACGTCCTTGTGGCGGGCGTTGACGTAGATCGAGTGCTCGCCGTCCCAGAAGGACCGCCAGTCCGAGAGTGCCGCCATCGCTTGTCACCTCCGTCAAAGGCGCGGACTATAATTCGTCGTCCGCGGCGAGCGAAGTGGGGAATGCTGGCGATGGGAAGATGCGTCAGGCGCGCCAGAGCTTGCGCAGCGGCCCCTGCACGCCGTAGATCGGGTCGGTCTTCGGCAGCGGGACCTGCGGTATGCTCAGCACCGCCTTGGCATGCTCGGCCTTGCTGCCGCGGCAGAGGTCGTAGCGGCCGGTCGGCGGATAGGCGCCGATCACCATGAGATCCGGCCCCTTCCGCACGCACTGATGGCCGGTGCCGGCCGGCAGCACCGCGACGTCGCCGGAAGAAAGCTCGATCTCGCGGCCTTGCGCGCCGCCGAAGCGCACCGTGGCGCGGCCGCGCGCGATCCCGAGCACCTCGTGAATGGCGGAATGGTAGTGGACGTACGGATGGATGCCGTTGCGCCACATCTCGCCCCAGCCGTTCTTGGCGAACACCGCCTCGATCACGTCCTCGCGGTTGGGCGTGCCCGCGACGTCGATCGCGTTGCGATAGATCAGGAGCGGCAGGCGCGGGTTGTTGGGGATCGACCCGTCGTCCTCGAACATCAGCGCCAGCGGTTCGGATAGCTCGGTCGCGGTGGCCATGGGTTTAGGATCCGGGTGCTGGTGACTTTATCTCACGCCGCTGTAAATGGCTTCTTACCGAGGCAACCGCCGGATGCACGGCAAGTTCCAGCCGCGCGGGGCGCGGCTGCGGGGAAACGAGCTCAAATGGTCCCAGATCGCGAGACCGGGGTCAGCCCCTGCCGCCGCTCCCGCATCAGCGCGACGAACCGCTCGAACAGGTAGCGGCTGTCGCGCGGGCCCGGCGAGGCCTCGGGATGGTACTGCACCGAGAACACCGGCTTGTCCTTGAGCGCGATGCCGCAATTCGAGCCGTCGAACAGCGACACATGGGTCTCGACCGCGTTCGCCGGCAGCGTATCGCGGTCGACCGCGAAGCCGTGGTTCATGGAGGTGATCTCGACCTTGCCGGTGGTGAGGTCCTTCACCGGATGGTTCGCGCCGTGGTGGCCCTGGTGCATCTTGCTGGTCTTGGCGCCGACCGCGATGCCGAGCATCTGGTGGCCGAGGCAGATGCCGAACGTGGGGATGCCGCTGTCGAT
>Ga0209683_10000270_pt1 | contig 20661 bp, 15 predicted proteins | sample DOMMetBare2Fresh_FD_187474 | JGI IMG/M metagenome (GOLD analysis project Ga0209683, IMG submission 187474) | Wetland sediment microbial communities from St. Louis River estuary, USA, under dissolved organic matter induced mercury methylation -... | ecosystem: Environmental > Aquatic >... | reverse complement strand
CTCCAATGCTATGCCCGCTTGCTGCACCTGGTGGCACATTATGAGTTGGGTAATGATCAGATCATTGAATCACTTATAAAATCCGTTTACAGGTATATGGCGAAAATGAAAAACCTTACGGTTGTTGAAGAAGAGATGTTCCGTTTCCTCAGGCAGTCATTCAATGTTTCTTCAAAAAAAATAAAGCCTGAGTTGGAAAAGTTCCTTGATAAAATAAAACATCTTGAGAAAAATCGTTTTGAAACAAGATCGTTTGCTTATCTCGATGTTATTTCATGGGTGGAAAGCAAAGTGTACAATAAACCAATGAGTGAAGTGATTTTTGATAAAAACCTGAACAGGAAAAAAAGAAATCTTTTAACCGGAAAAGCAGCTTAATTAATTTTGAAAAATGGCAAGAACTCCTTCAACAATGGTTGCATTGGGCACAAAAGCTCCCGGCTTCACACTTCCTGATACAGTGTCAGGAAAAGATCTGTCTTTTGAAAATATAAAAGGTGAATCAGGAACGATGATCATGTTTATCTGTAATCATTGTCCTTTTGTAAAACATGTAAATGCAGAACTCGTAAAACTTGCAAATGATTATAAAAACAAAGGAATCGGATTTGCGGCTATCAGCTCTAATGATGTAATAAATCATCCTGATGATGCGCCGGAGTTAATGAGGCAGGTTGCAAAACAATTACAATATCCATTTCCTTATTTGTATGATGAATCGCAGGAAGTAGCAAAAGCCTATGACGCAGCCTGCACTCCTGATTTCTTTATTTATAATAAAGATCTTCAACTCGTTTACCGGGGACAACTTGATGATTCAAGACCTGGTAACGAAATTCAGGTAACCGGAAAAGATATTCGTCATGCATTAGATCGTTTAGTTAATAATCAACCAATCCCTGAACTGCAGCGCCCAAGTATTGGGTGTAATATCAAGTGGAAGTGATTTCGAATACAGCTGAATAGAATTACATCAGTACAAGAGTGCGACGCAAGGAACGATGATTGAAGTAAAACAGTTGGCTAAAAAATTATTGCAGTGGGTTATTAAGACTGTTATAAAAAGAAACCACAGCTTCATAATTTGCCTCGTTATCCGCTGTCAATTTTTTATCGGATATGAATTTCTGTATTTCATCTTTTTTGTCAGAAAAAATTGTTGGAAGATCTTTTAATTTTTTTATTTTGGTCCATTGGCCATTTAGCAAAATGTAAAACCGTAGATCCGTTTTTATAGTTTGCTCGGTTGTGGCAGAACCGTAAGGCCTGTTCTCTTGTATTCTTTTTTTGTATTGCTTATATAGTTCGGCTTTACCTGTCTGCAACAATTCATAAAAATCTTTCTCGGGTTTTTCGGTTGCTTCGATATAATTTGAAAAAATGAACCGGTGATCTTTTTTAAGTACAGTATCCCAAAGCACAACTTCTTTTATATGTGTAGTAGCGATCATTTCGGTTTGCTTTTCATCAATATAATTTACCTGTGATTCCAAAAGATTAATTCGAACCAGAATGTTTCTATATTCTTTTCCCTCGCTTAATATAATAGCACCACGCATCATTTGCTCATTAAAAAACGGGGAACCTTCTACCACCCTTGCAAACTTTGCAGTAACAAATGGCGTTCCGGCAACTGTGTACATATAATTAACGGCGCCGCCAGTTCTCGCAGGTTCCTTATCTACATCAACCGTTTTTTGAGAATATACATTGAAATAAAGGAATGAAATGCAGCAGCAAATAACCAAGCGTTGCATACGCATAAATTTCAGTTAGTTCCAAGTTACTAAATACTTCGGAATATATTTTTCAAATAATATCAATGTTGACACTGAATTGGTCAATATCCAGAGATTAAAAATTCCTGTTAGTAGTTAATCACTCAACTTTAACAATTGGTTTTATATAAATCTAAGTTTGCCAAATACTTTTGATAGAATAACTTAGTCCTCTAAAAATATCTGCTATGAAATATAAATTAGTAGGAATAACATTCCTTTCTTCAGTTTTACTTTTCTCCTGTGTCAGCAGCAAAAAATTTAAAAAATCACAAACTGATTATGCTGATCTGCAAACAAGATATACTCAGTTACAAGGAAATTTAAATAACTGCACTGATGAAAAAGCAGAATTAGCAAGACAGAAATTATCTCTGGAAAATGATAAAACAAATCTAAATACCCGAATTGCTGATCTTAATAATCAGATAGATTTTTTAAAATCGAACAACACGACCGTATTAAGACAACTGCAGGATCTCTCCGTTCTTTCTTCCTCACAGGCGGAAAGTATAAAAAAATCTCTTGATAATATTGGCGCTAAGGATGCATACATACAAGACCTGCAATCGGCCATGGCACGCAAAGATTCGTTGAACCTTGCCCTGGTTATGAATTTGAAAGGGGCAATTGGAAACATGGAAGACCAGGATATAAATATTAAAGTGGATAAAGGTGTTGTTTATATTGACATTTCAGATAAACTGCTTTTTAAAAGTGGCAAATATGAAATAACATCACAAGCTAAAACAGTGCTTGGTAAAGTAGCGGCTGTATTAAAAAATCAACCCGATATAGAATTTATGGTGGAAGGTCATACTGATAATGTAGCTTATCGAAGTGGTGTATTGCTCGACAACTGGGACCTGAGTGTAAAAAGAGCAACATCGGTAGTAAGGATGCTTCAAAATGAGTATGGTCTTGATCCAAAGAAAATGGCAGCAGCGGGTCGTGGTGAGTATAACCCGATAGCAGAAAACACCAGCGCAGAAAACCGGGCTACAAACCGCAGAACAAGAATTTTGATCCTGCCTCAATTAGATCAGTTTTTCAAACTTCTTGAACCCAAAAAACCTTCTTAATTTAATATTCTTTACCGCCCCGTATCGCCTAAGTCGAGACGGGGTTTTTAATTGGCAAAAGTTTTTCAGACAAATATTTTAGCGGCAGCGATGACGTAATTTGCAGTCATGACAGCCCTTCGACAAGCTCAGGGTGACAAAAAAACAAATGACTAATTATTTAGAAGGATTAAACGAGAAGCAACGTGAGGCCGTACTACATATTGATGGGCCATTAATGATCGTAGCCGGCGCCGGGAGCGGAAAAACCAAAGTGCTAACAACCCGTGTTGCTCACCTGATGGCAAATGGTGTGGATGCTTTTAATATTCTTGCTCTTACTTTTACCAACAAGGCGGCGAAAGAAATGAAGGAAAGGGTGGAAAAAATTCTTGGAAACAATGAAGCGAGGAATTTATACATCGGCACTTTCCATTCTGTGTTTGCAAGAATACTTCGCTTTGAAGCGCCAAAACTTGGTTACCCAAATAACTTCACAATTTACGATACCGATGATGCAAAGAGTGTGGTAAAAACCGTGATCAATGAATTAAATCTTGATGATAAACATTATAAACCCTCAACAGTTTATAACCGTATTTCATCGGCAAAAAATGCATTGGTAAGTGCTGCTGAATATGCAAATGATTATTATATACAGCAGGAGGATATGCGCAGTAACCGGCCGGCCATTGGACAGATCTATGATGCATATACAAAGCGTTGTTTTAAAAATGGAGCAATGGATTTTGACGATCTGTTGCTGAAGTTTTATGAACTATTAAAAACTTTTCCTGAAAGCCTTAGCAAATACCAGCATAAGTTCAAATACATTCTGATTGATGAATACCAGGATACCAATCCGGCACAGTATGAAATAATAAAACTACTTGGCGCCATGCATGAAAATGTTTGCGTTGTTGGTGATGATGCGCAAAGTATTTACAGCTTCCGCGGTGCAACGATCCAGAATATTCTGCAGTTTCAGAAAGACTATGAAGAAGTGAAAGTGGTGAAGCTGGAGCAGAATTACCGAAGCACTCAAAGCATTTTAAATACCGCAAACGAGGTTATTAAAAATAATAAAGGTCAAATTCCAAAAGACCTTTGGACAGAAAATGCAGAAGGAGAGAAACTGCGGCTTGTAAGAACAATGACTGATAATGATGAAGGAAAATTTGTAGCAGACACCATTCAGGAACAAAAACTTCGTAATCATTTTTTCAATAGAGAATTTGCAATTCTTTACCGTACCAATGCGCAGAGCCGATCATTTGAAGAAGCGCTGCGAAGAATGGGCATCCCATATACAATTTATGGAGGTATCAGTTTTTATCAGCGAAAAGAAATCAAAGATTATATTGCTTATTTACGTGTTACTATTAATCCGAGGGATGAGGAAGCGCTGAAACGTATAATAAATTATCCTGTACGTGGCATCGGCAAAACAACGATTGATAAAGCAGTTCTTTTTGCCAATGAAAATAATATAAGCATGTGGGATGTGCTCAACCAGGCAAAAACTTTTGGATTTAAAGCCGGTACATTAGAAGCTATTGATGGTTTTGTAACAATGATAAAAAGTTTTCAAAGCATGTTGAAAAAGCATAACGCATATGAAGTTGCTTTTCATGCTGGCAAACAAACAAATTTTGTAAAAGAACTTTTTAATGATAAAAGTGCAGAAGGTGTAGCTCGTTATGAAAACATCCAGGAGTTGCTGAACTCAATTAAAGAATGGGTTGAAAGCCCGGATAATGAAGATGGAGAAATAGTTGATAAAAGTCTTGGTGGTTATTTACAACAAATTACTTTGTTGACTGATGCTGATGAAAAAGATCCTAATGCAGATACCGTAAAAGTGATGACGATACATGCTGCTAAAGGGCTTGAGTTCTCTGTTGTATTTGTTGCCGGATTAGAAGAAATGCTTTTTCCAAATGCGCTGAGTATAAATACAAGAGAAGAGCTGGAAGAAGAAAGAAGATTATTTTATGTAGCAATAACAAGAGCAAAGAAAAGATTGTGGATCACTTATGCAAATACAAGGTATCGTTATGGTTCTTTAATACAAAATGAACCGAGTCGTTTTATTGAAGAACTTCCTGAAAATTTTATTGACAGGAGTTTTGCAGGAGGCGGAGCAAAAAATCAACGATCAGATTCTGGCAATGGAACAGCTTTTGAAAGAATGAGAGGATGGGGAGGAAGTGGTAAGGACTGGACATCCGATAGCCGACAGTCAACAAAAAAAGAAACACCTTCTTACCTCGCTCCTAAAACAACAATTCAAAAAGTTGTTGAGCATGTTCCATCTGCAGATTTTAAAGCAAGCGATATATCAAATTTACAGGTTGGTCAAAAAGTGGAACACCAGAAATTTGGTTTTGGTGAGGTGATAAAAAAAGAAGGCGCTGCACATAATCCCATTGCAACAATTAAATTTGAGAATAACGGGGAAAAGAAGATCATGTTGAATTATGCGAAGTTGCGGATACTCGAATAATTGATTTTTTACTCAATTAAGTTTAAGCCATAATCAAAGTCTAACCAACAATAAATATTACGGCACGATATTTTATAATATACCTGTAATTATTAATCATTAAAAACCAGCAATTATGCAAAGAAAATTATTAGGTCTGTTGTTTAGTGCGGCAGTATATGGGTTTTATAAATATTCAAAAATGACCCTGGAAGAAAAACAAGATCTTAGAAAAAAAGGTAGTGATCTGTTAAAGAGATTTACGGGAGTTACAAGTCCTGTGGCAGATAAAAAAATGGCTGCAGTAAGCACCGAAAACAACTATTAAAAAAATTAATTTACTAACCTAAAGAGTTGCGATTGCAACTCTTTTTTTATTCTCCCGGATGATAGCTTCTTTCTACATGCTTCATTACATCTTCCTTATAAAATAAAACATCTTTGAATTGTCCTTTGCTATACATTGATCCCTGGTCAAAAAAATGTTTTGAATTCTCATTGCCACTTTGTCCACCAGCAAGTAATGATTTTGCTTTTATCTTTTTACCAAACTCAACAGCGCAGATAAAACTGTTTCCATTTACTCCATATCTTTTCTTAGTGCCCGTAAAACTACGGCTGGTATAAGAAGGCAACATTCCCCATGTAGATGAAACAAATCCAACGGGTATACTTGGTTTATTGTCGTCAAATTTATTATCAATATCAGATGAAATCCTTTGAAAGCGATTGATCTCTCCCCATTGAATTTGCCAGCGTCCAAATTTATTTTGAAGATCATTTATTGTTGATAGCAAAGACTGCAAAACTTCTTCTGGTTTTGCATTTGCAGCAAAATAAATTGACTTGTCAACCTGGTCAGCTTCTTCGTCATCAATAACTTTTGTTCTAAAAATAACCGGTAAAATCTTTTGCCCCCATTCAATTGCCAATGTTGTGGCGATTGAGTTTTCACTGCAGCGATAATCCCAGTTTTTTAAAACAGAGATGGGTCCGATCAAAAAAGCATACAATGAATCGTTGTAGGAAACATTATTCTCAAATGCTTTCACCAATGCAGGAATTAAAATCTCAAATGCTGAAAGTCTTCTATCATAACCGGCTTTGATTACTTTATCTATATTGTATTTATTTTCCTCGCTTAAAACTCTCACCGCATTTACTCCCCGAAAGTTTTCTCCATCAGGCGCCATGTATGCAGGAAAATTTTCCTTTTTAGGGCTATTTGATCCGGCAACCGTAAATGGTGTTGAGTTACAATTTTGCAACCAACCATTTTTTGGATTAATACTTAAAACAGTTTCGCGGATATTGTGATAGCCTTTCCATTCTGTTGCTGATGTGCTGCCATCTACTGCTTTACTCCAATCGTATTTTGTATCCCTGATCGGGACACGGTTGCCGTGCCAGTAAGCAATATTCCCTTCCGCATCTGCATACACAGTGTTATTAGAAATATTTCCTTTTAGATCAAGCGTTTTTTTAAAATCCTCAAAACTTTTTGCTTTTGTTCTTTGCCAGCATTGTATCAAACCATTGGCGATCCGGTTATCAGCCTTTACACTTATCCATTGCCCGTTTCGTTTCGCCATGATCGGGCCATGATGCGTAAACAGCGCATTGATATTAGTGGTTTCAATTCCGCCGCCCTTTTTTGCTTTAATTGAAATTCTTTTTTGAATAACAGGTTTTTCTTTCCCTTCATACTCATACGCCCAGCCGTTTTCTTTCTTTGAAATTTTTTCAATGTAAGTATCAGCGGCATCAACAGCACTTGATGTATGCATCCAGCCGCAATGTTCATTAAATCCCTGGTAAATAAAAAACTGCCCCCAGGTAACAGCGCCATAAACATTCAATCCTTCTTCACTCACCATGTGTACCTCGGGACGAAAATAAAATGTAACATGAGGGTTTATATAAAGTATTGAATTGCCCGATTCAGTGATCTTTGGTGAAAAAGCAAAACCGTTTGAGCCGGTCAACTCTTCTTCTTCTTCTACATTTTTATTAATTAAAACAGATGGCTCACCGGAGTAAAATTTTTTCAGATCATTCACATTAACATCAGCAGTACTTATAGCGCCAATACTTCCGTCGGTCCACAACATAGGATACCATGGTTTAAACCGATTTAATAAAGCCGGTTTTATGCTTGGGTTTTTATATAAAAAATAATTAATGCCATCTGCAAAAGCATTACAAAGTTTTTTTAACCATACCGGTGAATTATTATAATCTTTTATTGCATCGGCAGAATCAATGACCATTCTTATCAGCAGATCGTCATACAATGAACTTTCACCTTTTACTTCTGCCATTCTTCCAAGCTTTTCAATATAATTCATCTCCACTCTTTTAAAATCGTCTTCACACTGTGCATATAATAATCCAAACACAGCATCAGCATCAGATCTGCCATAAACATGTGGTATGCCCCAGTTGTCCCTAATGATGGTAATATTTTTTGCCTGTTTTTCCCAACGGGAAACTTCTTCTTTGGAAAAAGATTGGGAAAATAATTGAACAGGGAACAAAAGAAAAAGAAATATTTTTTTCATATACTTCTGCTAATTAAATTTTCCAAAAGCGACCAAAGAGCCCGAGATAAGTTTCACTGTGTGTTACTTTCGGGATCGTGTACTTAGTTTCTATCTTGTTTCCTGTTTTATCCGTTATAAGAAGAGGTGATCTTGATTCGCAGTAGCTTACATATTGCACCGATGCAAGTTTTATGAGCAATTTAATTTGTGTGCTTTTACCAATAACAGGTTTGCAACTCATGGTATCGCCACCCTTATCCGTATTTATAAAATCAGTGAATTTTTTGTCACTTGGTGAAGTGATGGCGGCAATAATGGCCAGGATAAGAAGAATAACACCGAGCCAGGATAGAAATTTCATATTGCATTATTTTCCGAAAGATACAGCATTGGAAATACATTCAATGTTTCAGATTTTAAAAAAAATTATGGTTAATTTTAAAACATGCTAACTAATTGCTGTATCCGGCGAATGCTGCAAAAAATGATCTTGCTGGTAACGACGATCATTTTTATGCAGAATTTAAAAGCACAGCATAAAGAAAAGATCCTTCATCAACTCAATGATCTGCTTATTAACACGGTGATGGATGATCTGTTCACTCCGCCTGTTTGCAGCCGTATTTACACTTATCCCAACATTGCTTTTTATGAATGTATCAGGTTTGATGAGCCATCGAAACAACCTTTGTCCGGAAAATTAAATGGTTTAAAAAAATTACCTGCTCCGGTTAAAGGAAACAATAATTTTATTTCGGCATGCATCGCATTTTCATTTGTTGCTCAAAATTTTGTTGGCTCCGAATATAAAATTGAAGCGTGGCGTGGCTGGTTTATTGATTCTATTCAAAATACCGTTGAGTTTTCTGAATATAAAACTGCATATGATCACGGAAAAAGAATTGCAGATAGCATTATTTCATGGTCAAAGAGTGATAATTATCTGAAGAGTCGGGGTCTGATGCGATTTACAGCTTCAGATAAAGACGGCACCTGGCAACCAACGCCAAATGATTATGCACCCGGCCTGGAACCGCACTGGAATACATTGCGTCCAATGATCATGAAATCTCCCTCGCAGTTCTCGCCAACTGAAAAATTAAAATATAATCCTTCAAAACAATCTGTCTTTTATAAAAATGTGATGGAGGTTTATAATATTTCAAAAAAGTCAGATAGCAACCAAATAAAGATCGCCTGGTATTGGGATGATAACCCGAATGTTTCTGTGATAGAGGGGCATCTTACATATTTTATGCATAAGATCTCACCGGGTGGCCATTGGATAAAAATCGCTGGGCAAGCCTGCAAACAAAAAAACATCCCACTTGTAAAAACCGCACAAGTGTATGCATTAACTTCTATTGCCATTTTCGAAGCATTCATAGCTTGTTGGGATGAAAAATATAAAACCAATCTTATCAGGCCAATTACTGTTATCAATAATCATATTGATGCCGATTGGAGGCCGTTGATACAAACACCACCATTTCCTGAATTTACTAGCGGGCATTCTGTTACATCAAACGCAGCAGCAGCGGTGCTTAATGTTTTATTGGGAGATAATTTTTCATTTACCGACGAAACAGAAATTCCATTTGGCCATCAGCCAAAAACTTTTACATCATTCAATGCGGCGGCAAAAGAATCTTCAATGAGTCGTGTTTATGGCGGCATTCATTACCCTGAAACAGCAAGAATAAGCATACTGCAGGGACAACGAATTGGTAAATATGTAATTCGGACTTTGTATAGTGCTGCAACTTCGAAACCTAAAATGTAATGAGAAAGTTTTTTTTATTGATAATACTTCTTTGTTCAGTCTTCATTATAAATGCCCAGGAGACTGTTACAAAAAAACTTTTTTCTCTTTTGCCGCCGAATGAGACTGGCGTCAATTTCAGAAATGACATTGTGGAAGATGCTAATATGTTTTACTATAAATACGAATATTTATACATTGGCGCCGGCGTTGCTGCAGGCGATATTAATAATGATGGTTTGCAGGATATTTATTTTGCCTCAACACTTGGAACAAATAAACTTTATCTCAACCTCGGCGATTTTCATTTTAAAGATATAACAGAGCAAGCTGGTGTAAGCGCTGCTTCAGGAATGAAAACCGGCGTTAACATGGTTGATATAAATGGTGACGGGCTGTTGGATATTCTTGTTTGCAAATCCGGACCTACTGACCCCTTAGCAAGAACAAAACATTTATATATTAATAATGGCAATCTCACATTTACTGACAGGGCGACTGAGTTTGGATTAAATGATGCAAGCTTTTCAACTCAATCATATTTTTTTGATTATGATAAAGATGGTGACCTGGATGTATTTTTTGCAAACCAGCCAAAAGATTTTACCACTGCCATGCTGATACCGGCAAAAATGGTAAATGGCAAAATGGTGTTTGCAGAAGATACAAACACTGTTCATGTAAGCGACAGATTATATAGAAATGATAAAGGGAAATTCACGGATGTAACAAAACAAGCGGGACTCATCACTCATGCATTTGGATTAAGTGCAGCGATCTATGATTTTAATAATGATAGCTGGCCGGATATTTATGTAGCCAATGATTTTAATAAGCCTGATTATATTTTTATCAATAACCGCAACGGAACTTTCACGGAAAAACTTTCTGATTATTTTAATCATGTTCCCCTTTCTTCGATGGGCTCTGATGTATCGGATATTAATAATGACGGTTTCGAAGATCTGTTTGTGTTGGATATGGCAATAGAAGATCCGGTTCGTCAAAAACAATTATTTGTTCAGAATCTGAATTATGACAAATTTCAATTGCTGCTTCGTTTCAATCTTTATTATCAATATCCAAGAAACTGTTTACAATTAAATAATGGCAAGGGAAGTTTTAGTGACATCGCTTATTATTCCGGTATGGCGCAAACTGATTGGAGCTGGACGCCACTTATTGCCGATTATGATAATGATGGCTGGAAAGATTTTTATATAACCAATGGACTGAAAAGAGATATTACCGATTGGGATTATAAAAATTTTATTCTGGATTCCATTAAAAACATCATGGCAAGAGGTCAGTCAGTGAATCTTGATGAATGGTTCAAGCTGATACCACAGGTAAAAGTGAAAAATTATTTTTATCACAATAATTCTTCCCTGCAGTTTGATAATTTCTCAGATACATGGTGTGACCAGGTTCCTTCTTTTTCCAATGGCGCCGCATATGCCGACCTTGATAATGATGGCGATCTTGATATTGTTGTAAACAATATTGATGATCCTGCATTTATTTATAAAAATAATAGTCGTGAACTTAACAAATCGAATTACATACGTTTCCGTTTTTTAAAAAATAAAAACTCAAAAGAAGAAAGTTATGGGGCTATTGTAAAAATATATGACAGTAAAAATAATTTGCAACTGCAACGTTATGATCCGCAACGCGGCTATATGGGAACGATGGAGCACTTTTTACATTTTGGCACAGGTGCCGAAACTATTTTGCCTACAGTTGATATAACGTTCCCATCAGGTAAACCGGTCTTTTTAAAAGATGTAATGGTGAATCAACTGTTGACTATTTACGAATCAGATGGCGCGGAAATTGTTACTCCGTTACAAACAGATAAACCTCTGTTTGAAAAGAATACAAGTAAGAATTCTTTTAATTATACACATCGTGAAAATGACTTTATAGATTTTAAGAGAGAACCGTTGATACCATATAAATGCAGTCGCAAAGGGCCTTACTATGCTATGGCTGATGTTAATGAAGATGGTAAAGAAGATTTCTATATTGGAGGCGCTGCTGGTTCTGAAGGAAAATTGATGATGCAAATGGCTGATGGCTCATTTAAAGAAAAGGTACAGGCTGCATTTGTCGCTGATAAAAATTTTGAAGATGGTGGCGCTGTTTTTTTTGATGCCGATGGTGACAAAGACAATGATCTTTATGTAACAAGCGGCGGAGCAGAGTTCGTTGCAGGTTCACCTTTTTACCAGGATCGGTTATATATAAATGATGGTAAAGGAAATTTTACCAAAAAAATAAATGGCTTACGAAAAGAAGGTTTCAATAATTCATTTGTTATTGCATTTGATTACGATGAAGATGGAGACAAAGATCTTTTTATTGGCGGCGCTGTTATGCCGGGAAGATTTCCTTTACATGATAAAAACATAATACTTCAAAATAATAAAGGAGTTTTTAAAAATGTAAGTGATGCTATTGCCCCGGTACTTGCAAAAACAGGTATCGTTAATTATGCTTCTTGGGACGATACGGATGGTGATAATAAAAATGAGTTGATCATTGCCGGTGAATGGATGCCCGTAATGATATTAAAATTTACCAATGGAAAATTTGAAGAAACAAATGCTGTTGTTTCGGTTAATAAAAAATCTATTCCACTTGATCGGTTAAGTGGTTGGTGGAATGTTGTAAAAGCAGATGATATAGATAATGATGGCGATCTGGATCTTGTTGTTGGTAACAGAGGATCAAACTCAAAGATCACCGCGGATATAAATGAGCCTTGCACGGTTTATGCAAAAGATTTTGATGGTAACGGAAGTTACGATGCTGTGCTTGGTTATTATATATGGGGTAAGTGTTATCCAATGTATCATCGCGACCAATTGATAGATCAAATGCCGATGATGCGGAAAAAATTTATTCGCTACAGTCATTATGCAGGTAAAACATTAGATGAAATTTTTACTGAAGATCAAAAAAAGGGAATGGATGTTTTTAGAACGAATTGGTTTGAATCCGGAGTATTGATCAATGATGGAAATTTTAAATTCCGTTTTGTTGCATTTCCTGAACAGGCACAATTCTCAACTATAAACGATCTTATCATTGCCGATTTTAATGCTGATGGAAAAAAAGACATATTAACCGGTGGTAATTCCTATGATCCTGATGTATCAACCGGTAATTATGATGCAAAAGCTGCACTATTGCTGATAGGTGACGGAAAAGGGAAATTTCGAACTGTTTCAAATCTAAGTTCAGGCCTTGATGTAAACGGAGAGGTGAGAAGAATAATTTACCTGCAGGAGAAAAAACAAATTATCCTTTTAAAAAACAATGCCCCTGCTCAATTGATCAAGCAAAACTGACCTTCCACTGTTTCTTTCTGTTTTTTTTAACATCATTGTTTATGCAGATAATAAACCTTTATCTCATAGTTGAAAATACTGTTTATGAAAAAGGTTTTGTTTCTCATTTACGTTCTTGTATTGGTATCATGCACATCCAGAAAAGAGAATAACGCAACAACACAAAACAATGTCCCCGAAGCATTGCAGGATAATAAGGAAAACAAGCTGGTTAGTTTCTCAAAGCGGGGAGCCGATGACCTGGTGGAAGAACTTTATAAAGAAAAAGTAAAATCAACCCCGGCACTACAGACAATAGAAACGCTGATCGACAAACTAAGTGAAGCTGAAAATGATTCATTAGAAGTTTACAATGCCTTTAAAGCAAAGAATCAGCAATACTACAGCTCTGCAAATTCACATTTGAATTCCATAAAAGATTCACTGCTTAAAAAAGAAATTGAATCAGTATTAGAGAAAAACACTTTAGCATACAACAATAAAATATCCGGACTTAAGAATCTTGTAACTAATTTAAATGCGAAATCCTCATCGGCAGGCGATCGCCATACTATTTTAATGATTCTTATTTCACTTGGTATGATGAATGAGTACCAGGATAAAAATTTACCGTCAAAAAAACCAATTGAATCTGTTATTAGTAATTACAATACCCTTATTCAAAAAATGGATTCGGTGATCGGTAAGAATAGATAATTCAAAAATCACTAATCCCCTATTACCCTCACTTATAAAAGCAACAGCGTCGGTGTTGTTGCCATCGTGTTTCTACTTGTCTTCCGGGTTTGTATTCTAATATTTCATTGAATTAGCGTATTTGCAAACAGAAAAGCAGATATTGCAATAACAAACCGAAACATCAGTTCTTTACTTATCACCTCACTAATATAATAATTTCAAATTATAATCAAATTAATCACCACCTCCACGGTAAACGCCGCCGGAACCAAAATCAACTGTTATGAAAAAATTTTTTTTTATCCATGTTACAATGTTTTTTGCATTGCTGATCGTTTTCAGCAGTTGTCAGAAATCTATTACTGAATCAAGCACTGAAGCGGAAACAAAAGTGCCGGATGCTTCACTGAAAAATAAATGCCAGCTCACAGCTATGAACCTTGAAGGATTTAACAACCGTTTTCATTACAACACTAAAGGCCTTGCTGATGAATGGAAGATCGAGTATGGCGATGGCATTTATCATGATGTGTACACATTGTCTTATGATAATAACAATCATTTATCCCGTGCCTTGTACCATTATGATGGATTTCTGCAAGCCACTATTGACTTTGTATGGACAGGTAACAGGCTTACAACAGAAAGGTGGGATTATTCAGGCTTTCCTTTTGAAGTGGAAAATATCTACGATGTAAAAGGACAGATCATAAGAAGAGAGATTAGCTATGGATTTACAGCTGTAAATCAATATTCGCCAAACGGGAATATCCTTGTGAGAGACATCTTAATTGGTGACGAATTAATACACAGAGGACAATATACTTACAACCAGCCCAATAAAAATCCTTTTCTTGCCATTCAGGGTCTTCCATATGGCTTTCCATTCATAACATTTGATTTCAGCCCCTGGTGGGAAACTAGTGAGAAGATCACCGAGTATTCTGCAGGCTCGCCATTTGTTACGCTTGACGAAGATCCTGCACAAACAGTCATGCATATAGGTTTTCAAAACTATCCGGCCTCAGTTGATCATTTTGATTTGGTAACCAATAGTCTGGTACTTTTTTCTTTCGAATACCAGAACTGCGGGCCCCAGGGAAATCAGCCAACAAGGATCAATAGCCCATCTGCATCACAGCCTTCTTTACGTAGCAATACAAATGCAAATAAATTATCGCTGATAAAAATGGGACCACCGAATGCAGTAAAAAAACAATTGGAACAATTAAGAAAAAAGTAATTCTGTTTACTATTGGATAGAAAAACTGAAGTTCAGTTTTTTTAATTATTAAGCCCGGCACGTCCCGGGCTTTTTTCATACTATTATATGATCGATGGTTTCCGGAAAATCTTTTCTTTTTTTGGGAAGCTTCAAGCTCCTTATTGTTTTCCATAATTACATAATCACAATCATGTCGATGACATTCTTTACTCTATTTAAATTTATAAGATGAGAATGATGAATGAAAAAAACTTTATTGTGGATCAATTGTAATTCAAAATCGCCAAGTGATTTGGAAGGACCATTCAGGTTACTACAAATCTATACCCAATTCCTTTAATAGTAATGATCTCTAGCGAAGGATCTTCTTTTAGATAACCACGGAGTTTGGTAATGTAAACATCAAGGTTACGGCTGTTAAAAAAATTATCATTACCCCAGAGAAGATTGAGAATGTCTTTGCGGTCAATGATCTTATCACGGTTTTCGTAAAGAATTTTCAGCAATTCACTTTCACGATAAGAAAGCTTGCGGTCTTCTTTACCATCATTTAATACCTGGCGGTTCAATTGAAAAGTGTATTTGCCCATCGTTACACTGTCGCCGGTAATTTTTTTTGGAGCTTCTGTTTTATTGCGAAGAGCATTTTGTATTCTTACGATCAGCTCTTCCATACTGAAGGGCTTGCGGATATAATCATTGCCGCCAAGTGAAAAACCTTTTACCACATCTTCGGTTTGGGTTTTTGCTGTAAGAAATATAATAGGAACTTCTTCATTTATGTTCCTTATTTCATCTGCAATAGCAAAGCCATCTTTATTTGGTAACATCACATCTAATACACAAATATCAGGTTCTGATTTTTTAAATGCAGCGGTTGCATTGGCGCCGTCGCTTTCCATTATTACATCAAAGCCGCGGCTTTCGAGGCTTTCTTTTACAATCTTGCCAAGGAACAATTCATCTTCTACATATAGCACCTTTGTCTTACTCATATTTCGTGTGAGTGTTATGTTGCTTTAGGCAAAGTAATAATAAATTTAGAACCAAGGCCCGGTTGACTTTCAATTTCTATTTTTCCCTTATGTCTTTGAATGACATGTGATACATAACTTAAGCCCAGGCCGTAGCCTTTTGTATTGTGTGTGTTACCAAGTGGAACCCGGAAGAATTTTTCAAACACTTTGTCTTTATATTCAGGTGAAATTCCAATGCCATTATCTGCAACAGACAATTCAACTTCATTTTCTTTTTCTTTCAGTTCAAACTTTATAGCAGTATTGCCATTACCATATTTCAATGCATTATCAAGTAAATTAAAAACAACGCTAAGAAGATGCAGCCGGTCCCCATGCAAATTAGTATCACCTTCCGCATTCACAGAAACAGTTGCATGATGTTTTTCAATCTGCAGCCTCATAGATGAAACCACTTCATCCACCACTCCTTTCAGATCGAATAGTTCATACTTCAGTTCTATTTCTTTTTTCTCAAACATGGAAAGCTTGAGCACTTTGTCAACCAACAATGAAAGACGCTGCAATTCATTTTGTGATATATCAAGATATTCTTTTGTTTTTTGCGGGTCATTTATCGCATTAAAATTTCTTAATGCTTCAATTGCTACGCCAACCGTTGCGATCGGTGTTTTTAATTCATGTGTAATATTGCTGATGAATTCATTTTTTATCCCGGTAAGTTTTTTCTGGCGCTGAAGATTCCGGAAAAGTAAAACAAATGATAAGACTGTAACCCCTACAAGAAACAATGAAAATAAAATAGGTGAAGTCATTTTTTTTATCAGGTACCCAACCGTATTTCCAAGACTCATTTCATAAGTAACCGGGTGTGCAAAACCAATCGTTACTTTATTCATCAAACGTGGATCTTCGGGTGGAATTCGCCCCCTGCTTACCAGGTTTGTATCTTTTGAAACAGAAATTGGAATATCCATTCCTTCTTTTTTAAAAGCAATCCGGCAGGCCGAATCAATCTCAGTTACCCGCAATGAATCCTGTAATGAATCGACGCTGTATAAGAATCGGAAAATTTCTCCGGGAGGTCCTTTGCGTTCAAACGTAATTTGTTTACTTGAATCTCCGTCTTTTGAAAAAGACTCACTCATTGAAATGATCATGTTCCCTTTCTTACGCAGAACAGAGTCCGGCTGAATGTTTTTATTTCGTACTACAACACCAGGACTGTTATCCAAATTAACTCTTGTATTTCGCATCGAATCATTTATCTGTATCGTAACATCATTCAATACGTTTGCAAGTTGCTCTTCAGGATGACCTGGAAATCCAATCGGCCCTTCGCCGTTCATTACTTCAACTCTTATCTTACCGGTAGAATCATTAAAAACCTTATCAAGATTTAATTTTTTTGCCTGCAGTTTTCTAACTGTTTCTTTAAAAACAACGTTGCAGCGAAACTCAAGATTTTTCTTCTCCTTTATATAATTTTCCCGCAACCAGAATAACTGGAAACCGGTAATTGCCACGATGGCAACTATCATTAATACAGGAAGCCCTTTTATCATTTTCAGCATCAAAAGTAAACGTAATTTGCAGCCTGTTTATGGCCGTTAACGTTTATTAACCTTAAACAAAGGTGGTTTAACCTCTGGGCGTCGACAGCTTAATTAGTTTTGGCAAAACAAAAATTTTATATGAAACGCTTATTGATTGCTTCAGCTATATTAATAGCTATCCCATCTCTTGCTCAGGTAAAAGAGGGTAAAATTTTGTATGAAAGAACAATGCAGTTAAATATCAGGATCAATGACGATAATCCTGCTTTTCAAAATATGATCCCGAAAGAAAGAAAAGATAAGTTTGAATTGTTTTTTACCGAAGGAAAAAGTTTGTGGCAGCCTGTGGAAGATGATAACCAGGCTGATGAAATGAATTTCGGCGATGGCAATGGAATGAGAATGGTATTTCGTATGCCCGGAAGTGATGATATTACTTTTCATAACATAGCAGAAAGTAAAAAAGTAGAACAAAGAGAGTTGGCTGGTAAAAGTTTTATAATAGCAGACAGTATTAGAAAAATGAGCTGGAAAGTTGCCGGAGAAACAAAAGTGATCCTTGGTCACAACTGCATGAAGGCAACTACACAACGTATGCAGGAAAGTTTTAGAATGACGATGGATAACGGGGAGACAAAAAGAGAAAAGGTAATAGACACGATGAATATTGTAGCCTGGTTTACGAATGAAATTCCCGGTTCGTTCGGACCAGAGATGTACCAGGGACAGTTGCCGGGAACCATTCTTGAAATAGATGTGAACAATGGAAGAAATAGCTTTAAAGCAATTGAAATTTCTCCAAAAACCGATGTGGCAAAAATAAAAGAGCCATCAAAGGGTAAAAAAGCAACTGCTGAAGAATTTGCAAAAGAAAGAGAAAAGCTGATGCAGGAAATGCAACAGAATGGCGGTGGCCCCGGTAATATTCGTGTTAATATCAGGAACTAATTAGTCAAAAAAATAATATTCAAGGCGGCATTATTCATGTCGCCTTTTTTATTTTAAGTTTATTGATAAAGTCACATTTACTCCTGAGCTTTGCGTTTGAAATTATCATTTGACCATACTATTTTTAAAATGATTAATTTGACCCGATAAATCTTAAATGAAGGCAAAATCAATAAAAGGAAGTTCTGCAGAAGAAATTCAAACAGAATTGCAACAAAGCATGACTGATGGTTTTAAACCCACTTTGGCTATTGTGTTCATCTCAATTAAGCAGGATAGAAATGCCATATGTGAAATATTGAGTAAAGAAGGCATTGATATTATCGGCGCCACATCTTCCGGTGAATTTATTAACGGCCACCAGAGTGAAAGCGAAACTGCCGTGATGCTTTTAAACATTAATAAATCCGATTACAGCATATTGATTGAAGATATAGGCGAAAGAAGTTTAGATGAGGCTGCCTCAAATCTGGCGAAAGCAGCTTTACAAAAATTCAGTAAACCGGCATTTATTCTTTGCAGCACCCTGTTGTCTGCAAATGGAAAAATGATTGACGGAGAAACGCTGGTACGGAATATTGAAAAAATAACCGGGCCAAACATCAGCATGTTTGGTGGTATGGCTGGTGATGATATTAGTTTCACCGGTACTTATGTTTTTACAGCTCATCAATCTACAGATTATGGAATGGCGGTATTGGTGCTGAACGAAGAAAAAATAAAACTGTATGGCATGGCTATATCCGGGTGGAAACCAATGGGAGTCAGCAGAACAGTCACTAATAGCGAAGGCAACCTCATTTATACTATTGACAACAAGCCTGCACTTGAAATGTACTTGCGTTTTTTAGGTAAAGAAAGATCTACTGCCGATGACCAGATAAAATTTTTTGATTCTATCGGAATTCATTATCCTTTTCAGATAGAAAGAGAAGGCAGGGAACCTAAAATATGTAACCCGATAGGGTATGATAAAGAAAAAAAAGCTTTGATGTGTGAGTCAGATGTACCGCAGGGTTCAAAGTTTCGTTTTTCCACTCCTCCTGATTTTGAAATTATTGATACCGTAATAACAAAAGCAAATGAATTAAAAGATGAAACGAATGCAGATGCTGATGCCCTGCTGATTTTTTCCTGTGCTGGAAGGTTAAGTGCATTGGGTCCGATGGCACAGCAGGAAAATGATGGACTTGCAGAAGTATGGAAAGTTCCGATGACAGGTTTTTATACTTATGGTGAATTTGGTAAAGGAATTAATGGCAAACATGAATTTCATTCCTGTACCAACAGTTGGGTGGCTTTAAAAGAAAAATAAACTTTATCAAAAGAAACAATGAAAGCAAAATCAATAAAAGGAAAAACGACAGAAGAGATAAAGCAAGCTTTGGATAAAAGTACCTCAGACGGTTTTAAACCAACATTGGCATTGGTCTTTCTTTCTGCAATGAATGAAATAGAGGCAATATGTTCATTACTGGATAAAGAAGGTATTGCCATTTTTGGTGCTACTACGTTTGCAGAGTTTTCAGAGCGGGATTCTGAAAATACAGGTATTGCCGTTTTGCTTTTAGATATTAACCCCGCTTTTTTCAAAATTGTTTTAAAAGATAATGGAGAAGGCTCAGGATATGAAATTGGTTGCCAGATTGGAGAAACAGGTACAAAGACATTTGCGAATCCTGCATTTATTATTTCTTCTGCTAATTACAAAATTCACGGTGCATTGATCATACAAGGAATGGTAGAAAAAGCGGGGGCAGATGTTACTATTGTTGGTGGCAAGGCAGGGGATTTAATAACCATGGAAGGGAAAGTTTTTACCAATACTCAATCAAGTGATAATGCTGTCATTTCATTGATACTGGATCAGGATAAAATAACCTTAAAAGGAATAGCGGTTTCCGGTTGGAAACCCGCAGGAACTGAAAAGAAAATTACGCATTGCATAGGTCCCTGGATCTATACCATCGATGATCAGCCGGCATTTGATATTGTAAAAAAATTCCTTGGAACGGATATTCTTGAGGATAAAAATAAAGAAGGCATTGTAAAATTAAACATCATTTATCCTTTACAGCTTTACCGGGAAGGGGGAAGCCCGTATATGCTCCCCATCTTATTTGCCAATACTGAAGATAATTCTGTTATGCTTGCAGAAGCAGTGCGGGAAGGCTCCCTGTTCCGTTTTTCCATGCCTCCGGATTTTGATGTGATCGATATGGTGATCAAAAGTTCGACGGAAGTAAAAGAAAAAGAAATGCCCGACGCAGACGCTCTTGTCATTTTTTCCTG
>Ga0209683_10000269_pt1 | contig 20701 bp, 13 predicted proteins | sample DOMMetBare2Fresh_FD_187474 | JGI IMG/M metagenome (GOLD analysis project Ga0209683, IMG submission 187474) | Wetland sediment microbial communities from St. Louis River estuary, USA, under dissolved organic matter induced mercury methylation -... | ecosystem: Environmental > Aquatic >... | reverse complement strand
ATCCGCGTGATGGGCAAGTATCCCCAGTTCAAGTACTGGCTGGCGATGCCGTTTTTTGCGCCGGTGCCGTGGGAGGCCGACAAGTTCTACGCCCAGCGCGGCATGGCCGAACATGCGTTGACGATGAACCAATGGCCGATCGGTACCGGGCCGTTCATGCTGATCGAGCAGTCGCCGAACCGCTATGTAATGGAGCGCAACCCCAACTATCGCGGCGAGCCGTATCCCTGTGAGGGCATGCCCGGCGACAACGAAAAAGGGTGGCTCGCCGACTGCGGCAAACCGACGCCGTTCGTCGATCGCGTTGTATCGGCAATCGAAAAAGAGCGCCAGCCGCTCGAAGCAAAAGTGATCCAAGGCTACTACGACGTGCCGCAGATCGAGCGGCTCGATGACGGATTCAAGCTGCAGCAGGAAATCGGTGACCAGACCGGGCGCTGGAAGGTCTTGACCGAGCGCGGCATCCAACTGCCGACCACGGTTGAGCCCAACAGCTGGTACATGGGATTCAACTGGCTCGATCCAGTGGTTGGCAAGGGCGCCACGCCCGAAGAAGAGGAGCGACACCGCAAGCTACGTCAGGCGATCTCGATCGCCACCGACTGGGAAGAGTATTCGTCGGTGTTCTTCGATTCCTACGGCGACGCCGAAACCGCGATGAGCCCGATTGCGCCGGGTCTGTTCGGTTATCGGTCCGGCTGTGACGGAATCAACCCCGTCACGCACCTCTGCAAGGACGGTCGCCGGCAGCGCCGCTCACTCGACGAGGCGAAGAAGCTGCTGGCCGAGTCCGGCTTTCCCGGCGGGCGAGATGCGAAGACCGGCACGCCACTGGTGCTGTACTACGACAGCAATGGCGTCGGCCCCGCGTATCAGGCGCGGCTCGACTGGCAGCAGAAGCAGATGCGCAAACTTGACGTCCAACTCGAGATCCGCGCCGCCGACTACAACCGCTTCCAGGACCGCATGCGCAAGGGGCAGGCGCAGCTTTTCTTTTGGGGTTGGAATGCCGACTATCCGGATCCGGAGAACTTCCTCTTCCTGCTCACGAGTTCGCAGTCGAAGGTGAAATTCGATGGCGAAAACGCCGCCAACTACGAGAACCCCGACTACGACAGACTGTACGACGAGATGAAGAACCTGCCCGATGGGCCGCAGCGGCAAGCCGTCATGGACAAGATGGTTCGCATCGTTCAGAACGATGCGGTGTGGATGTTCGGATTGTTTCCCGGTTCGACTGGCGTGTTCCAGCCGTGGGTGCACAACGCCAAACCGACGATCATCATCAAGGATCAGGCGAAGTTCCTGCGCGTGGACACGGCGTTGCGTGCGGCCAGGATCGCCGAGTGGAACAAGCCGCGGCCGTGGCCGGTGCTGGCTTTCTTCGCGTTGTTTGCGCTCGTAATCTGGCCCGCGTGGCGCCTGTGGCAGCGGCGTGAGCGCACCACCGCGCGTGGCCGGATGGTCGAGCCGAAAGCGGCCTGATGCTGGCGTACATCGCCCGCCGCCTGGTCTATGCCGTGCTGGTGATGGCAGGCGTGAACCTGGTCGTCTTCATCCTGTTCTTCTCGATCAACACGCCGGAGGACATGGCGCGGCTGCAACTTGGCGGCAAGCGCGTCACCGCCGAAGCCGTTGAGCGCTGGAAAGCCGAGCGCGGCTACGACAAGCCGCTTTACTTCAATGCGAAGGCGCCGGGTCTTTCCAAGCTGACCGAAACCGTCTTCGTCGACACCAGCATGCGGCTGCTGCGCTTTGACTTCGGCAGGACCAACGAGGGACGTGACATCGCCGAGGAGATTCGCGAGCGGCTGCCGATTTCGTTCGGCATCGGCGTGCCGGTGTTCATCCTCACCGTCGGCGTGTCGATCGTGTTTTCGCTCGGGCTGGCGATGTTTCGCGGCTCGCGGCTCGACACGGCCGGTGTGGTGCTGCTGGTCGCGCTGATGTCGATCTCGTCGCTGTTTTTCATCATCATGGGCCAGTTCGTGTTCAGCAAGATGCTGCGGCTGGCGCCGCTGTCGGGCTACGTGCCGGGGCCGGAGATGTTCAGCTTCGTGATGCTGCCGATCCTGGTGCTGGTTGTTGCGCGGCTGGGTCCGGATGCGCGGCTGTATCGAACGATTTATCTCGAAGAGCTCGGCAAGGACTACGTGCGCACCGCGCGCAGCAAGGGCCTGAGCGAGTTCGCGATCATGTTTCGCCACGTGCTGCGCAACTCGCTGCTGCCGATCATCACGTCGTCAGCGTCGCTGCTGCCGGTGGTGTTTGGCGGTGCGATCGTGACCGAAACATTCTTCGCCATTCCGGGTCTGGGCGCCCTGACGATCGAGGGCATCACGCAGCAGGATTTCTCGATCGTGCGCGCGATGGTGTTCTTTGGTTCCGCCCTTTACATCGCGGCGTACCTGATGACCGACGTGCTTTATTCGGTCGCCGATCCGCGGATACGATTGCATTGAGCCGTGTGGCCGTTGTCCTTCCCTCACCCCCACCCCTCTCCCGAGGGGAGAGGGGAGTTTCATCCCTCTCCCTTCGGGAGAGGGACCGAGGGTGAGGGTGGTTCAGACGTTGCGTGCACCAAGGCGATCTCCACAAGATGAAACCCGTCATCTTGTGGACCGATTGGGCGGTCCTTGTCGTGCTGGCAGGCGCTGTGTTCTATGCGTGGCGCGTCAAGCGCACGCCGCATCTGGCGGCAACGTGGCGCAAGGCATTTGTGCGGCCGGTCGGCGCGGTGACGGCCACACTGCTGGCGATCGTGGTTGCGATCGGCGTGCTCGACTCCCTGCACTTTCGCGAGCGGCTTCCGGACGAGGCGGGGACGCTGGCGTATTCGCCCGTCACGCGCTCGGCGCTGGACGTTGTTCTGGCGCGGCTGGAGAGCGGCCGCGAGACCACGTACTCGCGGCCGCTCGCCTACCTCGGCTATCAGAAGGAAATGATCGAGGTCGATGGCAAACGCCTACGCGACTTCCCGCGCCTGCAGTTCGGCGGCGCCCACCTGAAGGATCCTGCGCACGAATGGCGCGACGACGTGATCAAGCGCACGGCGATCGGGTTGCTGAGTGGCGCGGTTGTAGGCGCGCTGCTGGTCGCGGTGGTGGCGGCGTTGCGCGCGCGTGGACCAAATGTGACTTTTCCCGCGTCGCTCGCCGACATCGCGTGCGGCCGCACCGAGCTTCCGATCCGCGCAGTGCTGATCACGCTCGGTGTTCTGCTGCTTCTGGTCGGGCCGATCGCAACGCTGTCGGCGGTCTATCACGTGTTCGGCACGGACCGTGTCGGCAACGACTTGCTGTATCTGGCGCTGAAGAGCATTCGCACCGCGCTGGTGATTGGCACGATGACGACGCTGGTCACGCTGCCCATTGCAGTCGGCCTCGGCATCGCGGCCGGCTATCTGCGCGGCTGGATCGACGAGGTGATCCAGTACGTCTACACGGTGCTCAACTCGATTCCCTACCTGCTGCTGCTGGCCGCGGCGGTGCTGATCCTGATCATCTTCATCGACAACAACCCGGAGCTGTTCCAGACCGCGGCGGAACGCACCGATGCGCGCCTGTTCTTCCTGTGCGTGATCCTGGGCGTGACGAGCTGGACCGAGCTGGCGCGGCTGATCCGCGGCGAGGTGCTGCGGCTGCGCGAACTCGAGTACGTGCAGGCGGCGCAGGCCTTTGGCGTGCGCACCTGGCAGATCATGACCGTGCATCTGGTGCCGAATCTGATGCACGTGATCCTGATCAACGTGGTGATCGCGTTTTCCGGCCTCGTGCTCGCCGAGGCGATCCTTTCGTACGTGGGCGTGGGGGTCGATCCGTCGATGGCGAGCTTCGGGACGCTGATCAACACCGCGCGCTCGGAGCTGTCACGCGAACCGGCGATCTGGTGGACGCTCGCGACGGCCTTCGCGTTCATGTTCGTGATCGTGCTGTCGGCCAACCTGTTTGCCGACGCGGTGCGCGACGCGTTCGACCCGCGCTACCTGAATAAATAGCCGATGCTCAGTCTGCGCCACGTCCGCACCGAGATCGCCTCGTCGATGGGCACCGTTGTGCCGGCGGACGATGTGACCTTCGACATTCGCCCGGGCGAGACCTTCGCCGTGGTCGGCGAATCCGGCTGCGGCAAGTCGATCACGGCGATGTCGATCGCGCGCCTGCTGCCGGAAAACGCACGCATTGCCGCCGGCAATGTGCTGCTCGATGGCACCGACCTCGCTGACCTGCCGGAGCGACGCATGCGCGAATTCCGTGGCGCCAGGGTGTCGATGATCTTCCAGGAGCCGGCCACGAGCCTCAATCCGGTGATGACGGTTGGCCGCCAGATCGTCGAGGCGATCGAGACTCACACGCCGTTACGTGGCGATGCCGCGCGCGCGAAGGCGGTCGACTGGCTCAAGCGCGTCGGGCTGCCCGAGCCGGAGCGGCGCGTCGATTCGTATCCGTTCCAGCTGTCGGGCGGACAGAAGCAGCGCGTGATGATCGCAATCGCGCTCGCGGTGGAGCCCGATCTGGTGATCGCCGATGAGCCGACCACGGCGCTCGATGTCACGATCCAGAAGCAGATCCTCGATTTGCTGAAGGAACTGCAGGCGGCGCAGCAGATGTCGATGCTGCTGATCACGCACGACCTGGGCATCGTGGCCGAGATGGCGCACCGGATCGCGCTGATGTACGCAGGGCAGGTGGTCGAGATCGCCGACACCGCCGAGTTCTTCGCGCGGCCGCTGCACCCGTACGCGCAACTGCTGTTCGCGGCGATTCCCGACACCGAAAAGAAGGGCCGCCAGCTGGCGGCGATTCCGGGAACGGTGCCGGCGCTGAATCGCGCGTTCACGGCGTGCCGCTTCGTCGATCGCTGTCCGTCCGCGATCGAGCGCTGCCACGTGACGACTCCGGTGCTGTTCGAGCCGATCGCCGCCCATCTGGTGCGTTGCGTGCTGCATGAGCGGGGGATGGGGGAGATCTCGATCCGGTCGGAGTCTGGTACCGCCACGGCCCCGAGTGCAGACGCAGCGAGACCTTCGCTATCGTCGCCGTTGCTGGAAGTCCGCGACTATCGGGTTTGGTTTCCAATCCGACGCGGCCTGATGAAGCGCACCGTCGGTCATGTCAAGGCGGTGGATGGTGTTTCGTTTTCGCTCGCCGCGGGGCGCACGCTCGCGCTGGTCGGAGAATCGGGTTGCGGCAAGACGACGACCGGCAAGGCACTGCTGCAGTTGCTGCGTACGTCGGCACGCATCCAGGGGGACGCCCAGCTCGCCGGGCAGCCGCTCGATCGACTGCAGGGTGAAGCGTTGCGCCGCGCGCGCCGGGACATCCAGATCATTTTCCAGGATCCGTTTGCATCGCTGAATCCGCGCATGCGCGTGGTTGAGATCCTGGAGGAGGGCGTGGCGTCGCTGCGACCCGAGATCGGCGCGGACGAGCGTCGCACGCGAATTGTCACACTGCTAGAGAAGGTCGGCCTGCGCGCAGACAGCATGGGTCGCTATCCGCACGAGTTCTCCGGCGGGCAGCGACAGAGGATCGCCATCGCCCGGGCGCTCGCCGTCGAGCCGAAGCTCATCGTCTGCGACGAGCCCACTTCCGCGCTCGATGTCTCGGTGCAGGCGCAGATCCTCAATCTGCTGGCGCAACTGCAACGCGAACTTGATGTCGCTTATCTTTTCATCACGCACAACTTCGGCGTGGTCGAATACCTCGCGCACGACATCGCGGTGATGAAGGACGGCAGGATTGTCGAAGCGGGCGCGGCGGAACAGGTGCTCGAGCGACCGGCGCATGAGTACACGAAGACGCTGCTGGCTGCGGTGCCAAGGCTGAAGCGGGCAGCGTAGCAGCGTGTCAGTTCAAGCAGTGCCCGTACCTGCTCGCGTGGTCACCCGCTCCCAGATCAACAAGCCTTCCGCGCGAATGCGCCGCGCAAGCCGCGGGTCTGGATCATTTGCGTACAGTCCGACGAGGTTGACGAAACCGGGCCACTGATCGACAACGGGCGCCTCTGCTTCGACTCGCAGGGCCTCCAGCCATGCACGAAGTTCCGCCGCTTCGGCCTCGTCGAATTCGACCGCGACGTCCAGATCGGAATTCTGCGTTGAGGCGCCGCGTGCACGGCTTCCGAACACCCAAACTCGCAGCGCGCTCGGGTTTGAGCTCGCTCGCTGCGCGATGAGCGCGGTGAGCCGGACTTCCAACGGCGTCAGCAGTGAACCCATCAGTTGCCCAAGCGATCGATGCGCAATTTGAGGTTAGGCCAGGTGCGCTGCAGGTACTCGCCCGCTGCGGCGACAAAGGTCGCAGCTTCGGTCCGGGCCGCTTCCCATGACGACTGATCGACGTCGACCAGCAAGCGGTAATCGGCTTCGTGTCGGCGTGCGAGCAAGGCAGATAGCGCGCGACCCGCGTCCTTCGAAAGGCTTCCGGGCAACACGAAGTGAAGTCCCAACAAGCGTTGCACGCCTTCGTGGGCAGCCGCCTCCAAGCCATGGGTCGCCAGCAATCCCTGCGCGACATGAAATGCGGTGAAGTCGGCGCGCGTGACTGCTTGACGGAAGAAACCCTGATCTGCCAAGAGATAAGCGGCCGCCGCTTCGCGCGCGGCCTCGTCGAGTTCCCGTTGTGCGAGCAAGAATCGCGCGTGGTCGGAGATCACGCCGGGCAATGCCGATTGGATCGATGCGAGTCAGTCTACGCTCCCAGCCAGTCTGAGTGAAACTGGATCGCATTCAGGGAATGTCTGGGACGCTGAGTCCGCGCAGGTGGGGATTCGGTCGACCGCCGAAGGGCCTTCAGGCAAATGGCGCAACCCAACGGTAGGTGTTCGGCGAACGAGATACAGTAGGCGCGTCGGCGTCGGCTTCGTTCATGTCCAATCGGTGGTTGATTCCGAGTCTTCTGCTGGCGACCTTGGCCGCGAGCTGCGCCGTCGGCAACACCGACCGGTCCGGTTTGAACTTACCGCGAACGCCTCCAGACGACCCGAGTGTGGACAGCACAGTTCCCATGAAGGCTAACTCGACCGCAGCGGCGGGTAGACGTATGAGCAACGACCTGCAGTCGATGGTGCAGAAGGCGCTTGCCGATGCGGCACGACGGACGGGGCGCGATGAGACGACGCTGAAGGTCCTCAGTGCCGAAGCAGTGACGTGGCCCGATGGCAGCGTGGGATGTCCAGAGCCCGGCATGCTGTATACGCAGGCGCTCGTGCCCGGTTATCGCGTTCGCATCCAGGCCGGCACCGAACTGCTCGACTACCCCGCGAACCGCCGTGGCCAGCTCGTCCTGTGCCCTCCAAGCCGCGCGACGGACCCATTGCGCAACGGCCCGACATAGTCGGCACGAGGGTGAGCTTCGTTGACCCACTCAAGTCAACGGAAAGAAAACGCCCCGCGGGATTGCGCCCCGGGGCGTAGTTCCGTACCAGCCGTCAGACTGTACCACTCTTGCTTACGGATCGACGCGCACGATAGTCGGGTTCGGCAGGCCTGCGGCGCCACCGTAGGCCACCGAGCCGAGATACTTGGTGCCGGCGGTCAGGCCGCTGAAAGAGAGGTTGATCGTCCCTGTTCCGCCAATTATTGCAGCCGTCGGCGCGTTGACGGTCATGTTGCCGGCAGCCGTGTTTCCGAGCAGCCAGGTGTGCAGCTTGAACGGACTTGATCCGACCACTCCCCAGCCCTGCACCACCACCGTGTAGGTGGCCGCCGTCGGGTCGATGAGGTTCACTTCCTCGGCCGACGTGCCACTGCCGCTTCCGCCGACCAGTGTGGTGCCTCTGAACACGCACATGTCGATGTCCGAACCCGGGTTTACATCGGCATCGAACAGCGCGAAACGCGCGTACGTAGTACCGGCCGGAACAACGATATCGATCTTCTGCGCGTTCGGCGACGCCAATGAACAGGTGCTGTTCGTCGGGTCGTCGCTAACCGTTCCCGAAGTGATTGCCGCCGGAACGAGTCCGCGTGCGGTCGCCGTGAAGACTCCGTCGTAGCCAAAGGTCACGTTGTAGCTGCCCGACACCTGCGTCGGCGCCGCCAGCGCGACCGGCCGCACTACCATCGGGATGCGCACGTTGTGCACGCCGTCGCTGAGGCGCAGTTGCCCACCTGTGTAGACGTTCAAGGCTGCTGCCGTCCGGGTGAAGGTCACGGTGAAGGACTTGGTCTCGCCCGCCGCCAGCGTCAACGTCGCGGGCTTCGCAACGGTGAACCCCACCATGCCCGTGTGAGACAGCGTGTAGGTGGCTGCGTTGCCACCGACATTGGTCACTTTGCGTGTGACGGTCTGCACGCCTGCCAGGTCGCCGATGGCGATCGACGCGGTGTTCAAGTTGCTCGGGTCGAGCACCGGAACGCCGGCCGAGGTGCAGAACGACGTCGGCAACTGTGTGCCGCACAGGAAGCCCAGCCAGTCGCTGAAGTTCGAGTCGAACACCAGGCCTGGGTTCGCGGCCGAATTCGGCTGCACATGCCCGGCGCCCTGGCGGAAGATTAGTACAGGGTTCGTTTCGGCGGCGGGCGGCGTCCCACCGTCGAGTACGTCAACGCCGGTGGTCATCAGCGCCGACTTGATCGCCATGGGCGACCAGCTTGGGCGCAGCTCCTTCAGCAGCGCAGCAAGGCCGGCCACATGGGGACTGGACATCGAGGTGCCGCTGTACACGTCGAACAAGCGCCCGAAGTTGTTCGGCGGAGCCACGCCCGCAAGGATGTCCTGTCCCGGCGCGATGAGGTCAGGTTTCAGCAGATCTCCATTGCCGGCGCGCAGTGGGCCACGCGACGAGAATGACGCCGTGAACGGCGCCGGCGCGTTGTACACGATGGAGGCAGCGTTGATAGTGGCTGATGCGCCGGCCAACGCCGCGTAAGCCTTTACCGCCGCGCGGTCTGTGTTTTGCAGGTGCACGGTCGGCACCGAGTGCAGATCGGCGTTGAGCGAGTTGGCGCTGGTGTTGAGCAGGATCATGCCTGCGCCGCCGGCCTCTTTCACCGCCAGGCTCTTGTTGACACGCGCGCTGACGCCCCGGTCGCAGACGACGATCTTGCCGGCCACCTTCGCCGGGTCGAGCACCGCTACGCCGCCGTTGTCCACGGCCGCGAAGCACAATGCAACCGCGGTCGCATCGGCACCGGTCAGCCCGGCGGCGGTGGAATCGATCAGCGCCTTGGAGGCCAGCGCGGCCGCCACCGAAGCGCCGTTGTAGGTGACTGCGTTGCCGAGCGTCACGGAACCCTGGCCGTCGCGGTTGTGCGTGCCGGCGGCCACTGTGGTCAGCCATGGGCCGGGGTGGGCCACGGTGCTGGTCGTCGGGCCGCTGTTGCCGGCCGAAGCTGCCACGAAGACACCCGCATCGGCGGCAAAGAGAAACGCGATCTCGACCGAGTCACGGAAATTGGTGGTCGAACCGCTGATGGAGAAGTTGATTACGTCCACGCCATCGGCTACAGCTTGGTCGATCGCGGCAACGCTGTCCGACGAGAAGCATCCTCCGCCCGTGGGCTCATCGGCCCAGCAGACCTTGTAGGCGGCGATGCGCGCACGGGGCGCGATGCCGCTGATGCTGCCGAACACGGAAGCGGGGCCTGTGGCCGGCACCCCCGCGTTGCCACCTGCTGTTGAGGACGTGTGCGTTCCGTGACCGCCCCAATCACGCGGCGAGTTGAACTCAAACGGGAACAGGCGGTCGATCTCGTCGTTGCCGCCCCAACCCGCGTTGTAGTAACGCGCGCCGATCAGCTTCTGGTTGCAGTTCGACGCGTTGAACGCCTCTCCTGGGGTGCACTTGCCGTTCCAGCCGGGGATCTGCTGGTAGCCGAGCTTGCCGTCCTTGGTGCCATTGCCGTTGACGTCGGTACGGTCGGAAAAGCTCGGATGCTCCGGCCAAGCGCCGCTATCAACGATGCCGATGATGACGTCTTCGCCCTTTGCCCCGGTACTGGTCCAGAAGCCACTTGGACCACTGAGTCCGAGAAACGCAGGCGTCGATGAGGTATTGAGCGAGCGGAGTTCGTCCTTGGTTACCGCGAGGACGCCCTTTGTTTGCGAAAGCTTTTGCGCCTGCTCAGGCGTCAATTCCGCCGCAAATCCATTGAACACATAGCCGTAGCTATAGAGCTTCTTGCCGCCACCGACACTATTGAGGACAGCGTCATGTCGCGACGTGAGGTAGCTCAGGTAGTTGATGACCTGCGGATCGTTCGGATTGATCTTCTGGCCCTTGCGCGGCTGGGTCGCCGCGTAGCCGTTGATCCCACCTTTGTACGCGGAGACAGGATCTTCTGCCAGCTGAACAATGTAGGCCTTGTTGGTGATCGTACTGCCGTTGACTGCTTTTGCTTCGCTGTTTGACTGTGCCGCTAGGATCGCCGTTGATGGCGAAGCCAAGGCGAACGTCGCCAGCAAAGCGGCAGTTGCAGCCGGCCTCAATACGAATTCGCTGCGCATGCATCCTCCTGCAAAGTTGAGTGGGTCTCTGACATCCATCGCGGATCGGAGCCTTGTCAACGCGCAGCGCGGGAAATCGAAATCCGCGTATCACGCGATGTCTACTCAACTGCAGGAACTGCCAACCGAGACGCGCCAGCCTGCGCGCGCTCCGTTCTTATCCTTTAGGCAACCCAGCCCTCTTGTTCATGATGAAGCAAGAGCTGTAGTTTTGCGGCCCCGCTTCACAGCGGGTGTGCCCTTCGATCGTCGCAGTGGGCCGAAGCTACCGCGGCTTTGTCACGAAGGCAACAATTGATTGCTGTGCGCTCCAAAGGATCTCCCTCTCTTCTTCTTGGAGGAACACAATCGACACATAGAAAGTGAGTCCTTGCAGCCCGGAAGCGCTGGACATTCCGATACTGCGACTAATTACTGCTTGGGTCTGCGAGCGTGCGCGGGCTTTCCGCCAGTATCGTCTGCTCGCCTCTCATGTTGCAAGAAGAAGAACGGGCCCGCGAGAAGATACTCGCGGACCCGTCATGAGAAGTCGTTACTGTTAGAACTCGTAGCGGGCGGACAATGTGTACGTCCGCCCAAGCGGATTGTGGAACCGGTCGTCGTAGGCGCGTGCCTGGAAACGCGCTGTCTGGTTGGTGAACGGCGGGTCGGTGTCGAACAGGTTCAGCACCCCCGCTCGCAGCGTCAGGCTCTTGATGCCCGTGTAGCCAAACGACAGATCGACGATCTGGTAGGCGCCGACCGTGTTGTCGTTCCAGGGCGCCGGGACGTTGTTGCTGTCCTTGTAGCCGGACGCGTATCGATGAACCACGCCGGCGTTAAAGGCGTTCATCTCCCATCCAACACTCACGACCTGCTTGAATCGGATCACCGGGCCGGGTGTTCCGCCGTCGTCGGTAAACCGCGTGTTGTAGTTGCCGACAGGGTTATACCAAGTGCCCTTAGGCTCGATCTGGAACTCGTATTTGCTGATGTAGGTCGCGCGGTAGTCCAGCGTGAAACGGCCGTACGGCGTTGCGCCCGGTCTCCAATTGAACTGGAAGTCGTAGCCGCTGGTCTTGGTGTCGCCGAGGTTCAGGTTGGTGTTGAGGACATACGCCAGCGGATCGCCGCCTGGAACGTTGCAACCGGGGATTGTCGGGATGCGGGCCGGGTCGGCCTGACTGCAGCGGACGAACAGGTTCGCGTACTTGACCGGGTCGCCGAAGATCGCCGGATCGCCGATCACGCCGATGTTGTTGGTGACTTTGTAGTCCCAGTAGTCGACGCCGAATGAAAACTGCGGCGTCGGCTGGAACACGAACCCGACTGTCCAGGCACTCGATTCCTCCGGGGTCAGCTTGGCATTCCCGCCCTGCAGCTGCTGGAACTGGATGCCACAGTCACGCGAGGCGATGCCACCCGCCGCCGTATTGACCACACCGTTGGGGCACAGCACCGGGTCGTTGTAGCGTGAGCCGGTAAAGGTGCTCTGGTTCGGCAGGTACAGCTGCGTCAACGTCGGCGCCGCAAAGCCGGTGTTGTACGAACCACGCAAGAGCAGGTTCTGCACCGGCGTGTACTTGATCGAGAACTTCGGGTTGGTCGTGTTGCCAAAGTCGCTGTAGTCGTCGTGACGGACCGAGGCGTTAACTTCCAGGTTCTTCAGGATCGGGAAAGCCATCTCCAGGGCCGCGGCCCAGATATTGCGGTCGCCCTCGCGTAAAGGGGCGGAACCCGCCAAGCCGGAGCTCGTTGACTGGCTCGCCTTGGCGACGTCCGTTGTGAAGGCCATTTCCTCCTTGCGGAACTCGGCGCCCAGTGCAATGCCGATCGGGCCACCGGGCAGGCTTCCGAACTGCCGGCTGGCGACAGCGGTCAGGCTCGACAGGGTGCCCTCGCCCTCCTGGAGCTGACCGGTGATCGTGTTGGACTGCAGGAAAGCGAGCCCCGCCGCCGTCTGGTCGCCGAACGGATTGAGGTACGGTGCACCGTTGATACCCCGCATGCCGTTGCGCAGTGCCGTAATCCCCCCGTAGCCGTTCAGGAAGTCGGTGGTTATCTTCGAGTTCGACCATAACGCGTTTGCCTGGTAGTCCCAGCCAGCGACGAGGCCTTCCAGGCTGGCAACGAGCCGCTGGGTGTCGTTCACCCCGTCTTGCTCTCGCCCTCCCAACACCGTTGTGCGCCAGCTGATCGAAATCGGCTGCGTCCGATTCAGCGCAGTGTTGGTTATCGGCGTGATGCCGTTGCCAGGATAGAACGGGCTGTCCGGCCCCATCGTCAGGCCACCTTCCGGCGACGGTGCGATCGTCCTATTGATTGTGTTCCGCGAATAGAAGTACTCGAGCGATGCCGTGTGGTTCTGGCCCAGGGCCAGCGAGCCCTTCAGGATGCCGGACCACTGCTCCTGGTTTGGCACGACGGTGGTGAAACCTTGCGTGTCGGCGCCGCAGCGATTCGTGCCGAGACCCACGACCGGTTCCGGCGCGAAAATCGACCGCGGCGGGGCGCATTTGGGATCCAGCCCCAGTGTCGGATTCGTGTTCGAAACCGTAGTGACACCGGAAACCACCTGACTGTAGTTGGCCGGAAACGTGGTCGGGCTCAGGCCGTTGAATCCACGCTCCGGAATATAGGAGGTCCGCATGAAATCGCGCTCGGTTCCCTGCAGCGACTGCTGCTTGCGGTAGTTGAAGCCGCCGTAGACGTTCCAGCCCTCCTTGGACCGGTCGCCGAAGCCGGCGAGCACGTTGGCGGTGTAGACCTCACCGCCGCCTTGTTCAGGTATCTGGACTTCGCCGGCGACCGCCAAGCCCTTGTAATCCTTGCGCGTGATGAAGTTGACCACTCCTGCGATTGCGTCCGTGCCATAGGTCGACGAGGCGCCGTCGCTAAGCACCTCGATGCGGTCGAGCGCAGCAAGCGGCAGCGTGTTCAGGTCGACAGCGACCGCGGAGAACGGATTGGAAACTACACGCTTGCCGTTTAACAGCACCAGCGTGCGCTGCGCGCCCAGGCTGCGCAGTGACGCATAGGAAGCGGCGCCATTGCCTTGGCTAACTGAACCGGAACTGACCAGGCTGGCCGCGCCTTGTGTGACCAGTCGTAGGGCCTGTTCGGCGTTGGTCGCCCCCGCTTTTCTGAGTTCATCAACCGACAGTGTTGTCACCGGCAGCGACGTCTCGCCTTCGATTCGCTTGAGCAGCGATCCGGTGATCTCTACGCGTTCCAATGCCTGCGCGCCAGTCTGAGCAATAACGGGCGCCGGTAACGTGATGGCAACGACGACAAATCCTCCAAATGCAGACGCGACGGAAGACGCGACCGGGAGTTTCCGAAACCTCATGGTTCTCCTCCGAGAATGTGATTTGCTGAACTAGCCCGTGCTCCCTTGGCGTGTTGGCCAAGGCTTGCCCGCGGTCAGATCGCGCCTCGCCATTTTGCGGACTGCTTGCTTCCGTAGCCATAGGAATCGCCGTGCCCGTTGCGGTGCGTTGCATTTTTCTCACACGTTCTCCATAGGATCTGAACCTTGGTAGGCAATGCTGCAATGCCCCTAGATTTAGCGCGGCGTGCCGCGATTAGGGCGGATTCTGGGACAGTAAGAAGCTGCAGCGGAACAGCACAGAGGGCGATAACTGAGGTGTCCCGCGCGCAGCGAGCCGTTGAATAATCCTTTCAACTAAGCAACCGATTTATCGCTCGGTTGGCGAAAATGCAACATAAGTTGCAGACGCGATGCAGTTCTGTTGTTCTTCCGTGATAGTCCGGCAAGAATCCACAATCGTCCAAAAACGATCAAATGTCGCCTGGCACATTTCGATGTGATGGGAGTTCGCCACAGGCGGCGATCCGTTTTGATGCCACTTGAAGGAGACCGCATGAAGGCTATCAAGTTGAACTCGATGGCGCGCGCTGTAGCGCTCGTCTTTGGAGGGGCCGCCGCTGTCTGGACACCTTGGGCTCTGGCGCAGCAGTCAAGTCAGCAGCTCGAGAGAGTTGAGATCACGGGTTCGTCGCTGCGGCGGGTCGATGCGGAAACCGCCCTGCCAGTCACCGTGATCAACACGGAAGATCTTGTCAAGCAGGGTGTGACGACCGTCGAGCAAGCCGTCCAGCGTATTGCTGCCAACCAGTCCAACTTCGGCGTCAGCGGGGCGATCGGCGCAACCACCGGCGCCAAGGCTGAGGCAGACATTCGCGGCCTCAGCGCCGCCAGCGGCACCAATGCCAACAAGACTCTGGTCTTGTTGAATGGCCGCCGGATCGCCAACCATGCATTCGACGCGGCCGCGGCCGACCTGAATGCCATCCCGTTGTCGGCCATTTCCCGTATCGAGGTTCTGCGGGATGGCGCGTCCGCGGTTTACGGAACTGATGCGATCGGCGGTGTCATCAATTTCATCCTGCGTCGAGATTTCCAGGGACTGGAGATCAGTGCCGAGAACCAGACACCGGAGAGATCCGGTGGAGGCGAGATCAACCGGGTCAACTTGCTGGCAGGCTTCGGTTCGCTCGCTTCGCAGCGCTTCAATGTGCTGGCGGCCGTTGATTGGCGCAAACAAACTGTCCTCGAAGCGGCGAAGCGTGACTTTTCGAAGACCGGCATTCTTGGAACTGGTCGCGCGGCCCTGACGTCGGGAACAAGCGGCACATCTTTCCCCGGCGATCTGAATGGCTTCGAGCCGTCGGGTCCGAATTGTGCGCCGCCGACCTCACTGCCTCGATTCACAACTCCGGACAATACGGGGGCGTTCAACAGTTGCCGTTACGATTTCACATCGCAGATCGACATCATTCCCAAGAACGAACAGTTGACCGGACTGCTGCGCGGCTCGTTTGCGTTGGCGGCCGAACACACGGCCTCGCTGGAGTACTTGTATGCGAACAACAAGGCTACATCGCGGGTCGCTGCCGCGCCGACCAGCCACCTGATGCCGGCGTCGAGTCCGTTCTTCCCGGCGGGCGCGCCGGTGGATTCCATCCCAGATATCAGATCGTCCGACCCGAACGCGGAGGTGCCGGGAGGAGTGGTCAACTGGCGCCAGGTCCCGGCCGGCAAGCGCACAAGCGGCGACGACACCACGACTGACCGACTGATGCTCGAGCTCCAGGGGACTCTCGCGAACTGGGACTACAAGACCGCGATTGGCCAGTCGAAGAACAAGAGCACGGCCTCCGTTAAGCAAGGCTATGTGAACGACAGCCTGATGCAGGACGGTGTATGGGACGGCAAGATCAATCCGTTCGGTCCGCAAACAGCGGCAGGTCAAGCGGCCATTGATGCCGCCCAGGTGGTCGCGGATACGCTGATCGGCGAGAACAAAGTCGACTTCTTTGACTTCCGAGTGACCAAGGACCTGATGCAGATGCAGGCGGGTCCGCTCTCGGTCGCTCTTGGTGCAGAGTATCGCAAGGAAAAGTCGTTCTTCGAGGCCACGCCCATTACGGCGGAGCTGGGCAGTCTTGGCATCGATCCGGAAAGCGATACGAAGGGTGACCGCAATGTCAAGGCCCTTTTCGCGGAGATGGGCATCCCGATCATGAAGTCGCTCGATCTGACGCTGGCCGTTCGTTACGACAGGTACAGCGATTTCGGCAGCACGACGAACCCGAAGGTCGGCTTGCGCTACCAGCCGACCAAACAGTTGCTGCTGCGCGGTTCGTTCAACAAGGGTTTCCGCGCGCCGACCTTGTATGAAATCTGGGCCCCGCAGTCGTTGACATTCACCACCGATAACTACGACGACCCGACTCTTTGCCCCAATGGCAATCCGGTGCCGGGAGCCTCGGCAGGCGTGGTTTGCGGCCAGCAGGTCCTGCAGCGCACGGGCGGTCCCGGCGGGCTTGGCAAGCCGGTGACTTCGCTTCAACCCGAGAAGTCGGACACTTACACGATTGGTTTCGTGTTCGAACCCATGCCGTCGATGACCATCGGGATTGATTTCTGGAATATCAAGATCAAGAACCAGATCAGCGGTCTTCCCGAGCAGGCGGTCTTCGCCGATCCGTCGAAGTACACGCCCCGCTTCGTTCGCTGCAGCCAGCTTCCCGCGGGACAGGTTGCCGGACAGATCGACCGAACCGAGGTTGACGTCTGCCTGAACTACCCGAATTTCGATCCGATCGCGTACATTGACACTCCGTTCGAAAACCTGGGTGATCTGAAGACGAACGGGGTCGATTTGTCCTTCGCGTGGCGCTCAGGCGCAACGCAATACGGCCGCTGGGGCTTTGCGATCGACGGCACTTACGTTGCGGAATACAAGTACCAGCGCGAGAAAGGCGGCGAATTCTTCAGTGCCGCCGGCCGGTATTCGGACAATGCGCCGGTGTTCCGTTGGCAGCACGTCGCATCAGTCAACTGGGGTGCGGGTCCGTGGAGTGCGGTCCTGACCAACCGCTACAAGTCGGGGTACACCGACCAAGGCGGCGAAAACGACGTGGGAACGTATTCAGTCTTCGACGCGTCCGTGACCTGGACCGGTGTCAAGAACCTGACGATCACCGGCGGTGTTCTCAATCTGTTTGACGAAGATCCGCCGCTGTCTGTGCAAGCCACAACCTTCCAGCGTGGCTACGACCCGCGATTCACCGACCCGCGTGGCCGCACCTACATGCTGCGCGCTGCTTACAAGTTCTTCTAAGCGTTTCGATTTGGCTAGAAGCAAGCCCGCGGCCGCAAAACCGCGGGCTTTTTTTCCTCAGAAAGTCTGCGTTCGAAGATGCCCGCGACGGCTGTTCCGGTGTCGCGACTCAGGGCAGGCGCAACCAGAGGTGCGCGAGGTCCGCTGCACCATCCGTGCCGGTAACTGACTTGAAGGCCTGCGCCGCACGGCCCTTTTGGCCGGCCCGGGTCAACGCGATTCCCAGGTGAAGGTTGGCGTCGACCGGGTAGCGCAGCCCCCCTTTGGCGATGCCCTTCTGAATCAGATCGGTGCCTTTGTCGTACTGGCCGAGGCCGGTGTACGCAAGCCCGGTCCGCACCAGCAGGTTCCCATCCTTGGCGGCAAGGCCTTCGGCCTCCGCGGCTTTGAGTTCACTGGGCGCATTGGCCACACGCTGCGCCGCGAGTGCCTGCAGCCTCTTCTGCCGTTCAACCTCACCTGTCTTGCCAAGCAGACCGGAAGCGAATGCGTCGTCAATGACCTTCTTGGCCTCGGCGGCCTGGCCGGCCTGCAGCGCGAGCTGCGCCATCTCCATCACATCTTCGGCTTTGGTGAGGTTTCCCGTGGCGAGCCGCAATCGCATCAGGTCGAGCGAGTGGCGGTCAGAAAAGCCGCTCTTGCTGGTCAGTCGATTGATGTAGAGCGCGAAGTACTCTTTCTTCGGGTAGTAGGCGACGAGCTTTTCGATCGTTAACGTCTGCGCCTGGCCCTGCCCGGTCCGCATCTGGGCATCCGCCAGACGCAACAGATCGCCCTCGTCTGGCCGGCGTCCAGCCTGTTCGGCGGCATTCACGGCGGCCTGAGATTCGCGCGCCACGGCGTTGTAGTCGCCGCTCTGGGCATTCACATAGGCCAGCAACTGACTGAGTTGCGGGCTCGAAGCACCCGCCTGCTGGGCCTTGACTGCCCACTCGCGCGTCTTGCCCCAATCCTTGCTCTGGGAGTACGCAAAGGCGATCTGCTCGGCCGTCTGCGCCTGCTCGGCGCCACTCATCCGGCCGGACGCATAAGCCGCCTCAAAGGAGCGGATCGCCGTGGCCGCATCGCCGGCGCGCAGCGCGGCCGCACCGCGCATGCGGTCAAGCATCAACTGCTCGGCGGGTGTCTTGTTTGCAACATTCTCGGCGTCGCGCACCTTGGCCAGTGCTTCCTTGGCTTTGCCCGCCTTGAGGAGGTCTGCGGCCTGCTGCAACGGTTTGCCGACCTCCGGGCGCAGACCCTGCGCGTGGGCAAGATTGACGCAACCCGCGGCGACGAGCGCGGCGATCAATGCACGGACGGAGCGGTCGACGGGCTGGCGGAAACTCATCGCACGAACTGTTCGTTGCCTATTAATCCAAGTTTGGTCACGCCCAGTCGCTGTGCCGCCGCCATGACCGCCGCCACATCCTTGTACTCAGCGAGCTTGTTGGGCCGCAGATGGACCTCGGGCTGAGGTGCCGCACTCGCCGCCTGAGTCAGCTTCTCTTCGAGCGCTGTCTTGTTCGAAACCATCACTCCATCCCAGAAGATCGTGCCGTCGAAATCGACGTCGATGGTGATGACGACCGGTTTCTCCAGCGGCGGCGGCGGATTGCCGATCGGCATGTTCAGATTCACTGAATGAAGCTGGATCGGAATGGTGATGATCAGCATCACCAGCAGCACCAGCATCACGTCGATCAGCGGCGTGGTGTTGATGTCGATCATCACGTCCGGCTCGCCTGAACTGCCGCCGGCACCGATATTCATTGCCATGTCTTTCTCCCAGTGTCGTCGGCTCGTTCAGCTGCTGCGCGCGGGCGGTTCGGTGACAAAGCCGATCTTCAGGATGCCGGCGCGCTGGCACGCGAACACAACACGCCCGACGAATTCATAGCGCCCGGCCAGATCGCCGCGAATGTGCACTTCGGGTTGCGGCTGCAGCACGGCGATCTTCTTCAGCCGGCCGACCAGGTCATCGTTGTCTCGCACTTTCTGCATGCCCCAGTAAACATCGCCGTCCTTGGTAACCGCAATCTCGATGTTTTCGGGTTTCGTCTGCCGCGGCACGTTCGTTTCCTGCGGCAGTTGCAGCGCAATCGACTGCGTGACCACTGGAATCGTGATCAGGAAGATGATCAGCAGCACCAGCATCACGTCCACCAGCGGCGTCGTGTTGATGGCGGAGATCGCTTCGCCTTCTTCTTCGCCCGAACCGACGTTCATTGCCATGGCTGGGTTCCTCTCGGAGGGTCAGCGCGCGGGGCGCGCTTCGGCGCGACGACCCAGCAGCACGGCGTGCAGGTCGGAGCCGAACGCACGCACGGTTTCCATCGCAACCTTGTTGCGACGGACAAGCCAGTTGTAGCCAAGCACTGCCGGCACCGCGACCGCAAGGCCAATGGCCGTCATGATCAGCGCTTCACCGACCGGACCCGCGACCTTGTCGATCGAAGCCTGTCCGGCGATACCGATCGCAGTCAGCGCGTGATAAATCCCCCATACCGTTCCGAACAGACCCACGAACGGCGCCGTTGACCCGACGGTGGCGAGGAACGCCAGCCCATCCTGCATGCGGTTCTGCACTGTGTCGACGGCACGCTGCACCGACATCGTGACCCAGGTGTTCATATCGATGTTTTCCGTCAGCGTTCCTTCGTGATGTTGATTGGCTTCAAGGCCGGTCTCGGCGATATATCGATAGGCGCTGTTCGCTCGCAGCTTCTTCGTCCCCTCCTGCAGGGATGCGGCCTTCCAGAAAGTCTGCTGCATCGCGGTGCCTTCCCGCCCGAGCTTGAACTGTTCCCACAACTTCACAAACATGATGTACCAGCTTCCCATCGACATGATCACCAGGATGATCAACGTGCCCTTGGAAACGAAATCGCCCTGCTTCCACAGGGCTTCCAGGCCGTAGGGGTTGTCAATCGTTTCCTTGGTCACGGTTGGAGCAACTGGCGCGGCCTTGGCTGCGGGAGCTTCGGCCGCGGGGGCCGCGGCTGGTGTTGCCGCCGGCGGCGCTGACTTCGCTGCATCCTGCGCAAAGGCGGTCATCGGGGCGATGATGGCGGCGGCGGCAAGCATCAGCGCCAGTCCAACTGCTGTGCGTCGAATGAGAGCAAACATTTGCAGGTCTCCTTATGGGGAAGATTGAAACTATGGCGCGCCGAAGCGCGCCTGCGGCATGGCCTTTTGGGCCGCCTCGTTCTCTGTGGTTGATGTTCCTGGGTTACTTGATCTTGAAGCTGATGGGGGCCTGCGCCCGGACATCCTGCCCCTGACCCTGACAGGCCAGACGCGACACGACGTTCAGGGAAACGCGATTGAAGACCCGGTTGGTGGACGAGCGGATCACCGGGTCACGAACCTGCCCGTTCGCGGCCACCGTGAATTCGATCACGACCTCGCCTTCGATGTTGTCGAGCAGCGCTTCCCGCGGGTAGGTGATCGATCCCATGACCTCGCGGTAGTTTGCACAGACCACGGCCGCGCTGCGGACAGCCGGCGGCGGCGGTGCCGGCGCAGGCGGTGCTGGTTCGACTGGTTTCTGAATCACCACCGCCTGCGGCGTGGGCGGTGCTTCCTGCGTCACCGCGGTAATGGTCGGCGCAGCCTGGGGCGCCGCGATGTTGATCTCGG
>Ga0209683_10000268_pt1 | contig 20710 bp, 13 predicted proteins | sample DOMMetBare2Fresh_FD_187474 | JGI IMG/M metagenome (GOLD analysis project Ga0209683, IMG submission 187474) | Wetland sediment microbial communities from St. Louis River estuary, USA, under dissolved organic matter induced mercury methylation -... | ecosystem: Environmental > Aquatic >... | reverse complement strand
AGCCTGCTCCAGCCCCGGTATCAAGCGCAATACTCTTGCCTGCTCGCCATAACGTAGATGATTCTGAAAGCCCACCAGGCTGTATGCGTCCGCCATTAAGTTTTCCTGGCGCAGTTGCACTGCCGCGTAGGGCTCGCGGCCAGTTCGGGGATCGGGAAGCCCGACCGGCTTCATGGGACCAAATCGCAAAGTATCGACACCGCGGCGCGCCAGTTCCTCGATGGGTAAACAGGATTCAAACCAACGCGTCTCCTCGAAGCGCTGTAAAGGCACACTGTTGGCCTCAGTCAGAGCAGCATAGAAACGCAGATACTGTTCCTTATCAAAGGGGCAATTCAAATAATCATCGCCGCCCTTGCCGTAGCGAGCGGCCTTGAAAGCTATCGTCGTATCTATGGAATCAGCCGCCACGATCGGTGCGATGGCGTCATAAAAGTAAAGCTGATCGCTGCCCGTCAATTTCATGATCTCAGCAGTCAGCGCCTCGGAAGAGAGCGGACCGGTGGCGATGATCGCAATTTTGTCTTCCGGGATGTTCGTTACTTCTTCCCGCACCAACTCGATGAGCGGGTGTTGCTCAATCTTCTCCGTGACGTATGCGGCAAATTTTTCCCGATCAACTGCCAGCGCTGCGCCTGCAGGGACGCGGGTGGCTGTTGCCGCCGCCATGATCAGCGAGCCGCCGCGACGCAGTTCTTCTTTGAGCAAATAGGATGCGCTGCCCGGCTCATCGGACTTCAAGGAGTTGGAGCAGACAATCTCCGCCAGCTTGTCCGTCCGGTGAGCCGGTGTCTGTTGCACGGGTCGCATTTCAAACAGACGCACGCTGACGCCGGCGCGCGCCGCTTGCCACGCGGCCTCGACTCCGGCGAAGCCGCCGCCAATGACCGTAATTTCTTCCACTAAATCGTGCACCTCGATTACTTGTTGCCGGGTTTCATCCAACTCACTCGAGCCGACGACGGAAACCAGGAGTTTGATCTACATTGGGGCAGGCGTCGTACACCCTGTACCACATTCGGGGCGTGCTTGACACCACAAACTTGTGCTTCGTATAGTGCAATCCTGTCTTGGGTTGCAGCTTTCAAGCCGGCTTAGCTCAGTTGGTAGAGCGTCTGATTCGTAATTAGAAGGTCGCCGGTTCAATTCCGGCAGCCGGCTCCACTATTCTCAATAGTTTACGGCCACTCGCCTGAGTGGCTCTTTTGTTTTGGGACCTATTTGGGACCTATTTGGGACCCGTTTGGGACCCGAGAGTATTCCCCTCATGCGAGTCGTATTCTCCTGCTGCTCATCGTCGACTGAACAGCTTCGTGGTCGGTTAGCCATGAGCTCTTAGTTAGAGGATGAAGACAATCGGATCTTCAGCGCCATTGACTCCCTCGCCTGCTTACTGTCATCTGCACCTCCGTTGCGGTTGCCTCCACATGAAGGTGTTCCGAACTTTATAGTATGGAGTCGGCGATGTCATCTCTACTTACGGCTGGCGTTATTCTTATCTGTTGTAAAAGGCGCAACTCGCGGACCGGCTCAAATGGGCCAGGTGGTGGCGGTTGCAAATTCTAGTTCGCGTTAATGGCTTTCCTTGGTGGATGCTCGCGAATGAATCGAACGACATCGGCGGGATCATCGGTGATGTACAAAAGGTCCCTGTAGTTTGCATTCGCGACTTCGTTAACAAGTTGGAATACGTGTGTTTCGACTTGATAGTGATGCTTACCGAGAAACACCATCGGGCAGAAGTAGCCGGTTGTCCCAAAGTGGTTCTGAGTCGCAGCCATGAATATCTCCTGCCGCGCGCCGGCGCTTCCCGGCGCGAACACAAATCCGGCTTTGGCGATTGACATGAGGACACCTTCGCGAATGCTGTTGTCGAAGTATTTGGCGATGTCGCTGGCGAAGATATTCGGTGGCTCGAAGCCGTAGAACCATGTTGGAATGCCGAGACTTCGTCTCCCTTTCGGAAACATCTCCTTTGCTTCACTAGAGCGGGCCTGCCAATCCCGGTTTGTGTACTGCGGAGCCTTTCCGAGAATTGCCAGCGCCGTATCCAAAGCTGATTCGTTGTAGCCCGCCAGGTAGGCCCCGAGGTTCGCTCCTTCCATGATCCCCGGGCCACCACCGGTGACTACGAACTTATTGTCCAGAGTCAGCAATCGTGCCGTCTCCGCGATCTTGCGAAACCACGGATCGGTTCTCTCCTGAAAGAAACCGCCTGTGATGCACACCATGTTCGCCGCGCCAATCTCTTTGGCAAGTTGTTCCAGACAGTCATCCATGGAGAAGTCATGAATTCGTCGAGTGAGAACTTCGACAAGGTCTGTCGACCACTTACCCTTTGAGAGGTAATCCTTATAGATGGCTTCGTCCTTCGTCATCCCTGAAGCCGTTCTCGTCATTAGTTCGTCCGGAGAGTACAAAGTAGATCGGTACGGGTCATACTCAAGACCATCAAAGCGGCGGAGAAGGAAAGCTTTCCGGCTCTCCAAATAGGTTTCGACCTCCCGATTTTTGAAGCTGCAGCCCAAAAAATAGGTTACTTCAATTTGCGCCTGTTTCCAGAAGGTAAGATCGAAGCGGCGTAAATCCAGACCCTTCACAACCGTCATCTTGAGATTCGCACTCGCGCGCTCGAACTCCTTAAGGCTGCGAATAGTGGTCAACCCACCGATAGATTCGGGAGTTGAACCGAGAACTTGCTGCGAAGGGAGTGAGCCGGGAAAGTGTGTTAAAGCTGTTCCCAGTCCAAGAACTGCGCTTTGTGTCAGAAATGATCGGCGCCGCATCGAATCAAGAGCCTCGAAATAGGTTTGGTGTCCCAAACAACGCTTGGGACTAGTCCTGGTTTTGGGGTTGAGTTTTAATGCCATCCACTTCCATGGTGGATACGCTCTGTTAAAGCGATTCGCCCTTTCTTTCTGCTCGTTTGTTAATGGGTGGTCGCCAGACGAACCGGCCGCAGAGCGGCCAAATGTTTATAGAAACACAGTACCGAATAAACGTCTTCGCTCCAGCGGAGCGCGATGTTCAGTTTAGTAGAGCACATTGCGCTCCTCTGGAGCGCAGGATTTTTTTTGCCACGTTAACTATAGACATGCGGCTGCCCTGCAGCCAAGCGCTCTTGCCCGATTCGCTACGGACCTTAGGAACAGGACCATTTGCGAGGTGTGGTCCTGTGCCAAATACCGCTTCAATCCGCTTTCAAGGATGAGGTTTGCCTCACCTAATTCGAGATAAATATATCAGTGTCCTGTTTCTTAGGTGCGGGCTGAACTCCTGGACGCAGAGCGGCCAAATGTTTATAGAAGCACCGTACCGAATGAATATTTTCCTTCCAGCGAAGCGAGTTGTTAAGTTTCAGTGGAGCACATTGCGCTCCTCCGGAGCGAAGGAATTTTTTTGCCAGATTAACTTTGCCAGGTTAACTATAGACATGCGGCTGCTCTGCAGCCAAGCGCTCTTGTCCGATTCGCTCCGAACTTGGAACCATGGCGAGGTGTGGTCCTGTACCAAAGAAGGCGGGCTGACTTGTCGGCGCAGCGGCTGGGCCGCATCATAGCTGCTGAGCATTGCCGAGCGTTTCAACTATGTGCCTGACTGAAGAACAACGGGCTGCTTACACTCGCGACGGATTTCTTATTCTCGAGAACTTCGTCTCGCCTGACGCCTGCGACCAGCTGCGAACTCGTGCAGCAGAGCTGGTGCACGACTTTGATCCGGCCCAAGCGATCTCGATCTTCTCCACTCACGAGCAGTCTCGGGTAGCTGATGATTACTTCCTCGCCTCCGGAGACAAGATACGGTTCTTTTTTGAAGAGAACGCATTTCTTCCCGATGGGAGCCTGCGCCAAAGCAAGGATAAGTCCATCAATAAGGTTGGGCATGCGCTGCACGACCTCGAGCCTCTGTTCGATAGTTTCTCGCGCACAGAGAAATTAAAACAATTATCTGCCGCTCTGGGATTTGAGCAGCCGCTGCTGTTGCAGTCGATGTATATCTTCAAGCAGCCGCGTATTGGCGGGGCGGTCGACTGCCACCAGGACAGCACTTTTATCTATACCGAACCGATGGGTGTCATCGGTTTCTGGTTTGCGCTGGAAGATGCCACGACGGAAAACGGCTGCCTCTGGGCTATTCCCGGCGGTCAGGAACTCGGTTTGAAGTCACGCTGGAAGCGTTCGGACCAGGGTATGTATTTTGACGTCTTTGAGGCAACACCCTGGCCGGAGGAAAAGCTTGTACCGCTCGAGGTGCGAAAAGGAACATTGATTGTTCTAAATGGCTTGTTGCCCCACAAGAGTCTCGAGAACAAATCACCCAACTCCCGGCACGCTTACACTCTGCATGTTATCGATGGAAACTCCCGCTATGCGCCGGATAACTGGCTGCAACGGTCGCCGTCATTACCATTACGTGGATTTAATTAGGGGACAGTTCAGTTAAAGGACAGCGGCCGTCTGCTCGCCGGCGCCTTCGAACAATCGCAAAAAGGAACGCCGCAGGTCGCTAACGAAACCAGCCTTACTCAAAATTCTGAATCGTCACTATGTCCCTGGTCTTGATACCGCGCGAGACAATCAATTGACTGTCGTCGTCCGGGAGCCAATCGTAAAAATAGATCAAATCTTCAGTGAACCTGGTTAATTGAGTAGCTGGAGCGCCGTCCAGCGCCTGGCGCCAGACGTTATGGACGCCATCACGCTTCTCCAGAAACGTTAGTGCCTGGTCATCGGCAGTCCAGCGAATTTTTTGATTATACGGGTACGGCAGGTTGAGAATTGTCTGCGGCAGGCCATCTGACATGGAAAGCACCGCGATTTTCCACATATCGGCTTCGTCCCGGCGATAGGCGCAAGCGACTTTGGTTCCATCATGAGAGACAACGGGTTTGATGCAGAGACTGTCGTGAGTCATTTGCACGGGCTCGCCTCCTCGAGTCCTGACCTTCCAGAGAGTGTTTCGATCTTTGCTCAACGAGGTATAGACAACCCACTCCCCATCGCAGGTGATACTCGGAAAGCTCTCTCCACCACCATTGGTTAATTGCCTCTTATTCGATCCATCGGCATCCATGGACCAGATATGGTGCGCGCGGCCCTGGGCCGAGACATAGGCGAGCAACCGCTCACTGATACAGGCCGAAGGCAGGAATCCTCCGGTACTGGTCAGCCGTCGCGGGTCCGAACCATCGAGATTCACGCTCCATAGATCTGCCTGCTGGTGCTCGGTCGCGGCATACACTACAGAACCGTCCGCCACGGCTAATCCTTCAAACCCTTCCGTGCGACCCTGAGTGATACGCCGACTCAAGCCTGGACTGGCGGCAGAATTTGAAGACGCCAGCCAAAGATTCGACCGCACCTCGGTTTGCATCGTTACCAGGATGTTCGCTTTGTCCGCGAGGCCAATTTCTTCGTAATTATTAGGGTCATTCGTCACTCGCTGGGCCGGCCCATCCGGGAAGGCCAGGCGCCATATTTGAAACGAATTCGAATTGGAGGCCATCGCTGAAAAGTAGAGACCCGTGCCATCGTCATTCCAGGCGACGGCACAAATCGCTTTCCAATCCCACGGCGTCAGCTCTCGCGGCTTACCGCCCCGGCGCAGTACTCCGAGAATCGCGAACTCAACCGCGTTATAGCGGCTGGCACCGAGGGCAATCATCGAGCCGTCAGGCGACCAGGAAGCGGTCGCGAATGCAAACTTGTCGGGGTGCTGGCGCGAGACAATCTCTCGCTGGGCTGTCCCGTCAACGTTGCATACGACCAAAGCGTCGCGATGTTGGCCGGGAAAGCTGCGCACAAAAGCGATTTCCATTCCATCGGGTGATAGCGCTACCCCGGCATCGATATTCACAACCAGTTTCTGCGCCGGTCCGCCGCGCACGGACATGCGGTACAAAACGCTGATCGTGCTGTTGGGCTGTGTGGTGATGAAAAATAAGTTTGTGCTGTCAGGCGTAAATCGCAGGCCCCAGCAAAGGGCTGGATCGGGAGGAAGCAACTGCCACTTTTCTCCGGACTGGAGATTCAGGATCCAAAGACTTTGTTTGCCTGCGTCGATTTTTACGAAGGCCATTAAGCGCCCGTCCGGAGAGATAGCTACGTCCATGATCAGTCCGTCATGAGTTCGACGGGTGATCTCCATGCCACCGAACTTTTCTGGAGCAGGCGGCAGATTGCTCGCCGACTTAACAGCAGCCGCAAAGCGGTAACCGCGTTTGGCAACTGTTTCGACAAACCGTTCGCCGTCTTCGCACCCACTAAGGGCCCTGCGCAACATGGAAATGGCTACAGTCAGATTGGAGTCTTCGACGAAAGCGTCCGGCCAGATGGCCTCGAGAATATGTTTGCGCGAGACCACGTGACCGTTATTGCGAACGAGCAGAACCAGGACCTGAACAGCTTTGGGAGTGAGGGGCACAATTTCGCCTTTCCGGCGTAAGACCAGTTCCGTCGCCTCCAGCTCGAACTCGCCGAATTGGAATCTTTCGCGGAAAGGTGCGGCCATTATTCTCGCTTTCTAATATTTTTTTAAGGTCTTTTTTAGGACTTGGGGGGAATCCCAGCCTATTGTGAACCACGTTCCGGTCCATAGTTCACAAACGTCTCTGTCATTCAGGTTCTTGCCGGTTCATTGTAGCTTCGCCGCTGTTTGAAACCAAATAGTCGTTGCTGGCTTTGGGTGGTGAGTTGGTTCATCGCCCAATGGGTTCTTCAGCATCAAGGTTCCTCCCCCGCGACCCTCACAACTCACGGCCGGCGAACGAAGTCAATGCCTTATTCCACCGCACGATCCCGCCCGTAAAGGGGCAGGAGCGATCAATTGGGCAGCGTCTCTGTTCGCCGGCTAATTTTTGGTTTCTCCCTTTCCGCAGTTCAGTTTGTCAAAAAAAATGTCGCCCCGACTTCGCGGACGACAAATGGATTCTTCTCAGGTCTGAGCGGTTTAGGGTTTAGGCTTCAGATCAAGCGGTGGGTCGCAATAAGCCTCGAAAAATACCTTGAATCTCAACCTGGCGGGCGGGCACCCTGAAGGGTTCCATTTGTGAGTTAGCTGGACGCAATTCAACTTCGGAGCCGCGCCGATAGATCCGTTTCAAGGTGGCATATGCTCCATCGATGAAGACGACCACGATCTCTCCGTCGCGCGCTTCGGTGCGATTCTCGATCAAAGCAATGTCACCATCACAGATGTGCTCATCGATCATCGAATCGCCCTTTACCCGTACGGCATAAATTTTCTCCGGCCGCACTCTCCCCAACAGAAAGCGTGGTACCGCGATCATTTCGGAATCATGGACTACGTCCAGCGGTACACCAGCGGCAATGCGGCCATAGAGGGGCACTTCACACAACGCATCCGAGGGAACGTCATCAATCCTTACTGCCAGGTCGAACGATCCATCTTCCTGACGCCGCTCAAGCAAACCGCGGCGCTCCAGAGCGGCAATGTGTTTGGCAATAGTGGCTCTGGATTTTACTCCGAAGTATCTGGCGATCTGCGCATAGGAGGGTACGTGCCCGCGTTGTCCGGAGTAGCGAATGATGTAATCGAGAATGTCTTTCTGTCGTTGGGTGCGTGGCAGCATATCTGGCGCAATCCTCGATCGCTGAAGAGAGGCGCAGGCAACAAGTGTCGAGGCATTCTATGGCGCGCATTTGAAAGCGTCAAGCTTTTGCTTGCAGCTTTCGCCTGCGCGCCCCGAGGGTTGATAACGGTCGCTGAAGAAGTTAACGAAGCGAATAGCGGGCCAGAGTGCGCGGAAAGATGCGTACCTCTGCCGGCATTGCGCCCAGCTTGATCGGATTCCTCTCAGTCAGGACCTCTTTGGCTTTCTTGTTATAGACAGCCTCGTTGAGATCGTTGTCCGGGGTTATGAACGCGCCCTTGAGCGCGGCACCGACGAAGGCCCCTTTGGAGCGGGAGTAAGAGAGAATGCCGGCGTCCAATGTGGCGTTGGTGGAAGCAGAGGCTTCGCGACCTACTGGTCCAGCCGCCACACCTACTTCGCCGCCAATCTCGAATTTATCTGCAAGCAGACCGTTGAGTCCGTCGTCATTCATGATCAGCAGAATGTAATCACTCTTCTGGGCGCCTATCTGGGCGCCGAAGCTACCGCCGCTGAGATTAAAAAAGGCCGGAGCGCTCCAACCCCCACGAATGCGCCGGCTGATCAGACCCTGTCCGCCGCGCCCGCCAAAGACGAAAGCCGCCTTTATCACGCCAGGAAATACCGCGATTGCTTCAGACTTGTCCAGCAATTCCTTGGGAATCGCCTTCTCCCTGATGTTCATAATTTGCGTAAAAACTTCAGCGGCTTCCCGGGCGTGACGGGACGCATCCTGCATTCGCGACTTTCTTTGGGCGGTCGCGGAAACATGGGCCATGCCCAATACAGCGCAGACGGCCGCGGCCAGTCCTGCCATTCGAAATAGAGACTTCATAAGCTTTTCCTCCTTAAGATTGCTTTAGCAAGGGTCGTAATTAAGATTAAGTATAACACCCTTCCGCAATCCGATAGTCCGCTCTACAGATGATTGAAACAGCGGAGGCGTTTCCTTCCCGGTGAAGCGAACGACTAAGGCGGGCAATCATTGTTTGCGTGCGTGATTATCGGACTGAACCGTTGTTGATATTCGGTGGAGGTAATGAACGAACACACCATGGCATGTTGTTTGGAAAGATCGCGCAGCGGCGCACTATTAACCTGGCCCAACCAGAACAGAAATCCCTGCATATCAGGGTTGCGTCGCAGGTAACCGAAATACTCAGTGGCGACAAAAACCCGGTTGTACTCGGCATCAATCAGCACCCGGTTATGCACCGGATTGCTTTGATTGTCATCAGCCAGGCGGTACATCACGGCGCCACGGCCACCGGAATTGTAGAGCGCAATTATGGCTCCGCGCTCCGCCGATAGATCAACGCCGAGGTCGTTCATGATAGTGCGTAAGACGGCATCGACAAAGCCGGGTCCGTCTAACGCGGCCGGATAGCGCGCAAGAAATTCCGGTCGCTGCACGAACGCCGCAGCTAACTCCAGTAACTTTTGGGCCAGGTTCGCACCACCGATGACGCGTTGGCGATCGCTTAGAAAAATACCATAGTTTGGCAGCTTGTTTTCCTCACCGGGATGCGCCAGGTCAGGGTTTGGATTGGGAAACGGCTGACTGTTGCCGTAAGCAATGCGGTACAAACGGAACACGTAAGCTCCCGTCTGCTGATATTCTGGCTCAAAAACAAAGGCGTCACTAACATCGATACGCCTGGCCAGTTGACAAGACAAAACGTTGCCGCATTGCGAGATCTGACCGGTCCAGTAATCAAGGCCGTTTGCGTCAGGCTCGCGTCCCAAATAATCATAACAGTGTTGGCGCACGAAAAACTGCGCCTGGTCCGCCGGATTGGTAGTTGGCGGCAAGGTGTCATTGTCGTGGATGGTAAGCTGACTGGTAGCCACAGTGGCGCCGGTAGCGACACTGGTGAGTGTCAGGTTTACAGTCTCATCCCCTTCCAGATAAACATCGTCGCTGATCAATATCTTGAAAGTCAGGTTGGTCACGCCGGCGGGAAAATCCAACTTTCCAACTGCGACTGTGTAATCGCTGCGTTCTGAAGCCGTGCCATCACTTGTCGAATAATTCACGGACGCTGAAACTGATGAGTCACCCGTTCGCAAAACGGTGATCTCGGCCCGCGGCTGCGTCTCGCTGACAGAGTATCCGGGAGCGCTGAATTGAAATGCGCCAGCTGTCTGCTGGTTGTATTGAATGCGATGGACCGTCCCGCCAGTGCGCGCGAGGTAATAAAGACTGCCGTCAGGCGACACTGCCAAGTCCGCCGGGGACAGGATTCCGGCCGCAAAGTCGGTCGCTGTATTTGTGGTCAAATCGAGCCGGCGTATCCAGCCGGAACAAAAATCCGCAAAGAAAAAGTTCCCCAGGTAGTCTGCGGGAAATTGCGTGACAGGTGGATTATAAAAAGCCGCGCCGACAATCGCGCAGCCGGTGGTACCTGAACTGCCGTGGGAATAACTAAAAAGTGGATCGCGAAAGTTGGTGTTCAGAGGGGAACACGGGCCTTCGCAGTTTGGCCAGCCATAATTGGCGCCAGCGATACCGTCGTTTATCTCCTCGGCCAGGGATTCGCCAACGTCGTTTATCAACAAGCGGCCCGTGCCCGGCTGAAACCCAAACGTGAATGGGTTGCGCAGACCGAGCGACCAAATAGCTCGATTGGTGCCCGTCGCCGCCATAAAAAATGGGTTGTCACCGGGAATTGAACCGTCCGGGTTGATTCGCAAGAGCTTTCCGAACAAATTAGCGAGCGTCTGCGAGTTGGCACTGACGTTATCATCGCCGGTAGCGACATAGAGCTTGCCATCGACACCGAAGTGCAGCGCGCCGCCGGCGTGATTACTATTGGAACTCAAATCATTCAGCTCCAGCAGAACCAATTCACTGCCAGCTACCGCGATGTCGCCATTCCCAGTCAAACGGCTGACGCGATTGTGGAGAGTGGGCGTCGCCGTCGTGTAGTAAACGTAAATAAATTGATTAGCAGTGAAATTGGGATCGATTGCGATACCCAATAAGCCACGCTCGTTCGACGCATCGGCGTTGACGGTAGCGAAAGGCGTGGCCAACAGGGAGCCATTCTTGATGATGCGCACTGCTCCGCTCTCTTCACAGACGAAGAGGCGCCCGTCAGGCGCGAAGGCCATCGCCGTCGGGCTTCCAATTCCGATGGCCACCTGAGTCTCTGAAAAGCCTGTAGGTAAAGTCGCGCCCTGAGAAATGTTAGCGAGTAAAATGATTAGAAGCAGGCTGGCAGCGAGGTTGACTATCCACAGAAGCTCATTTTTGCAGTGAACCGCAGGCGAGAGGAGGCTCGCTTCCGGAACCAACCAGTTTTTACCCGTATCGTACACCAGAAAATAAGTGCGAAGGCGCTGTGCTGGCTGCAGTGAACGAACCGCTCCGCCACACGGAGCAGCCAGTGTGATCATCCCTTAAGCGCTTCCTCGATTGCTTGTCTTATTTGCCCAGGCGTGGCGATCGGATTGAACCCGACAAACTGTTTCAGAACACGACCGTCGCGAGAAATTATGAAACTCTGCGGAATGGCATCGCGCTGGGTGATCTGCATTAGTGAGATAGCTACTTCCGGTGACGCCCAACCTACCTGATAGTCCATATTAAAACTCTGGACAAAGTTCTTCACACTCTGCGCGGAGCTGGCTGGGTTTTCCGTCGACAGGCCAACAATCTCAAATCCCTTTGATTGAAACTCCCTGTGGATCTTGACCAACTCCGGAATTTCATTTCGACAGGGGCCGCACCAGGTCGCCCATAGGTTAACCAGCATGACCTTGCCCGAAAAGTCCCCCAGGGAAATTGTTCCCCCCTTCACTGTCTGCAGTCTCGCGCCGAGGACGCTTGCCGGCAGGGGACTGTTTGCTGCAGTTGCAGCCCTTGGCTGCCTGGCCGGTGGGCTGCCCGGCTGGTTGACGCCGCGCTGAGTCTGTTCGTCTGAAGAAGTGCAGCTTGAGAGGCCGCCGGCCGCGACCAGCGAGAGCACAAGGAGGGTCAGCGCCAGCCGCGCGGGAGTCCAGAAGTGCCCCGTTGCCTGTTGGTTTTCCTGCTTAGAATTCATCTTGCTCATAAATCCGTCTGTTATAAGGTCTTTCTTTTAAATCAAATCATGCACTTGCAGTACATAACAAATCATAGCGGTTGGTCAAGCGAGACCAGTTGAGCAAAAACGCAGAGTGGCCAGGCGAGGCGATCTAACAGCTCCCTAAATTCCCATAAGCGCGCCTATGCTGCAAAGGCCACCGCTAAGACTAACAATTCTCAGTTTTTTGAATCGCGTCTGGTTTCGATAGTAACCGGCTGTTCCCGCTCGGCGGGGCGTCGCCGCAATGAACTCTCTGCAGGTTGAGGCGTTTGCGTGGAGGTGCTTTCGGAAAGCTCTGTAACACGCAGCAGCGGCCCCCCGGGACCGAATTGAATCTGGGTACCTACTCGAATCTCGCAAGGGTCCACCACGCGCTCGCCATCAACAAAGGTGCCAAAACTGGACCCTGTGTCGGCTAACAGAAAACGCCCATCTCGCCGGCGAAACTCTGCGTGCCGTCGGGACACCATCGGCCAGTCAGCCTGGTCAAAAATCAGGTGACAGGCGAGTGGATCGCGACCTACTTTAATCACCTCGGCGGAAAACTCGCGTTCGGGGTAGGTCTGCCCAGCGCTTATCTCAAGCAAGGCGATCTTCATCACCTGCGATCCTGGCGCCCGGCAAATCTGAACGAATCAAGAATCAAGGCGGTGTCGCCTTTGACGCCTACATCGGCAGCGCTCTTGATCTCTGTGGCGAGTGCTGTAGCCAGCATGACGATGGCCACTCCGCCCTTATCGCTTTCCGAACCCGGCGGCAGGAAGATCACCCGCCCCCAATAGGGAAGATCGTCTTTGCCGCTATCTTTGAATACGCCCTGGAACCGAACTTCGTAACCTTTGTAAGAATTGACCGTGGTTCCGCCGCGGGACACTTCTTCAAAATTTGGCAACGCGCCCGACAATTGATCGGTGACCTTTTTCGCGCTCACGGGAAACACCGTAGCGTCAGCCTCGTAACTGCCCCGGCTGGGATACCAGTTAAAAAGGACGCGCTCTTTCAGGCCCTCGTCGCCGCTTGCCTGGTTGTCAATCTTCGCGAAGCTGCTGGCGCCGCGCACTCCCGCTTTGGGATCTTTGGTCCAACTGCGGGGATAGTAAAAAGAGAATCCGACATAGTGGGCCGCGAGATCACCATCAAGATCGGCTGGAGAATTGTTGAACTGCACTGCGTCTGCCGGGGGCGTAAAGGGCTCAGGTTCCTTTTTCGTTTCCAGAGTGGAGTTGGTATTCGTAGCGCTGTTTGTATTACTGGGATTGGTAACGGTGTTCTCGTTCCGACTGGGCTTATCTTCGCTCGCTATCACTGGGCCACGCTTCGCATCGAGCATCGGTTTGAGTACCAGGAAATATCCCGCTGTCGCCGCGCCCCCCAGCAACAGGAGCAGAACGACCAGACCGGTCAGCACCCAGGGCAAGACTGATTTCTTCTTCTTAACGGGCGTTGGGCCGGCTGGGACTGTAACGGGCGGAGGCAAATTCGCGGAGGTGGCAACCCCCTGCGGCGCGGCGCGCTCCGCTGCCTCCGCATACGCTCCCAGATTGGCGGATGTGGGAGCCGACTCACTCTGAGCTGTCAGATCGGGAGAGGTTTGCGATCCAATCAAGGACGGCTCCTTAAAGGTGGACGAGCCAAAGGAAGAGATGGTTTCGTTGAGCGAGCCCAACTGCATGCTCGTGGGAGCCTCCGCCGGATCGATATTACTGGTAGGCGGAATGAGCTCTTTGGATGTTGCTCGCACTGTAAGATTTGGATCGAACGGCTGGGACGCCGTTGGCTCCGCTCGCAACAAGCCACCGTCAATCGTGCAAAACTTCTGGTTCTCATCGGGGAAGGTGCGACTACACTTCGGACAACGCTTCATACGAAAGGCCTCTCCTTAAAAAGTCTAACGTCGCGATCAGTTAGCCTGGGCAATTTTCTTCAGCAGTTGCGGATTACCGGGGTTCAGCTCGAGCGCCTGTTTGTAAACACGCAAGGCATCGCTCTTTCTCTTTGCTTTCATATATCCGTCGCCCACGCCTTCGAAACCGAACATGCCTGCCAACTGACTGCGTTCCCCTGGCGAGGCAATATTCACCGCGCTGCCATAGGTTTTTTCAGCATCCTCAAGCCGTCCCTGCGCCAGATAAGCCTGGCCCAGCAGAGCATAGGGCTGGAATGCCTGCGGACTCAGTTCGATGGCGCTTTTCAGGTAACCCTCTGCTTCCGGATAACGCTTCAAGACATTGAGCGCGCGGCCCAGCAAGTAAAGAACACTCGGACTGCGCGAATCCATCTCCAGAGCCTTACGCAGCACTGCTTCTGATTTTTCCCACTGTTGTTCCGACTGCAGGCTGTCGGCAATCAACACGAGGGTGGCCGGGTCTTTGGCCAGGGCAATTGACTGATCATAGAACGGCGTGGCTTCATTGCCGCGCTCCATTTTGCGCAGCAAACGAGCCAGGTGTGCGTAAGCAGTGGCAAACTGCGGGTCGAGTTCGACGGCGCGGCGATAGGCCTGCTCAGTCTCGGCTGAGAATTGACCACGGGATTGCAGGGCGACTCCCAGGCGATCCCAGGCAACCGCATTCTTTGGATCCAGCTTAACGGCAAGTTGCGCAAAACTTACGGCGTCAGAAAATCGCTTCGCGTTGTTTGCACCGGAGACAGGCTGGACCAACACGACGCTCAGGGCCACCAGGGCGTCAACGTTCGTCGGGCCCCACTGGACGGCGTCGCGATAATTCCTCTCCGCGTCTTCCCAGCGGCGCTGATCCGTAAAGACATTTCCCAGACCGTAGGCGGCTCGCGGATCGCGTGCCTTCAACTTAAGCACGTCGCCATAAGCGGCCAGCGCTTCGTCATACTTCTTCGCATCGCGGGCGTCATTACCCTTATCGAGCAAATCCTCGACCCTGGTCTCAAGCTCCGCCTTGGGATTTCTTTTTGGCGCCGTGCGCGATGGCTTGGTAACCGGGCGAGGCAGCTTGCTGGTGCTTCGTTTGGTTTCGGGATTTTTTGGACGGAAGATGCCGCCGCCGATGTCACCACCAACGTTCTGGCCGCGCGCGGCAAAGCAAAATGCCATGCCGACGAGACACGTAACCAATGGCAATAATAATGTGCGACGAATCGCTCTATTTCTCATAATCGGGCTCCTCTTCGAAATCCCTGCTACTTACCAGGTGACCTCGCCCTACTACGGGGCGGAAACTACCAGCCGAAATCCAATTAACGGATTCCGGGTCCTCGCAGGAAGGAAGGTACGCATACACGAAGATACCGGGTTCTCCTTGTCCGCCGTCTTGCTAATAAAGGCACCGCCACGAATCGCGATCCAATCCTGTGTCGCGGTTGGCACAATCACCGGGTTGCCCGGATACGAAGTGACCTTGGACGACGTCCATTCCCAGACATTACCGAGCAGGTCCTGAACGCCCCATTTGTTGCTGCCACCCGGGTGCGAGCCAACTTCTGCAGGGGTTCCTTCGTCAAGCACAGCCTGCTTCGGTTGCCACTCCTTACCCCAGGGATAGAGGTCGCTGTTTTCGCCGTTTCGAGCGGCATATTCCCACTCTGGTTCAGTAGGGAGGCGATAGGTGACTCCGTCGCGCTTCGAGCGCCAGGCGGCAAAGGCATTGGCATCGTCGAGCGACACGTTAACCACGGGCCACAATTCCTGGCCGATAGGGGCCTTGGTACCGTTCCAGTGTCCGGGCGGCGCATGATTGGTCTCGCGGACAAACTCTGCATACTCTCCGTTAGTCACCTCGGTCTTATCCATCGAAAAAGCAGGGACGTCGACGGGATGGCCGGGCGTTTCCTGAGGCGGGCCCTTATCTCTTCCCATCTGAAAGCGACCACCCGGGATCGCAATCATCTCAGGTTTAAATGTCACCGGCGTTCCCGGGTTGCCGGGCGTTGGGTTCTGCACACTCGGACCAGAAACCACTGTCGCTTGCCGTAATAAGAAATAACCGGCAACTCCACCCACCGTAAGCACGCCCAGCAGCAGCGCCACCCCAACAAACATTGCCGTCTTCGGTTTGGCGGCGCTTCCTGGCAGCGAAACCGCAGCCGGTTGCCAGGCAGTTCCCGATGCGCCCGCAAAACTGTGGTCACTGATGTTCTGAATCGGCATCGTGCGCTGCTGAACCTGGGTAGCTTCCGGATCAATCATCGTGGCTCGCCGATCCGGGATACTGTTATTCAGCCGTGCCAGTTTTTCTTCCAACTCCTCAGCCTGGCGGGCAACGCGATCGAGTTGTTCCCGGTGCAACCGGTCTTTCTCTTCGCGCTCAAGACGCTCTTTGCGTTGTCGCTGATCTTCTTCACCGAGGCGGCGCTGGCGAGCTTCTGCGTCTCGGGCCAACTCTTCGCGAGCAAAACGCTCCTTGGCCTCTTGCTCACGTTCGAACGCCGCGCCAGTGATCGAAGCTTGTCGCTTCAATTGTTCACTAAGACTCACCGCACCGCTGTTTGCCAGGGGCGGGTCGTATTTCGTCTCAAAGCCGGTAGGGTTTGTTCGCGCCCCCTGGAGCGGATTGAGACCCGTAGAAGAGATCGAGGGAGTTACGGCAATTGTCTTGTTAGGATCAATTTCCTCCTCCACCGCTGAGTCGGCGGCCGTCCTCAGAGACGCGCTCGCCGCATCCACTGCATCCCTGAGTTCCTTGAGAAAAACTTCGACGGAAGGTGTGCGTTCACCGACGTCTTTGGCCAGGGCATGACGCACCACCGCTTCAATCTCTGGCGGTACGTTCACGCCCATCGACTTCAAGGCCGGCGGAGATTCCGTCAGGTGCTTTTTCATGATTGCCGGGATCGATGAACCCTTGAAGGGCACGTCACCACCCAGCATCTGATAAAGAATGATTCCGAGACTGTAGATATCCGCACGCGAGTCAGGTTCTTCGTCTGACCATTGCTCTGGCGCCATGTAGAATGGTGAACCCATCAAGCCGCTCGTTTTTGCCTGCACGAATGAGCCAAGCAACTCGCCCGACTTGATCTTGGCAAGGCCGAAATCGAGGATCTTCAGTCCCTCGGCTACGGGCATGTTGTCACAGACCATGATGTTGAGCGGCTTGAGATCCCGATGCACGATATTCTGGCGGTGCGCGGCCGCTACGCCGGCGGCAGTCGGGCAGATCAACTCGAAAGCTCTGGCTGGCGGCATGGCGCCTTCTTCCGCCATGATCTCCTGAAGCGAGCGTCCCTTAACGAACTCCATGACGAGAAACGGCATGGTGCTGCGCACGACGCCAAAGTCGGTCACCGCAATGATATTCGGATGTTTGATCGCGGCAGCGGCCAGCGCCTCCTGGCGAAAGCGGGTTACCAACATCGGATCATTGCCAACCAGATCCGGCAGGATAATCTTGATGGCGTGCTGGGTCTTCAGGAAGATGTGGCGCGCATGAAAGACAACTCCCATCCCGCCCTGACCGAGCCGTCGCTCCAATTGATAACGAGCGTCGAGAATTGGATCACCCAGTAGTGAGGGCAGAGTTGCATCGCCGTCCTGGGGACAGTGAATTATGTCGTCGGGAAAACAGCGCCTACAGGCTGGACATTCTTTCATTGATTGGTTCGACTAATACGCGCGGCCCTGTTGCTTGCCTAACAACTGCCGGAGATGGCAGGCATTAATGGAACTGCACTCCACAACGTGGTAACCAGAAAATGAGTCGGCGAACGTTGCGTGTCAACATCAGTCCGCTTCATCCCATCGGGAAGGCCATCCACACGGGAAAGGGCGCGATGGCATTTGATTTTAGCGACTAAGAAGCACACTAGCAAGCAACTCAGTTCCCATTCAGGCCATTCCGGCAGGAATATGGGATGTCCTGCGGCCAGGTTCTGATAGGGGCCGGCCCCGCTTATGTCGCTGCCGCCGGCCGAGTGACGAACTAGCCCTGACCGCGACGCAATGCAACACACCACGTTGCGGTGGCCGTCACGCTGTCGCCCACTTTCGCAGGCAGTTATCTTCTTCTTGGCTGGGCCCCGAGGCTGGCGCCCCAGGCTTTTGTGCACTAGCGCACCACAACGTTCACCAATCTTCGCGGCACGACGATGACCTTCACAACTTCGTGACCCGCAATCGCAGCCTGCACTTTCTCGTCCGCCAGCGCCGCGCTTTGCAAATCTTCCTCAGTCACGTCCAATGGCGCCAGCACCCGCGAGCGCAACTTGCCGTTGACTTGAACGGGGATTTCCAGCTCCTCTTGCAGCGCCAGCTCACGATCAGCCACCGGCCAACTGGCGCCGCTAGCCAGCAAGCCGCCTCTGTGACCTAAACCCTCCCACATCTCCTCGGCCGCGTGAGGAGAGAACGGCGCCAGCATTACGACCAACGCGTGCAGAGCTTCCCGCACCGCAAACACGTCGGGCTCAGAGGCGGTCGCGGGTTCGGCGTTGAAATCCATCAAGGCATTAAACAACTCCATCAGCTGGGCTACCGAAGTGTTCAAATGCAACTCGTCGAAATCCCTGGTGATGCGCGCAATCGTCTGATGCGTCTTGCGGCGCAACTGGCGCGCGCCGGCGCTGAAATCTGCGCTCGCAAAGTTGTCCGAAGTTGGGGTGTGGTTAGACAGCCGTTCATGCCACCGCCAAACCATCGTGTAAGCCCGGCGCAGGAAGCGGATCGCGCCTTCGACTCCGGCTTCAGACCATCGCAATTCGTTTTCCACCGGCGCTGCGAACAGGACAAACAGTCGAGCCGCATCGGCGCCATAGGCGGCGATCATTTCATCCGGATCAACTCCGTTGCCGAGACTCTTGGACATGGCCTTCCAATCGTCGGTGCCTTCCACTCGATTCGTGACCATGCCCTGAGTCAACAAGCGTTTGACCGGTTCATTGAAAGCAACCAGCCCCAGGTCGCGCATGACCTTGGTCCAAAAGCGCGTGTAGATCAAATGCATCACAGCATGTGAGTCGCCGCCGATGTACTGGTCGACCGGAGTCCATTGGGCCGCCAACTGTGGATCAAAAGGCGCCACTGGATTGCGTGGATCGCAATAACGAAAGAAGTACCAGGATGAGTCAACAAATGTGTCCATGGTGTCAGTTTCGCGCTGCGCCGGCGCCGCGCACTCTGGACAAGTTGTATTCACAAACTCGGGAACGCTCTTGAGCGGTGATTCCCCTGTGCCCGTAAACTCGGCAGTTTCCGGCAAGAGAACGGGTAACTGCTCCATTGGTACCGGCAACGGGCCACATGCGTCGCAATAGATAACTGGAATAGGCGCGCCCCAGAAACGCTGGCGCGAGATACCCCAATCACGAATCCGATAGGTGACTGCCGCTTCGCCAAACCCTTGCTCGGTAGCGCGTTCTGTCATCTCCTGAATGGCAACTTCGGAAAGCTTTCCACCCCACTCACCGCTATTGATCAGGATCCCGGAGTCGACGAAGGCCTGGTGCATTTCCACCGATTGATCCATGGCCCCGGTCACGGGTTCGACGTGTGCCTGCGCATGAGAAACGGGTGCAATCACCTGTCTGATGGGTAACGTATACTTTTGCGCAAACTCAAAATCGCGTTCGTCGTGCGCGGGCACGCTCATCACGGCGCCGGTACCGTACTCCATCAACACGTAGTTGGCGACCCAGATGGGAACGCTCTCGCCACTGAATGGATTGACTGCCAGTGCGCCGGTGTTCAGGCCCTCCTTCTCCTCTACTACGGTGGGATCCTGCTTCGCCGCTCGTGCAGCTTTCACTTTCTCGGCAAACCTCAGTACGTCAGCCTTTAAGGAAGAACCTTCGAGCAGTTTGATCACCAATGGGTGTTCTGCCGCCAGCACAATTGCGGTCGCGCCGTAAATCGTGTCGATACGGGTAGTGAAGACGCGAATCCTGGCATCGCTGTCCTTAACCGCAAAGTCGACATACGCGCCTTCACTGCGCCCGACCCAATCACGCTGACGCTTCAAGACCTTCTCCGGCCAACCTGCCTCAATCTCCGCGATATCCTGGACCAGTTGTTCTGCGTAGTCGGTGATGCGCAGAAACCATTGTTCCAGGTCCCGCTTCTCGACAGCAGTGCCGCAGCGCCAGCAAATTCCCCCGGACGATTGCTCGTTGGAGAGAACAGTTTTCTCTTTCGGGCACCAGTTGACCGCGGACGTCTTCTTGTAGGCCAACCCGCGCTCAAGCATCTTCAGAAAGAACCACTGGTCCCACTTGTAATATTCCGGCCGGTGCGCGGCAATTTCACGCGACCAGTCATAACTTACACCCAGGCGGTGCATCTGCCCGCTCATGTGCCTGATATTTTCTTCCGTCCAGTCACGTGGGTTGACGCCGCGCTTGATTGCTGCCTGCTCAGCCGGCTGCCCAAAACTGTCCCAACCGATTGGGTGCAGCACGTTGAACCCCTGCAGGCGCTTGTACCACGAGAGGGCATCGCCGATTGAATAGTTACGCACGTGGCCCATATGCAAATAGCCCGAGGGGTAAGGCAGCATCTCGAGACAGTAGAATTTTGGTCGCGGATCGTCCTCCTTAACCTCAAACGCGCGCGTTTCTTGCCAGCGCTGTTGCCACTTTTTTTCTATCGCTGCGGGAAAATATTTTTCATCCATGTTTCCATCCTGCTCTCTGCAAACACCTGATAATCAGGGCCGCGCAAATTAAAACACTTCCGCGGTCGCATCCCAATTACTGATTTTGTTGTTTTTCGCCGCTCTGCGTCTGGCGCGGTTACTGGGCGCGGTGCAGCAGCGGCACCGTTAGGAGGAGTTTGTTCAGTGATTTATCTTTCGGCATTGCCTGCATTCTAGCGAAGGATAGAGGTTCTCGTCCAGTTTTGCTTCCGGGTGTCGTGCCCTAATGTCGCAGGTGTTTAGAGTAACGCCTTTTAGACGGGCTTTGACACTGGGAGAAAACCTAACTGCAGTCGGGACCCGAACGCCGGCCGCCAACCAAGACACTACGATTTAGTAACAAACGACCTTAAGGTCTCCAGATTCTTCAAATCCGCCCGCGGGTCGTCGTAAGGCGTTTCGAGAATGAAAGCCGCATGCGCCAACTT
>Ga0209683_10000265_pt1 | contig 20848 bp, 17 predicted proteins | sample DOMMetBare2Fresh_FD_187474 | JGI IMG/M metagenome (GOLD analysis project Ga0209683, IMG submission 187474) | Wetland sediment microbial communities from St. Louis River estuary, USA, under dissolved organic matter induced mercury methylation -... | ecosystem: Environmental > Aquatic >... | reverse complement strand
TTTGATTTTTGGATTCTGCCTTATCTGGAAGGCAAGGGTCTTACCATTGAGCAGATCAAGCAGTTCGTCAATGCTTGCGGCGACCTGCTCTCGATGGAGATTGGCGTACCCAGAGGTGCGCCCCTCACCGATAGACTCGCAGCTGAAAACAACCTGCGACAAGTCTGTCGCCAGATCCAGCACAAGAATTTCGCGACTGCGGCCGTTAGTTGATAGCAGGCGATCAGCGTCCAGTCACCTGCCGCGCAGTTTATGCCAGGCAGCGCCAATGTTTGCGTTGACGTTATGGTTGAACAACATTCCTGAAGGAGGATGAAAAATGTCTTTGTCAAATTCTGAGGAAGAGGACAAGAGGATCTATAGGGTCGTAGTCAACGACGAGGAACAGTATTCCATCTGGCCCGAATACAAGGAAAATCCACTCGGATGGAGAGATGCGGGGAAACTGGGGCCCAAAGCAGAGTGCCTCGCTTACATTAGTGAAGTTTGGACCGATATGAGACCGCTGAGCCTGAGAAAGAGAATGGAAGAGCTGGCTCGGAATCCCCCAGCCCCAGCACCTTCAACTCCACAGCCGCAGGAACATGAGAGTCTCGTGAATCGCCTTTGCGCCGGGGATCACCCAGTGGTTCTAAGCCACCGCCCTGAGCCGTCAGTGAAGCTTTTTAAGGAAGCGGTAGATAACGGCTACTTGCGTTTGAAGTTTATCGACACCAAGCCCGGTACCGAGTTGGGCGTCAACCTGGACCTAAGTGCTTGTGATTTAGGAGCGGCTAACTTTGAGGAAGGAACCGGCAGCGCATTGATTGTAGGTAATTTGTCTCTCGATTACAGGAAGGTGAGATGTGTGGCAAATATCGACTTAGCGATGCTCGCCGGTCAGGGTCATCTGGAAGCGATCGAAGATGTCTCATGAATATGATGTTAGGAGGAAACAGGTCTTTCGAGCCGGCTCCACTCCCATCCCCCTAATTCAGCTCGCACACTCTCATCGTTAATATGACGCGTGCTGTTTTCAAAAGCACGCTCGCCAAAACCATTTGGAAATTCCTGAGGATTCCTGCATGTGGAGTCAGGCTTATCTCACGAACGGCCTCGCCTACAAGTCACCACACGGTTCCGAGTATCTGAAGGTTTAGCGTGGCAATTGAGTTCCCAGGAATCGCAGAATGCGATTCAGGCAATGGGGAACACTTACAAGAGCGGAGCAGAGTGCGGGGTGGGGATTTTCAGTGGGAGCGGCCGGAGTAGGCAGAAATTTGGTCATGGTCCGAGATGGAAGAACGGGCTATGAAAAGGAGTGGACGAAATGAACGACAGAGGGGTTAGCAGAGAGACCGGGCTCGAATGCCTGGTGCTGGGGCATTATGATTTGGGTTTTGATTTTCATGAGGGGTTGCAGCGGGCCAAAGGGGTGAGTTCGGGGGATTACCGCAACCTGAGAATGGACTTCATTACCCTGGAAGGTCGAAAGCTGCCGTACCTGGAGGTACTCAATCATCTGACCGGAGAGAAGTTGCATTGGACAGAGATGACGCAAGTGGCGCCGGTGTACCTTGCGAGCTTTCTGCGGCACCTGGGGATCAGGGCGGAATTCTCCAGCTTCTTTCATGGACAAAGAGAATGGCTAAAGGAATTATTGAGTCAGAAGCCAAAGGTAGTAGCAGTGACGACCACGTTGTACCTGACGCCGTTGGTGGCTGAAGAGGTAGTGAGCTATATCAGGGAACACAGCCCCGAATCGCGCATCGTTGTGGGCGGGCCGCTAATAGATAATCTTTCCTTTCACCTGGCAGAAGAAGATTTTCGGGTGATTCTGGAAGAAATAGGAGCGGACCTGTACGTGCGGCAACAACAAGGTGAGCAAACTTTGGCGAACCTGATCATGAGACTGAGGGAGAGCGAGGATCTGGCCAAGGTAAAGAATTGCTATCTGAAGTGGCAAGGACAATTTGTGTTTACGGGACCGGAAGCGGAGTTTTCCCTGTCACCCATCAACTGGGACAATTTTAAGGGAAGAGACCTGGGGGCGACCCTGCAGACGCGCACCGCCTTAAGCTGTCCGTTCCGCTGCACGTTCTGTGATTACCCAGTGCGAGCAGGGAAGTGGGTACCGCAGGAGATCAGCGGAGTGGAGAATGAACTGCGTCAGATTGAGGAGCGGTCGAATGTGCGGAATCTGGTCTTCATAGACGACACGTTCAATGTGCCGGCTGACCGTTTCAAGTCAATCCTCAGGATGATGATAAGTAATAAGTTCAGCTTCCGGTGGTATTCCTATTTACGCTGCAACATCATGGACGAAGAATTATGCGAGTTGATGTCAAAAAGCAATTGCGCCGGAGTGTTTTTGGGGATCGAGTCAGGCGACTCGGACGTGTTAAAGATCATGAAGAAAGTGGCGACGCCAGAGCAATACCTGAGAGGGATGACGTTATTAAGGGAGAGTGGTATTACCACGTTTGCGTCCTTAATAGTAGGGTTTCCCGGAGAGACCGAGCGCAGTGTGGAAAACACCATCAATTTGCTACAGGAAGCGCGGCCCACATTTTACCGGGGAGAAATCTGGTACAACAATTCCAGGGCCCCAATCTACAAGAGCAAAGAGCAGCTTGGGATAGACGGACTGGGTTACAAGTGGCGACACAATTCGATGGACTGGGAGCAGGGATGCGAGATGGTGCTCAAGCTCTATGGACAGGTAACCAACTCCACCTGGTTGCCGATGTATGACTTTGATTTTTGGATTCTGCCTTATCTGGAAGGCAAGGGTCTTACGATTGAACAGATCAAGCAGTTCGTCAATGCTTGCGGCGACCTGCTCTCGATGGAGATTGGCGTACCCAGAGGTGCGCCCCTCACCGATAGACTCGCAGCTGAAAACAACCTGCAACAAATCTCTCAGGAAATAAAACTGAAGCATTTCTCCAGTCCCGCCGCCCTACAAGCGACGATCTCCTAAACTTCAGTTCATGGTCTTTGGCCTGCACTTCCCTTAGCGCCCTCCCGTTAGTTCGCTGGTTAGTATTTTGGGCATTGAGGGTTGGTGCGTAGATCGAATGGACATGTCAGGCAGGCTTGAAAGAATAGATCCTACGCCCTGGTTTACCTGCCAAGAGGCGGATCCTCAGGCGAAAATGCGCTTATTCTGCTTTCCCTACGCGGGAGGGGGAGCTTCGATCTTTCGAGGGTGGAATCAATATTTGCCGACAGGAGTTGAAGTGTGGTCGGTACAACTGCCGGGCAGAGGCGGCCGTTACCGGGAAACTCCTTACGGCAACATGTGCGCGCTTGTGAATGACCTGGCCCAGGCAATCAAACCCTTCCTTGATCGTCCCTTCTGCATTTTCGGGCATAGTTTGGGAGCCATAGTGAGCTTTGAAGTTTGCCACGCACTGCGTCAGGAGTTCGATCTTAACGTCGACCACTTATTCGTTTCAGGAGCGGGCGGTCCGCATCTTCCAAGAAGCACCCCTGATACCCACCACCTGCCCGACGATCAATTCATAACCAAGTTAAGAGCACTCAACGGAACGCCGCCTGAAGTGTGGGAACACCCCGAATTGCTGCGGATCATGCTGACGACTCTGCGTGCCGACTTCAAGCTTGCGGAGACGTATGCATGTTTGGCCAGGCTGCCGCTGGATTGCCGAATTACCGCGTTCGGCGGACTCGAAGATAATCTAGTTTCGCGTCAGGACCTGGAGTCCTGGCAGATCCAAACCACCAATTCTCTTGATGTCTGGTTCTTGCCGGGAGATCATTTCTTTCTTCATACCTGTGAGTCGTTGCTTCTGCAAATCCTTCATCGAGAGACTAAGAGGATCATTAACGCGGACCAGAAGCTAAAGTGCTGAAACCTTTGCTCTGACGGGAGTTGACCTTATGCAGATGACTACAAAGACTGTGCGCGACGATAACGGACAGCCGGTGGCATTAACGGAATGTGACCTGTCCACCGTAAAAACCTGCCTCCAGGAGAATGGCGTGGTGATCGTGAGAGCGAGGGCCAGCCTTGATGATTTTGAGGCTCTCAGCAACGGGCTGATAACGCCGATGGTACATCACAGCACCAGCACCACAGTCGAGCGAGATCCCGTTAACGCGGATGCAACCACCTCCACAGTCAACAAAGGGATGGATTCAATACCGCTACATCGAGAGGGTTCTTACGCGCCTGGCTGTCCTGATATGTTGATGCTTTATTGTGTTAAGCCGGCGAGTGCTGGAGGAGAAACCACTCTGTGTGACGGAGTTGCCCTGTTAGAAGGCCTTTCCGAACGCGCCCGAGATTTCGTTGAGAATGCAGTCCTTAAATGGAGTTGGACGATTTCGCCGGAACGCTGGATGGCTACTCTGGGAGTGACTTCGAAAGAAGCAGCGCAAGCCAGAATGAAAAAGATCAGAGCGAGCCTTCCCCGTTGGGAAGCCCTCGACGCCGATTTCGAGGGCGATGTGCTGCATGGTGTATTTCAAACGCTTTGTGTAATCCCGACGAGATGGGGCGGAAAAAAGTCCTTCTGTAACTCCCTGCTAATCTATCACTATCGCTCAGTGAGCGAGTATTATCCAAAGAATATTTATACGCCGACGTTAGGTGATGGGTCGCCGTTTCCCACGGACATGCTACAAGAAATAGCAGAATGCGCCCGCGCAAGAACCTACGGCGTGCGCTGGAAAACAGGCGACATTCTGCTAATTGATAATTCAAGGTTTATGCATGGTCGCACAGCCTTTACAGATACGCGTAGAAGGATCCTGGTTCGTATGGGCCATGTAATAGGGAAATAATCCATGATCAGGATAGCTGAATACGATCCCCGGCTGATTGACGATATCATTCGCTTTAGGAGGGAGACCTACACCAGGAGTGGCAGGAATCCTGAGAATGTCCAGGAATGGAGTGGCGACGACTTCGATCAGACTGCGACTCATGTTCTCATGTACAACGAACGCCAGGAAATCATCGGAGCCGTCCGGATCATCGCGGGTGATAGGTGGACCATAGAAGATTATTTTAGCTTCGAATACGACAAAGAGAAGGGAGTGGAATTTGGGCGGCTGGCGATTTCCCAGCCTTCATATGACGGCAATCGAGTCCTGGCTGAGTTGATCAAAGCCGCCTGCAGGCACTGCGCGGCACGAGGTAGAACGCATTTTTACGGGTTTGTGATCGCCCGACTCAGGACCGAATTGCAAAGGCTCCGCGTGCCCTTTGAGGTGTTGTCTCCGTCGCTGGCTCCCATGGGTGAAGACTCACATCTAATTCGATTTTGGATTGACGAGATGATCCGATTTTGAGATCCACTGCTGCTCTTAAATCAAAGGTCCTCATCTGATGGTTGTGGAATTGAAATCGGACATGAAATATAGCTCAATCGAGCTTTCGTCGTTGAATGACAAGGTCACCATCCGGCGTGACGAGCGGGGCATTCCTTACATCGAGGCCTCAAACGAAGCGGACTTATACCTGGCACAGGGTTACGCCACCGCATTCGACCGGCTTTGGCAGATGGATTTCCTGAGGCGCACAGCGCGCGGCGAACTGTCGGAGATCCTTGGGCGGAATGCGATTGAGCAGGACAAGCTTCATCGCCTTTATGGTTTTACAAAGCTTGCCGAAAGGCTGCTCGCACACGCCTCGACGCAAACGCGAGTGGCGCTTGAATCCTATGCCCGGGGCGTCAATACCTTCATAGAAGGCTGCGGGAGTCTCTCACTGCCGCGCGAGTTCCACATTCTGGCATATACGCCACGGGCATGGACTGCGGTTGATTCTTTAGCCCTGGGAAAGCTGCTGGCCGAGAGTCTATCTGTCACGGTGGATGTAGATATTCTGCGGGCTCTGCTCCGTGACCTGCCGGCCGAGAAACTTGCCGCACTCCTGCCAGAGACTTCGCCGCATGACGTCGTAATCGTAGACAATATCGTGAAAAGCCAAAACCGGCCCCCGGCTGCTGAACGCAGCCACGTTCCCAGCTATGCGAAGATAGGCGAAACCGAACGGACCGCGTTGACTGAGCTGTTAGGCGCGATGCGACGAACACGGGCGGCGACTGGCGTCGACGGACACGAGGGCAGTAATGGCTGGGCGGTTAGCGGGCGGCTGACCGCATCGGGAAAGCCTATGCTGGCCAACGATCCCCATCTGCCTCCAACGTCCCCCACGATCTGGCATATCACGCATTTGTGCTCACCCGAGCTCGAGGTCTCGGGTGTTTCTATTCCTGGGCTGCCCGGCGTGATGATTGGGCATAACAAACATATTGCGTGGGGCATTACGAATCTCTGCCCCGATGTGCAAGACCTTTATCTTGAAAAGTTTGACGAGAATGATCCGTGCGTCTACCTGACCCCGGGAGGCTGGCGCCAAGCCGAGGTGAACCGAGAAGAGATCAAAGTTCGTCAATCAGCAAACGGGTCTGCAGACGAGACCGTGACTCTGGAGGTTAAGGTCACCCGACACGGTCCGATCCACTTTGAAAGTGGCTCGTTGGGTCTGGCGGTGCGCTGGACCGCACTCGACTCTGAGGTGATAGACCTTGAGTCATTTCTCGCGATCAACCGCGCGCGCAATTGGAGCGAGTTTGTTAACGCTTTGAGCGGCTTTGCCGGGCCACCACAAAATTTTGTCTACGCCGATACTGCAGGTCATATCGGTTACCACGTCGCCGGTCGTATTCCAGTCAGGAAAACCGGGGACGGCAGCTTGCCGTATGATGGCACTACCGACGATGGCGAGTGGCTTGGGAGTGTCCCATTTGAAGAACTTCCGCAGGTCTTTGATCCGCCCTCAGGGATTATCGTCTCGGCAAATCAACGGTCCGTCAGCGAAGGCTATCCACATCATCTTTCGCACAACTGGAGGACACCGTATCGCGCCCGGCGCATCCATGATCTCCTCAAGATGAAACCAAAACTGACGATAGACGATTTCCTGGCCATTCAGGCCGACACCTACTCTTATCCGGACGCAATATTTGCATCTGCAATCGTTGAGCTCGCCGAACCTCTTACCTCCAGCTCAGCAGAATGGCGTGAGATGGCTAATCTTCTCGACGGGTGGGAAGGATACTCTACCTCCGAATCCAGGGAGTTACCGATCGTCACAGAAATGCGCAAGGCATTTCGCCAACACATTCTCGTCGAAGCTCTTGGCAGAGAGCGGGCAGAACTATTCGAATGGAGAAACGAGGGGACATTCATTGATAAGTTGATTACCGAACGCCCACTCGCCTGGCTACCGAGAGGAATTGCTTCTTATGAGTCCCTTATTTTGGCATGTTACCGTGAGGCCAGAAACACGCTTACGCAGCGGCTGGGCCCAGATCAGGCACAGTGGACGTGGGGTAGGCTTGCGCCGGTACGATTTCCTCACCCACTTGAAAAATTGGGAGCAGCAGGTTCCCAGTTCGCTGTGGGAACGTTTCCGCAACATACTGGTGGTTCGATGCCAACGGTCAACGCCGGAGGCAGGGTTTCCATGCGCTTCGTCGCAGACCTGAGTAGTTGGACAAACACCAGGCTCTGTCTGCCACTTGGAGAGTCGGGTGAACCATTGAGCTTGCACCGTGACGATCAGCTCGCGGAATGGCAGAAGGTTACGCCACGCGTCTTACACTTCAACCTGGATGCTATAGCGAACGCCGCCTGCCAGGTTCTATTAATGACGCCGAAGTGAAAGCAATATTAGCCGCTTAGGAGAACCCAGCGCCTGCCCCGGCAGTTATTCTCTACGGCTTGGTCACAATCTGTCACGTAAGATCGCCTTCCATTATCAGTCCTAAACTAACCAGAGGAATTTCCTATGGGCTTGAAACTCTCGCGTCTGGGTGTAACGGGGCTTGTCGCTCTGCTGTTTGTAGCAGCGCCTTGTCAGACACTTGGTGACGAAGGCTTGTTCTTGCCCGACACTCTGAGTCGTCTTTCGGAGAAACAACTCAAACGCCGCGGCCTCAGTATTCCGTTGACGAGCATCTATAACCCCGCCGGCGTGAGCATTAAAGATGCGGTGGTAATGGTCGGTGGTGGCACCGGCGAGTTTGTGTCGCCCGACGGGCTCTTGCTCACAAATTATCACGTCGCCCTGACTGCCATGGTCGCGGCGTCAGATCCGACCAAAGACTACGCCAGCAACGGCTACAAGGCTGATTCTCGGGCCGAGGAGCTTTGGGCCAAAGACTATACCGTCACAATCACCCAGGACTTGCGGGACGTCACGAGCCAAATACTTAGCGGCGTTACCGACAGCATGTCGCCGGCTCAACGAACTAACACGATCTTAAGAAACACCCGCGAGATCGAGCGGGCGGGAATGGACCAGAGTAATAGCGTTAGCGTGCAAGTGCTCCCGATGAATGAAGGTCTCTCTTATTACAAGTTCACTTATTTAACGTTGAGTGACGTTCGCATCGTCTATGCGCCTCCACGAAGCATCGGCTTCTTTGGCGGCGACCAGGATAATTTCAAATGGCCACGGCAGTGTGGCGACTTTAGTTTCATGCGCGCTTATGTCGGCCTGAACGGGAAGCCGGCGTCGTACGATCCCGCCAACGTTCCTTATAAGCCAAGAAAGTTCTTGTCACTATCCATGCGCGGCGTCAAAGAAGGCGATTTCGTGATGGTAATGGGATACCCAAGCTTTACACGCCGCTATCGTGAAAGCTATTCAGTCGCTTACAACCAGGATGTAAGAGGTTCGCAACTGCAGAGTCGATAGGCAGCCTTTATGGTCTTTCAACTATGCAGCTGCGCGAAGTTCACGAGCCGTTCGTTGATTTCGCTATTGAGCTGAGTGCGCTTCTTGCCCAGATGCGAGACCGCCCACAGTTCACCACGATTGTGAGTTGCCGTCGTCTTCTATTGGAGGCTATGACCGCGTTTAGAGGCCCGCAACCGTACCCGGATGCGAATCGTACGCTTCGTCTTACCCATGGAACAGTCAAAGGATACGTGCCGCGTGATGCGTCCATTTATCGGCCGTTCACCTACTTGTCAGGTGTCCTGGAAAAAGATACCGGCCGCGAGCCGTTTGATGTACCAGCCAAACTCAAACAGCTTTACTACGCGCGGGACTTTGGGCAATACGCAACTGCTGACGGTTCTAATGTGCCTGTCGATTTCCTGACCGACACGGACATAATTGCCGGCAACTCTGGTAGTCCGGTCTTAAACGGTCGCGGAAAACTAGTAGGAATCATCTTTGACGGCAACTACGAGGGTCTGGGAAGCGATTTTTTCTATCGCCCGGAGAAAAGTCGGTCAATCGCGGTCGACATACGCTATGTGCTGTTTGTTACAGATAAGTTCGGCGGCGCCGGGTCCCTGCTCAGGGAGTTAGCCTTTCCGGGAAGCCCGAAGCGCACGTAACAGCGACCGTTAAGAGATTAGTGCCCTCAACATGCGGTAGAGATCTAACCTGAAAAGAGATCGTCACCAGGGAGCGACTGCGGCTGCGACGCTGGATTTTCGGGCGTCTTGAGTGTCCTGCGTTTTGTAGGGCGCTATTAGGACCGCGATCACGGGGGTCTCGTTCAGGTGGCAGGGCGAGGACGTTAATCGCCACCTCCTGCCCAGGAGTTTTGAGCAAGCGGCGAGGAAGCTTTCCGAAAGCTCTCTTGCCGCTTTTCACGCGTACGGTCATAGCTAAGGCAAGCCCTCCGAGCGGAACTCTAGAAGATGAGCCACGTCTTTCTCGAAATTGGGATTCACTCGTCCCGAAAGCGAAATGCTATCCCATTGTAGTAGTAGGCCGCTGACTGGCTTCGACACTAGCGGACAACAGATCCATCGACCTGCACCCGATCCTGCAGCAATTCGCGAAAACTGCTTAAGTAGATCTGGCTGGCATACCCTTTGACTTGTCAACTTCCGGAAACTCTATGCATTTTACTTGAAAGTTGTTTGATGGACGGAATTAGGCGCCACTCGAAATACACTCGGAAGGTCAGCGCGACGATACCGGCTTGCGATCGTTTCTGGCTCAAATTTCGTAGGGATCCCCAGATAAGTCTTTCACGGTCAAGAAGGTTTTGCTGAGAACACGTCACAGTCAACGCTAGCTATGGATATCAAACGTCCCGAAAGATCTAAATTCAAGAAGCGCATCCGCACCGTCGTCTTCACTGTCGTCGGACTGGCTGCTATTGGCGGAATCACGTTTGGCCTGGCAAGGCTGAAGCCTGCAGCACCTGCATTCGATCGTTCAACTGCAGTGGTCGATACGGTAAAGCGGGGCGAGATGGTCCGTGAGGTGCGAGGTGTCGGAACGTTGGTGCCGCAGTTAGTTCGGTGGGTGCCTGCGCCCGCTGATGGTCGAGTGGAAAAGATTCCCGTTCAGGCAGGGGTCGTCGTTGGCTACGACACTGTGATCGCCGAGCTTTCTAACCCGCAGCTGGAACAGGAGGCCATGGACGCAGACTTTCAAGTGAAAGCGGCGCAGGCTGATGAAGAGAGTTTGCGCACGCGATTGGAGAGCGAAGGCATGACGCAGCAGGCTACGATTGCCGGAATTAAGGCTGAATACGGTCAGGCGAAACTGCAGCTTGATACCGACGAGGTGCTCGGCAAACAGGGACTGGTGCCGGAGTTAATGCTGAAGATGTCGCGCATGCACGTGGTGGATCTGGCAAATCGTTTGCAGGTCGAGCAGCAGCGCCTTGTAGTGGGCGGCAGATCAGTCAAGGCGCAAATCAGCGCGCAAGAATCGCGTATCGCGCAGCTCCGAGCGTTAGCTAAGCTCAAGAGAGAACAAGTTACCGGTCTAAGGGTGCGCGCCGGGACGAGTGGCGTGTTGCAGGAAGTATCTGTGCAAGTCGGCCAGCAGGTTACTCCGGGACTCAACATCGCGCGAGTGGCCGACCCTGCTTCGCTCAAAGCTGAATTGAAGATTTCCGAGACGCAAATCAAGGACGTCAAACTGGGCCAAAAAGTCACGGTAGACACTCGTAACGGAATGATTGAAGGGAGTGTTTTGCGCATAGACCCTGCCGCTCGCGAAGGCTCGGTAGTAGTAGATGTACTGCTCACCGGACCGCTGCCGCCGAGTGCGCGACCGGATTTGAGCGTTGATGGAACGATTGAGCTTGAACGTCTTAGTAATGTTTTGTACATGGGCCGGCCCGCGTTTGGGCAGGGAAAGGACACCCTGGGACTGTTTCGCTTAAGCCCGGACGGACAGGAAGCTGTTCGCACCTCGGTGACACTGGGCCACAGTTCGGTAAGTACGGTTGAAATAATCAACGGCCTGCGCGAAGGTGATCAAGTGATTCTGTCTGACACGTCGGCTATGGACAGCTACAATCGCATTCGCCTGCGTTGAGTGTCGACCCCTCGAGGTCTGCGGCTTGCCACCGTTCTGGTGTCTTGGACGCTACCACCTCGTGAGGCGCCAAACGGAGGCACAGCCTCAAGATACAAGCAGTGTGTAAGGCGCAGCCTTAACTCACCAATGCGGTAGTGTGACAAAGAACACCACCCGGCCATTTCAAAAGGAGAGCATGATGAGTTCATCCGATACTCTTATTCACCTTTCTGAGGTCAAGAAAGTCTTCTACACAGACGAAGTAGAGACGCATGCGCTCTCAGGAATACATCTCGACATCAGGAAAGGTGAATACATCTCGATTGCCGGTCCTTCCGGGTGCGGCAAATCAAGTCTCTTATCTATTCTTGGCCTGCTCGACACGACCACGGAGGGTCAATACCTTCTGAATGGCATCCCCGTGGAAAATCTTTCGTTATCCCAACGCGCCCGCATTCGGAATCGCGAAGTCGGGTTTATTTTCCAGAGCTTCAATCTAATCGGCGACCTAACGGTCTATGAGAACGTCGAGCTGCCTCTGACCTATCGCGGCATGAGTTCCAGCGAGCGCAGAACACGCGTAACTGACTCGCTTGAGCGCGTTGGCATGGGCCATCGGGCGAAGCATCTGCCCAGCCAGCTTTCGGGCGGTCAACAGCAACGCGTCGCGGTGGCCCGTGCGGTCGGAGGGCAGCCAAGCATTCTCCTCGCCGACGAGCCCACCGGAAACCTGGATTCCACAAATGGCGAAGCGGTGATGGAACTCCTGCGCGAGCTGCACCGCGGTGGCGCAACGATCTGCATGGTGACCCACGATGCCCGTTACGCACAGCACGCCGATCGCATCGTCCATCTGTTTGACGGCCTCGTCGTCGAAGAAGAGGCGGGAGCCAACCGTCGGGAAGTCGAAGACAGTAAACGGCAGACGGAAGAGAGCGGCTTTGGGATGGCAGGATGATCATTCTACGCCATGTGAGAGATCCTTCGCGCTCGGCCTGACGAGATCCTGCGTGCCACTGGGTCGACCTCGATATTCAGCCAGGAGTTCGTCTCGATCATCGGTACGGTGCCGGCGAGTTTCCTTGCCGCGCATTCTGCGCCTGCAGTTGAAATCGTGGGGCGGGTGTTTGCCGGCGTGCTGCCCACAAGTATTTCCTTCCTGTTGATTCTCGCCCTCGCACTCGGGAGCGGCGCCAACTTTCTTCAAAGATTAGCCACGCGCTGAGAGGATTGCTAAAATATTCACCGTGCTGACCCCTCGTTGGCGTCGACGCAAAGCTAGTCATCGTGTTGGCTTTCACACGGATCGAAATCAATACCTGTTCACTAGTGGCATGGTCGGCAGCGAGTCATAACTGAGGCGTTCGTGTTCTTGTTGTGTTTCCTTCTGGCGTTTGTTGCAGAGTAGTGTGAAAGATGTCGAGAATTCTCATCGCTGATGATCAAGCGGACGTACTTGCGGCCTTGCGCCTGTTACTTAAAGGCGAGGGGTTTGAAATCGAAACGGCGTCATCGCCGGCTGAGGTTACAAGTGCATTGGGGTCACAGGAAGTGGACGTCGTTCTCATCGACCTTAACTATGCGCGCGATACAACGTCCGGCAACGAAGGCCTGGATCTGCTCACACGCATTCAATCTGCGGATCCGACGCTGCCTGTGGTAGTGATGACGGCCTGGGGAACCGTCGATCTTGCGGTCGAGGCCATGCGGCGCGGCGCACGCGATTTCATTCAAAAACCCTGGGACAACGCACGTCTGCTTACCGTAGTGCGCACTCAGGTTGAGTTGGCTGCGGCATTGCGACGAGGACAGCGGCTGGAAGCGGAGAACTTGGCGTTGCGCGACAGGGCTGATGGTGCGGGCTCAAGGCCTGGAATCATCGCTGAATCGGCGGCGATGAAAGCGGTCCTCAAGCTGGTGGAGCGGATTGGACCCGCAGACGCTAACATCCTGATCACCGGAGAGAATGGTGCCGGGAAAGAGGTCATCGCGCGCGCCGTGCATACAACGTCGGCGCGATCGGCAAGACCGCTGGTTTCTCTTAATGCGAGTGCGCTGGCGGAAGGCATATTCGAGAGCGAACTGTTTGGTCACGTGCGCGGCGCCTTTACTGACGCCAAGACAGATCGTGTCGGAAGGTTCGAGCTGGCTGATGGCGGAACATTGTTTCTTGATGAAATCGCAAACGTCCCGCTCAATTTGCAAGCTAAACTCCTGCGGGTTCTGGAAACAGGCGAGTTTGAACGCGTCGGCTCCTCGAAAACGCGGAGCGTGAATGTGAGAGTACTCTCGGCAACCAATGCCGACCTGGGTGCCGAGGTCGCTCAAGGCCGGTTCCGCCAGGATCTGCTATTCCGTTTGAACACTGTTGAGATACATCTACCTCCGCTCAGGGACCGTCGCGAAGACATTCAACCGCTGGCTGAGTATTTTCTTCGGAAACATACTGAGCATTACCGTCGAGGGGCCATGGAATTCAGCCTGCAGGCGCTGGAGACGCTTGTCGAGCACGCCTGGCCGGGCAACGTGCGAGAGTTGGACCATGTGATTGAGCGTGCTGTCTTAATGAGTTCGAGTAGTGTAATAACGGCCTTCGATCTGGCGCTGCAATCCACGCCTGCGGCCCGTCTCTCGGCTAGTCTGGAAGAGATGAGCCTGGAAGAGGCTGAGCGACTGTTGATCAAGAAGGCCCTGGCTCGGGCTGAGGGTAATGCCAATCGTGCCGCGGAAGCGCTCGGCGTTAGTCGCAGTGCGCTTTATCGCCGGCTGCAAAAGTATGGCCTATGATAGCGACGTGAGAGTGCCCCTTAAACTGAAAAATGGCACCACATTCTCGAGCCTCGATCCCCCGTTGAAGCGTGGCGCCCGGTTGGAATTCGAGGAACTCGTCACGGTGCTGGCGCTGGCCGCGGGTTTCCCGGGCGTGGCAATGTGCGCATCTCTGCTTTGGTTTGACGGCTATTCAGCACGCGTTCAGTTTACCGTCGACTTGTTCCTCTTGCTTACCTGGCTGGGTGTCGCGTTCAGCCTCAAGCGACGAATCGTGAGACCGCTGCAGACGCTTTCTAATATTCTCGCGGCCATTCGCGAAGGGGACTTTTCCATTCGTGGGAGACGGGCGTCCTCGGGCGACGCGCTGGGCGAAGTAATGCTCGAAGTCAATGAGCTCGGACAGACATTGTGCGAGCAAAGGCTGGGTGCGCTCGAGGCGACTGCCTTGCTGCGCGCCGTAATGGCGGAAATTGACGTTGCGGTCTTCGCATTCGATGGCGAACAACGTCTGCAATTGGTTAATCGGGCCGGCGAAAGGTTGCTGGCCCAACCGAGCAAGAGGCTGTTGCGCCGTACGAGCCGAGAGCTGGGCCTTTTCGAATGTCTCAATCCCGAGAATGCCGATTGCCAACAGACTATGCAGATCGTTTTTCCTGGCGGGGCCGGCCGCTGGGATATCCGCCGCAGCGCGTTTCGCGAACACGGCGCACAGCACCAGTTGTTGGTATTGACAGATCTCAGCAGAACGCTTCGCGAAGAAGAACGCACCGCCTGGCTGCGCTTGTTGCGGGTCCTGGGACATGAACTGAATAACTCTCTGGCGCCAATCAAATCGGTAGCCGGGAGCCTGGCGGATCTCCTGGGGCGAAAGCCCCGGCCTGCTGATTGGGACGAAGACATGCTAAAAGGCCTGGCGGTGATTTCTTCTCGCGCCGATTCGCTGGCGCGTTTTGTTGATTCCTACTCCAAACTGGCACGCTTACCTCAGCCGAAATGTGAGCCGCTGAACATTGGCGCCATGGTACGGCGCGTTGCCAGCCTCGAGACACGGTTGCCGGTCAAGGTGCGTCCGGGTCCGGAGATCATTCTTCGCGGCGACGACGTGCAGTTAGAGCAGTTGCTGATAAATTTGGTGCGCAATGCGGTGGATGCGTCAATCGAAACCGGCGGCGCAGTCGAAGTTGGGTGGACTCAGCAAGACGGCAATTTGGAAGTGCGAATCAGCGATGAGGGACCCGGCCTTGCTAGTACCGCGAATCTATTTGTGCCTTTCTTTTCTACCAAGGCGACTGGGTCTGGCATCGGGCTGGTCCTGTCGCGCCAGATTGCCGAGGCTCACGGCGGCACACTAATTCTCGAGAATCGTCAACGCCTGCGAGGTTGCGAGGCGCGGCTAAGATTGCCCCTGTAACGCGCGAGGCTTTTCGAGTTCGCCGGCCATCAGGCGAGAAAGTGGCCGGGGTGTCCACGCCTTCACTCAACGTTCGCTGAGCGCCGCTGAGTAGCGAGACTAAGTTAAGAACGGCAAGACCGTCTCCCTACTCTCTTCGTCAGTGACTTAAGGTAACGGGCGGCGGCTTGTTTGTTGATGGAAAGCGCCGGCTTAGTTGTCGCCAGGGTTTCTTTCTGCCCGTCAACGTGCTCGCAAGATTGTTCCGTCGTCTCTTCGTGCAAGGTCTGGCGCGCGCTTACGAGCAAAGCAGACTCAGCTTCCACAGCGCCAGCGCCTACTCGGCCTGGCCGCTTGCCTTCAATCGACCACTCGACAGTCTGCGGGCGCGCGAGTGATCGGTCTACGCCAAGGCTCCCCTTCGGTGGACCAGAGCAAGTGCTGGCTAACCTGGACCGCTACGTGCGGTAAGAAGTGGCACACAGTTTGGCACACAAAAATGTGCCGAACAGGCAGTAGAAGCAGGGGATGCAGTCAATGCAGAGTGGTTTTTGCTGAGCCTTCTCGTAAGTGGTCTAAGCACAGGATTTGAAATTGACGACAGCACTACCTTGACACGGTAGGGGTCTGGGGTTCAAATCCCCACGCGCCTACCAATCCTCTCATTACTTAGCCAGCAGATCCTCGCTTTCCGTTGCGCCACATTCCGCCTTAAGTACCTATCAATTGTCGCCCTCGGTTTAACTCGCCGCCGCCCATACTGCTCATCTGTCGGTCTTCGCTGCATCCCAGATTAGTTCCTCATCGCACTTGAGTACGAAGGGACTAAAGTCCGGAGGGTATGTCTTGAGCTTCTACGTCGGAAACGATCGCTCGTTCTTCTACACCGTGAAGTTTGAAGTGAAGTGAGCTGACCGACTTGAGCGCAAGGACTGGAGCGCAAGCGTCCCCGCTTGCACACGTCGCGTTAGCGACGTACGGCTTTTTCGCGCTTCGCGCTCATTGCAACCGAGACGGTTGCGCTCCAGTCCGTGCGCGCTCCATTCCTCCAACCGAGACGGTTGCGCTCCAGTCAGCTCCCGTCAGCGCGTCAGTCGTGCTTTATGAAATGCGCTCGAGAAGCGCCAATCCTTCGCGGCCGCACAGAGTCCTGCCTTCACCGGATTATTTTCAATGTACTGGATCACATTAACAAAATGCCTTCGGTTGCGGATATACCTGTCAAATGGCTCGTGCTGCCAAAATTGACCCCGGCGGTTCAGCAGCTTATTGGCTTCGTGCGCGGTGTAGGATTTGATCGAATGCGCAATCTCTCTTAGTTCAATGTTCTCAAGCGGAGTGGCTAAAAAGTGGAGGTGATTCGGCATGATCACCCAGGCGGTCAGTAGGTATTTCTTTTCGTGGTGAAAAAGCAAACTGTCCTCTACCAATTTCGCTACCCGCCTGTCCTTTAGAAGACAACTGCCATAACCCTTATCAAGATAATTCTCCACGTTCTTCCGAAAGAGTACCTTTCCTTCTTCGCCCTGGTTTGCAGTGGCTTCGCGCCACCTTTTCACAACGGATTGCGGCAATGAATCAAACAGTCGAAACGTAAGGAACTGCGGAATCTCACCGCCGTCGAAATGCGGAATGTAACCGCGGTCATACCAACCGAGGTTAGACCGAAACCCTTTTGGTTGGAATCTGAAATCACTCACGGTTTCACTTCACCGAAGCTCAATAGATCGGATTCGCAAGTATACGCCTTACCCGGAGCGTCTTTGGACTGGAGCGTAAGGACTGGAGCGCAAGCGTCCCGCTTGCAGACGTCGCGTTAGCGATGTAGGGCTTTTTCGCGCTTCGCGCTCATCGCAACCGAGACGGTTGCGCTCCAGTCCACTGCAACACTGCAAGCGAGGACGCTTGCGCTCCAGTCGACAATCGAGTGCTATACTGTCCGCATGAGCTAAGAAGCTGACGATTACTTCCTCAATCCTCCGCCTGGTTCGGCAGCAGCGCGCGCGGTTGAATTCGGAATAGACCTGACGCTCACCCTCGAGAACCTGCGGCTCACGCCGGAAGAAAGAATTCGTAAACTGGACGAGTTCATAATCGCTGTAGCGAGGCTGAAAGCCTCGGCGCGCCGATTGGGCCCAAGAGATGCCGCCAATCATCAAAATAATTGAAGAACCGCTTAGGCTGCTCGGCGAACATGCTGTTGAGTGCGTGATCATCGGCGGAGTGGCGGCAACTCTCGACGGTTCGACGATCCTGACCAACGACCTCGATATTTGCTACGCGAGAAATGCGGAAAATCTGAGGCAATCTACGAACGTCAGCTACAGGAGGGACGTCCAGACGTGATCGGCAGTTGAACCAAGAGCACTAACACCTCCGTACGAGCGTGGTGAACCTATACAGCAGCTCGATCTTTAGAAGCCAAAGGGAAGTCAACGAGTAATCCGGAAAGAGATCTGCATGAAGCGTCTGCAAATTGCATGCGGGCATATCTTTGCCCCTTCATAGTGTCATCTTCCGCGTTAATGATTTGTCGGTCCCACTCGACCTCTCAAAACCTCTAATCACGCTCCACTGACATCTATTATTACTTTCCCCTGCGCGTGCTTTCCGGCGAGATAACGAACAGCCTCGGCCGTTTCACTTAAGCTGTAACTCCGATCGATCACTGGCCTGATCGTTCCCGCGCTCATCAGCTCGCCGAGCCTGTTTAGATCTTCCTGATTCAGTTTGGCCATAAAGCTGGTGAACTTCTGGCTGACAAAGCGGGACGAAACAAACTCGCTGATCTGGCTGGCCAGCATCTCGATTATCGAAGGCTCCAAACCCAGAATGCCGGCGCCAATGTAGATGCCCTTGGGATTCAGGACCCGCGCGTGTTCTGAAAACGAATGGTTCGCCACGAGGTCGAAAATCACGTCGTAGTGTTGGCCGCTCTCGGCGAAATCCTCCTGTGTGTAATCAAAGAAATGATCTGCGCCGATCGACAAAACCATCTCTACATTCCTCGCACTGCACACCGCGGTGACTTCCGCGCCAAATGATTTGGCAATCTGTACGGCGAACGTGCCGACGCCGCCGGCCGCCCCGTTTATCAGAACCTTCTGGCCCGGCTGAACCTTTCCCTTGTCGCGCAGACCCTGCAAGGCGGTGAGTCCCGCCACCGGTGCAGACGCGGCCTCCGCAAACAACACGTTATCCGGCTTCAGCGCCAGAGATGATTCGCGAGCGCACGCATACTCGGCAAACGCCCCGCCGCACCCGCCAAACACGTTGTCGCCCGGCTTGAACTGCCTAACGCTCGCGCCTACTGCTTCGACTTCTCCCGCCACGTCGCGCCCCGGCCCCGTGATCCGCGCTTTGCTTAATCTGGACATGATGCGGCGCATCCAAGGGTGCTTCAATAAATGAGAATCAAGTGGATTGACTGAAGCGGCACGAACCTTGATTAGCACTTCATCGTCGTTCGGAACCGGCTGCTCGACCTCTTCCAGCTTGAGGACGTCACCCGAGGCACTCTTGTGGTAGACGACTGCTTTCATCAATCTCGTTTTACGATTGTGCAGGCCAGTATGTTTCGATTGGGTAGAACAATTAACAGACTTATGCAGATCAATGCGGCGCAGTAATTGAGAAATGCGAAGTATCCGACCGGAATATTTTGAAAAATTCGAGCCGCACGGCTATTCAATCCTTCCCCCCACCCCCGCAGGCGGTTCTCTGAGATTGCCTGCAACGTGATTGGTGGTGCGCGAGGCGTGTGCACGCCTGCTACCGTAGGCGGTTCTGGCACCGCTTTCAGCTTGATAATCTCCTATTGATTCTAAGCTGCTGCACCGTTTTTATGGCGCGACTCCATGCTGAAAAGGGCCCGCAATAGGCCCCTTTTCATTATGAACAATCGCAGTCGTCATAATTCCTGCGGACTGCGCAAAAACCGAAAGGCCAGCGCTTGGCACTGGCCTCTTACCGGTTGGCGGAGGCTTTCGCCTCTGTCCTTTGATTTCCTCAGTTCTTAACTGGAGCTAGAAATCAATCCTCAGAATGCGTCCACCAGTTCCAACAAACCAACCGACCTTCGGGCTTCCGAATGCGACGGCCCAGTAGCCAGTCACGCCGGGCAAGGTGAACCAGGTGTTCCCTTCATCAGGTGTCCAGGCTGCGCCTCCGGGGCCAGTGACCACTACCGTCTGGTTCGCGTTGGCCGAGTTGTTGTCCTCGCCTTCGGATCCGCGGCCTATGCCAACTTCACCTGCATAGCTCAGTCCGAAGACCGTTCCGATATTCGGCTGCTGGGGTGTGACTGTCCAGGTCTTGCCCCCGTCGCTTGAGGTGGCGGTCTGATCGAATGGCGGGGCTGACGGATCAAGATCTCCGCCCCCAATGATTCCGTGCCACGCATCCCGGAAAGCGACGCTGAATATGCCCGCGCTCGGTGATCCACGGAGCGGCGAACTGTAAGCGCTCCACGTGTTGCCCCCATCTCCCGTCGCCAGGACTCTCGACGGGGAAGCACCACCGGTTACGATCCACGCATTGTTCTTGCCTTGCGCCGCGACGCAAGTGCCACTCGACGCGAAGGAAGCTTCGCCAGCGAGTGCCGGCGGCAGGTTGTCGCCGATGTCCAGCCAGGTCATCCCATCAGTCGTGCTAATCACAGGAAAACGCCCGTTGACAGAGTCACTCTGTGTCAGGCCACGCTTGGGCGTCCAAAACGCGAAGCAGTCGTAAAATGCGTCTGGATCCTGGTTCTGAAACTGCAGCGTCCACGTTGCCCCGCCATCGGTCGTCTTGTAGATTCGGGAAGCGGCGCCGGGTCCGATCGACAAGAGATACGCAACCTTATCGCTCACTCCCTGCACATCGCGGAATTGCAGCCCTGCGGCTCCAGGTACTACACCGGACCTCCAGGTCTGACCGCCGTCAGTTGTGACCACAAACGTGCCGGCGCGCCCGCTCGCCCAAACCACGCGTGAGTTTACGGGACTCACCGCGATCAACCCCAGTGTCGTTCCGCTGTTTTGCGGAGTGAGTGTTGGTTGATGCACGCTGGGCTGGGCTTGAGCAAGGTTCAGGCTTGCTGATGCGAAGAGAATAAGGAAGAAAAAAGCAAATTTAAGTTTGCACATAGAAATCTCTCCTAAAGAAATTTTTCGCTGTTCGGCGGCAGTATAGGCGTCGCCCTAAGGAGTGTCAAAGCAAAGACACCCCCGCCATCGCTGCTCAATCGACTGAGATCGAACTCTGGTGCGCCACTAAGGGGAGCGAGCACTCAATACCCTGCAAAACATCGGTTGGATATTGACAGCGGAGAAGAGTAAAGCCGCTGTGAGATAGTGGCCTCGCTGTTGTTCAGTGCTACCTGGCGAACATCGGTGAAAGAT
>Ga0209683_10000264_pt1 | contig 20853 bp, 21 predicted proteins | sample DOMMetBare2Fresh_FD_187474 | JGI IMG/M metagenome (GOLD analysis project Ga0209683, IMG submission 187474) | Wetland sediment microbial communities from St. Louis River estuary, USA, under dissolved organic matter induced mercury methylation -... | ecosystem: Environmental > Aquatic >... | reverse complement strand
GCGGATCAGCTCCGGGTCATTCATGTGCTCGTAGGCGAGCTCAAGCACCCGGTGCGACAAGGTCGCGGAAAACAGCATGTTCAGCCGGTATTCCGGCGCCGGAAGCCGGCGCAGCAGATAGCGGATGTCCTTGATGAAGCCAAGGTCGAACATCCGGTCGGCTTCATCGAGGACCATGACCTGCACGTGATGCAGGTCGAAGACGTGCTGCTTGTAGTAGTCGATGATGCGACCTGGCGTGCCGATCAGCACGTCGACGCCCGCCTGCAGCTCCCGGCGCTGCTTGTCGTAATCGACGCCGCCGTAGGCAAGACCCAGGCCCAGGCCGGTGTACTGCCCCAGGAGCTCCGCGTCGCGATGGATCTGGATCGCGAGCTCGCGCGTCGGTGCGAGCACCAGGGCGCGCGGCGAGGAGACGGGCCGGTCCGCCGAGGCGGGGTAGCGCAGCAGATGGTTGTAAAGCGCCACCAGGAATGCGGCGGTTTTGCCCGTGCCGGTCTGCGCCTGGCCTGCCACATCGAGGCCCGCCAGCGCCCGTGGCAGCGCCTCGGCCTGGATCGGGGTGCAGCGTTCGAAGCCCGCATCAGCGATGCCGCGGGCCACGGATTCGGGTAATTGCAGGCCGGTGAACGAGATTTCCGAGAATTGCTGTTCCGTCACTTGGCTACTACTGTGGCATTCATCTCTTGAAAAATTTCCTCCGACGCGCTACAAAAGCACCTGAGCAGCGCGGTTCCCCCGCTAACACCGCGTCCACCGGCACTCCCGAAGCGTCCCGAACAGGACCCCGGGCTTGTGCAAACACCCTGACAGGCAGCCAGAGTTCCAGCGCCAGAACCCCTATTGTGCCGTATCGGGCATTTGCCCGTCACCGATAAACCTCAGACCAGGAGAAATGCCCGCGTGAGCGGAAATATCGTCCACACCACAGATGCCACCTTCGAGACCGATGTGCTGAAATCGGACCTGCCAGTCCTGCTCGATTTCTGGGCCGAATGGTGCGGTCCCTGCAAGGCCATCGCCCCGATCCTCGACGACATCGCCAAGGATTATCAGGGCCGGATCAAGATCGCCAAGCTGAACATCGATGACAACCGCCAGACGCCCGTCAAGTACGGCGTGCGCGGCATCCCGACGCTGATCCTGTTCAAGAACGGCGCTCCCGAGGCGCAGCAGGTCGGCCTGGTCGGGAAGTCGAAGTTGGCGGCATTGCTGGACCAGCACCTGTGAGGGGCTATCTCGGCAATCAGTCGCGCAATCGCCAGAAGGGCCATCGCAATCGTGGCGGCGGCGGGCCGCGTCACGGCACTGAAGGGCTCCCGGTCGACGATCATGTCGAAGGCTCGGAAGGCGACACAATTTCACCGGAGGAGCTGGCCGCATCACGCAGCTCCATGAACCTGACCGAGCTGAAGAACAAGCCGGTCCACGAACTGGTGACGATGGCCGAGTCCATGGGACTCGAGAACATGGCGCGCCAGCGCAAGCAGGACGTCATCTTCTCGATCCTGAAAGCGCATGCGCGCAGCGGCGAGGACATCTACGGCGACGGCGTTCTCGAGATCCTGCAGGACGGCTTCGGGTTCCTGCGCTCGGCCGACAGTTCGTATCTGGCCGGTCCGGACGACATTTATATCAGCCCCAGCCAGATCCGGCGCTTCAACCTGCGCACCGGCGACACAATCTCCGGCCTGATCCGCCCGCCAAAGGACGGTGAACGCTATTTCGCGCTGCTGAAAGTCGGCGAAATCAACTTCGACACACCGGAATCCGCCCGTCACAAGATCCTGTTCGAAAACCTGACGCCGCTGCATCCGACCAAGCGCCTGAAGCTTGAGCGCGGCAACGGCTCGACCGAGGACCTGACTGCGCGAATGATTGACCTGATGGCTCCGCTCGGCAAGGGCCAGCGCGGCCTGATCATCTCGCCGCCGAAGGCCGGCAAGACGATGCTGCTGCAGAACATCGCGACCTCAATCACCTGGAACCATCCAGACCTCTACCTGATCGTGCTGCTGATCGATGAACGGCCCGAGGAAGTGACCGAGATGACCCGCACCGTGAAGGGCGAGGTCGTCGCGTCCACCTTCGACGAGCCGGCCAGCCGCCACGTGCAGGTCGCCGAGATGGTCATCGAGAAGGCCAAGCGCCTCGTCGAGCACAAGCGCGACGTGGTGATCCTGCTCGATTCCATCACGCGCCTCGCGCGCGCCTACAACACTGTCGTGCCGAGCTCCGGCAAGGTGCTGACCGGCGGCGTGGACGCGAACGCACTGCAGCGGCCGAAGCGCTTCTTCGGCGCGGCGCGCAATGTGGAGGAGGGCGGGTCGCTGACCATCATCGCGACTGCGCTGATCGACACCGGGTCGCGCATGGACGACGTGATCTACGAGGAGTTCAAGGGCACCGGCAACAGCGAAATCCACCTCGACCGGCGGATTTCGGAGAAGCGCGTGTTCCCGGCCTTCAACATCAACCGTTCCGGCACGCGCCGCGAGGAACTGATCACGGCTCAGGACGAACTGGCCAAGATGTGGATCCTGCGCAAGCTCCTGCACCCGATGGATGAGCTTGCGGCGGTCGAGTTCCTGATCGACAAGATGAAGGACACCAAGACCAACGCGGACTTCTTCGATTCGATGAAGCGCGGATGACGGACGCGCTGCGCCATCTGCGCCGGGGCGATCCGGTGATGGCGCAGCTCATTCGCCGCGCCGGGCCGTGTTTGATCAGGCCCGAGCGTCATCGCAGCCCCTATGAATCGCTGATTCGGGCTGTCGCCCACCAGCAGCTGACCGGCAAGGTCGCCAATACGATCCTCGGCCGCTTCTGCGCCCTGTATGGCGGCGAAAGCTACCCGCAGCCAGACCAGCTCGTCGCGACGCCCGATGAGCAGCTGCGGGCCGTTGGGTTCTCGAGGGCCAAGGCAGCCTCCCTGAAGGACATTGCGGCCAGGACCCTCGATGGCACGATTCCGGAACGCCGCGTACTCACGAGGCTTGCCGATGAGGCGATCATCGAGCGGCTCACCGAGGTGCGCGGTGTCGGCCGCTGGACGGTCGAGATGTTCCTGATGTTCACGCTCGGCCGGCCGGACGTCCTGCCGGTCGACGATTACGGCATCTGCATGGGCTATCGGATCGCTTACCGGAAACGCCAGATGCCGAAACCGAAAGCGCTTGCGAAATTCGGCGAACGCTGGGCGCCCTACCGCACGACCGCCGCGTGGTACCTCTGGCGCGCCGTCGATTTCGATCGCGAACAGCGGCAGCGGACCGTGCAGAAGAAATAGGGCCGGACCCGGCGTTCAGCGCTTGCCTTTCTCCACCGCCGGCACAGTCCGCAAGTAGGCCCACATCGCCTTCAACTCGGGATCGCTCATCTGCCCGTAGGCCCGCCAGGGCATGTATTCGGAAATTGCGGAGCCGTCCTTGCGCTTGCCTTCGCGCAGCGCGCGGATGAAATCGGCTTCCGTCCAGTCCTTGAGGCCCGTCTCGTGCGGCGTCAGGTTTGCCACGATCGGCATGTTCGGATCGCCCTGGATCTTGCCGCCCGACAGGTTCACGCCGTGGCAACCGCGGCACACTTGTACGATGTGTTCGCCGTATTCCGCGGTGGGCGCGGCATCCGGCGGTTCAACAGCATGAGCCTTCTGGTGATCGATGCTGGCTGCTGCGAACGCCGAAGGGTCGAAAGCCAGCATGAAACTGAAAACAGGACCGAGTCTGAGGCGTCCCGGATCGCGATCGACAGGCGGCACGCTTCTGATGTAGGCCACGATGTCCGACAGCTCGTGGTCCGACAGATTGACGAACTCGATGGACGGCATCGACGAGCTGCGCCCTCCGCGGCGCAGACCATGGCGGACCGCGTGATCCCAGTCAGATGCGGTGTAATCGCGTACGACACTGCCTTCGCCGGTCGTCAGATTCGGCGCGACCCAGCGCCCGACGACCGGCGCGTCGACGATCACGCCTCCGCCAAAATCCTTGCCGTGGCAGCCCCGGCATCCGACCCGGCTCTCGACCAGGTGCTGGCCATTCGCGATCGCGCGCATGAGGGCTGCGGCTTCCAGGTCCGCACCGGCCAGTGGATCATCCGCGGGCGCTCCGGCGGCCACGCGTTCCGCGCGCAAAGCCGCCAGGTCCCCCTCGCCGGGCGGGAAAGGGATCGGAAACGCGGCCTCGTGGGCCTCCCACTGCCGGTCGTAGCGACTGCTGGCTACCCACCAGGCCAGGCCATAGGCGCAGAGCGCGAGCGCGACGACTGTGACGATCGACCAGCCGAGAAATCTCAGCAGCTTCTTCATGTTCGTAGCCCTATCGAGGTCTCCGGCCTAGAGTTGATCGTCCGGAAATTCCGCGTCGAGGATGCGCACCAGTTCTTCATCCACGCGGTCGCGGAACATGGCGAGAAAGAATCCGAGCACCGCCTCGACGACAATCTCGTCCCTTTCAATCGTCACGGTGCCGGAGACATTTCGATGCTCGATCGCGAGCACGTTGTCCTGCCAGCTGCATTCGGCATCGAATTTCTGCGCGAGTGCCTTGGCCATGCGATTGACGCGCTCGCGCGCTGCTTTCGCGGTCAGCGCATGCGAACGTCGCAGATGGATGCGGCTCATGCGCGAAGTATAGCGATGCTCATGCGCGACCGATTGCCCGCCAGCCGATGTCGCGGCGGCACTGCATGCCTCGCCAGTGCAGGCGGTCGACCAGTTCGTAGGCGGCCCGCTGTGCCTCGGCCACGCCATGGCCAAGCCCGACTGCGCATAGCACACGTCCACCCGCCGTCAGCACGCGTGAGCCGTCCCTCCGCGTGCCGGCGTGAAATACCTTGCCATCCAGTGCGGCCACGTCTTCGAGGCCCGCGATGACATCGCCCTGGCGCACGTCGTCCGGATAGCCTTCCGCCGCCAGCACGACACCTACCGCAGCGCGCGGATCCCAGAGCGCCTCGACTTCGTGCAGGCGGCCCGCGAGCGCGGCCTCGCAGAGTTCCACGAGATCGCTCAACAGTCGCGCCATGATCGGCTGCGTTTCAGGATCGCCGAAGCGGCAATTGAATTCGAGCACGTTGGGCGTCCCATCAGCTGCGATCATCAGGCCCGCATACAGGAATCCCGTGTAAGGCGTGCCCTCGGCCGCGAGTCCGCGCACGGTTGGCCAGATCACATCGTGCATGATGCGTTCATGCGTTGCAGGCGTGACAACCGGCGCCGGCGAATAGGCGCCCATGCCGCCGGTGTTCGGGCCCCGATCTCCATCCAGCAGGCGCTTGTGATCCTGTGAAGTCGCGAGTGGCAATACGTGCTCGCCGTCCGCCATGACGATGAAACTGGCTTCTTCGCCCTCCAGGAATTCCTCGACGACAACAGTCCTTCCGGCCACTCCAAAGGCACCCGCGAACATCTGCTGAACCGCCGCGATGGCCTCGTCGGCGGTCGCGGCGATGACAACACCCTTGCCGGCTGCAAGGCCATCTGCCTTGACGACGATCGGCGGTCGCTGCGCACGAATCACCGCCGGATCGAAGTCCTCACTCGTGAAGACCGAATAGCGCGCGCTCGGAATGCCATGGCGGGCGAGAAATTCCTTCGTGTAGCGCTTGCTGCCTTCCAGTTGTGCGGCTGCCTTACCCGGTCCGAAGCAGGCGAGCCCCGCTGCCCTGAATGCGTCCACCACACCGGCCACCAGCGGGCCTTCCGGTCCGACCACAGTGAGCTGGATGCCGTCGGCGCGTGCCAGGGCGACCAGACCTTCGATGTCGTTCGCCGCAACGGCGACGTTGCGGCATTTCGGCTCGCTGGCCGTGCCCGCATTGCCGGGGGCGACCAGCACTTCGCTGACGCGCGATGATTGTGCAAGCTTCCAGGCCAGCGCGTGCTCGCGACCGCCGCCGCCGATGACCAGGACTTTCATCTGGTGCTCAGTGCCGGAAGTGCCGCATGCCCGTGAAGACCATCGCGATGTCGCGCTCGTCGGCCGCCGCGATCACCTCGGCATCGCGCTGCGATCCGCCGGGCTGGATCACGGCCCGTACGCCGAGTTCCGCCGCCGCGTCGAGGCCATCGCGGAACGGGAAAAAGGCGTCGGAAGCCATCACACTGCCGGCTATGCCCAGCCCGGCGTCGGCGGCTTTGATGCCGGCGATGCGCGTCGAGATGACGCGGCTGGTCTGTCCGGCACCCACACCGATCGTCCTGCCTTCGCGTGCGAAAACGATCGCATTCGATTTCACGAATTTGCAGACGCGCCAGGCGAACTGCAGGTCGGCCAATTCCTTCACGGTGGGCGCGCGACGCGTAACGGTCCGCAGCGCGCTGGTCTCGACCATGCCATCGTCACGGGACTGCAGCAGCAGGCCGCCAGTCACCGTGCGAAGTTCGGTCGTGGCCGCTGGCTGGTCTCCGAGGTCTCCGGCCACGAGCACGCGAATATTGGGTTTTGACGCGAGCACTGCCTGTGCCTCGGAACCGACGACCGGCACCACGATGACTTCGACGAATTGATTCTGGAGGATCGCGGTTGCAGTCGACGCATCCAGCGGCCGGTTGAAGGCAATGATGCCGCCGAACGCGGAAGTCGGGTCGGTCTGGTAGGCGCTCCGATAGGCCTCGAGCGTACCTGACGCCAGCGCAGCGCCGCATGGATTCGCGTGCTTCACGATCACGCAGGCGGGACTGTCGAACTGACGCACGCATTCGAGCGCCGTGTCCGCGTCCGCGATGTTGTTGTAAGAGAGTTCCTTTCCCTGCAACTGGGTCGCCGTCGCGATGCAGGCGCCTCTGCCCTGCGGATCCATGTAGAAGGCGGCCGCCTGATGCGGATTCTCGCCGTATCGCAGGTCCTGCTTTTTCCGGAAGCCGAGTGTCAACATGTCCGGAAATGCGGATTCAGTTTGCTGCTGCTGCAGCCAGCCAGAGATCATGGCATCGTACTGCGCCGTGTGCGCAAAGGCCTTGGTGGCCAGGCGGCGCCGCGTCGGTTCCAGGACTGCACCCGAGCTCAATTCATTCAGCACGCCTCGGTAATCCGCCGGATCGACCAACACGGTTACGCGTGCGTGATTCTTGGCCGCGGCGCGCAGCATCGCTGGCCCGCCAACGTCGATATTCTCAACTGCATCCGCGTAGCTGCAGTCCGCGCGCGCAATCGTGGCGGCGAACGGATAGAGGTTGACGACCAGCAGGTCGATCGGTTGGATGCCGTGCTCGCGCATGATCGCGTCATCTAGCCCGCTGCGTCCGAGCAACGCGCCGTGCACTTTCGGGTGCAGCGTCTTGACGCGTCCATCCATGATTTCCGGAAAGCCGGTCTCCGCGGACACTTCGATGACCGGCAAACCGGCCGAGGCCAGCAGCCGTGCAGTGCCTCCGGTCGAAACAAGTTCGAATCCAAGTTTCTGCAATTCGCGGGCGAATTCGACGATGCCGGTCTTGTCGGAGGCGCTCAGCAGCGCCCGCCGGGTTTGCCGGCGCATCGCCACGATCAGGCGGACAGCCCGTATTCGCGCAATTTCTTGCGCAGGGTGCCGCGATTGATGCCAAGAATATGCGCCGCGCGACTCTGGTTGCCCGCCGCGTAGTCCATGACGGCCTGGAACAGGGGCAATTCCACCTCGCGCATGACGAGATCATACAGGCGGCCCGGCCGGTGGCCATTGAGGCTGTCGAAGTAGCTGCTAAGGGCCTGCTCGGTGTGGCTGCGCAGCGGAATTTCGTGCGCATGGCCGTTGAGCGGCCGGGAAATGGATGGACGGCGCGCTGCCTGCGCCTTGGTCTTCGCGGTCATTGCCAACTTTTCCCCGCCTGTCTGCGTCTTTATCGTTCAGGCCGCGCGAGCCGGATGCTCGATGAAGCCTGAGAGGAATGCGCCAGCGAGCGACAGTTGCTCTCTTGCGCTTCCGGTCGTCAACAATTCGATTGGCAAGTGTCCGACTTCCCTGTGCAGCCGGCAATACCAACCGAGGTGCTTGCGCGCCACGCGGACACCTTGTGATTCGCCGTAGAACGAATACAGGGCCTCGAGGTGCGAAAGCATGATATCACGGACTTCCGCGAGGGAAGGCGGCGCGACCGGCGTCCCTGACAGCGCACCGATCATTTCCCTGAAGATCCATGGCCGGCCCTGGGCAGCGCGGCCGATCATCACGCCGTCGGCGCCGGTTTGTGCCAGCACCTTCAATGCCTTGGCGGGGGAATCGATGTCGCCATTCACGAAAACCGGAATGCTCACTGCATGCTTGACTGCCGCGACGGTTTCGTATTCGGCATCGCCGCTGAAGAAATCCTCGCGGGTACGGCCGTGTACGGCGAGCGCCGCGACACCGAGATCTTCGGCCAGACGTGCAACCGCGACCGCATTGCGATTGCCGCGATCCCAGCCCGTGCGCATCTTGACCGTGACCGGGACCCGGACCGCGGCGATGACCTGCGTGAGAATTCTCCGCACCAGTAGTTCGTCCCGCATCAGGGCCGACCCTGCTGCATGGTTGCAGACTTTCTTGGCCGGGCAACCGAGATTGATATCGATGATCTGGGCGCCCAGCTCGACATTGCGAAGGGCCGCATCGGCCATCATCCCGGGCTCACCACCGGCGATCTGCACGATGCGCGGTTCCGGCTCGTCACGATGAGCCAGCCGATTCCGCGATTTGGACGTATTCCAGAGGCGGACATCGGAAGTCACCATCTCAGTGGCTGCAATCGCGGCGCCCATGCGCCGGCACAGCCTGCGAAACGGCTGATCAGTGACGCCTGCCATCGGCGCGAGCGCGAGCGGCGCTTCCAGCTCGAATGAACCGATTTTCATGGTTCGGCCGACCGGACCTCGTTGGCGCAACGCACAGCCCCGGACACCGACAGGCAGACGTCCATCTCGAATCCAACCGCATCTTTGCCGGGGTCCACGATCCGGATTTCGGCATCGGCACGCTGACCGGGCTCGAGCAGGTTTGCTGCGCCGGTGCCGGGAAGGTAATCGGCCGGCTCGATGTCCCGTACTCCGACCGTGGTGCCGAAGCGATCCTGCAATGCCAGGCGCAGCAGCGGGTACGGTTGCGAGTAGCTGGCGCGGTTGACGATGCTGGCGCGTAACAGCAGGCGGCCCGGTTGCGTGCCGTCACTCGCCGCGCCCCATTGGCGCAATTCATAGGCGGCAAGATCCGCCGGCACATTGGATGGCAGGCCCAGGAATGAATAGATCTGCACCAGCAACGGACCAATCGCGGGCTTGCGAATCAGCTCATTGCGTTCTGCGTGCACAACCTGGGCGGCAAGGACCAGCATCAGGAACAGGCTGCCAAGCGCCCAGGGCCAGCGGCGTGGGGCAGTGGCAGGCCCGCGCTCCTCGAACAACTCCTGTGCGTTGACGGAGTTCGCGGCGGCTTCCTCCGCCAGGCCTTTGCGCAACTCATCCGGGATCAGGATGCGCGGTTTCGCAAATGGGTTCGCCTGCAATTCGTGCGGATCGGGTTGCGGCCGTGGTGCCGGTGCCGGCGTTTCATATGCTTCGTCGGATTCCTCGAGGACAAGAATCGGGTGCTCATCCGTTGGCTCGAGGTCCTCGCGGCCGATGGTCAGCGAAGCGGCAACCTTGCCCGGGTCAATGGCCTTCGATGGCGGCTGATCAGCGGCTCGCGCAGCCGCCGCCGCCATGTGCTGCAGTTCCGTCGCCGGCATCTCGACGAACAGTTGCCCCAGGTCCTCGACGTCGCCGTCGAACTCGAAGGACTGCTCACTGGCCGGACTCGCGTCAGTCGATTCGATGTCCGCGGCCGATTCCGATGCCAGGACAGCTTCGGGTGCCGTGGACAACTCGATTTCCTCGGTGCCAGGCGTTTCCTCGACCGTCATCGTGTCTTGCTGGGACGGAGGCCCCGGGCCCTGGGTAGTGGCCCGGAACGCTTCTTCGCTCAGGTACTCAAGTGCATCGAAACTCGTCGAGCACACGCCGCAGCGCACATTGCCCTGCGCGGAGCGCAGCACGTCGGCTGTGACGCGAAAGACCGTCGCACAATCAGGGCATTGGGTGTACACGCCTACTCCCCGCGCCGGTGACCGGCGAGGGCAATCCATCCATCGAGTCGGGCCGCCGTTTCGATATCAAACCACGGACTGTAAGCTGCCGCCACCTCTGCCGCCTGCGAGTCCAGCAGGCCCGCCAGCAGCAGCGTGCCGGCGGGGCAAAGCTTCGCCAGATCGGGTGCCAGCTGCCGCAACGGCCCAGCGAGGATGTTGGCGAGCACCAGGTCAAAGGGCCCGGCAGGAGCATTCTTCGGGTCGCGGATTTCGAGTTGCGACAGCAGCCCGTTATGGCGCGCGTTGTAACGCGCGGCGGTCAGGGCCTGCGGATCGATGTCGACAGCGCACGCGGATGCGGCGCCAAGCTTCAGCGCCGCGAGCGCAAGAATGCCGGATCCGCAGCCATAGTCGAGGACCCGCAGGCCTTCGAGCGGGAAACCGTCCAGCCATTCCAGGCACATGGCGGTCGTCGGATGCGTGCCGGTGCCGAATGCCAGGCCCGGATCGAGTTCCAGCACGACGGCATCGGGTTTGCCTGGCGCCTGGCCACCGGGACAGACCCACAGGCGGCTGCCGAATTGCATGGGCCGGAAATCCTTGAGCCATTCCCGCTCCCAGACGCGATCCTCGATGACTTCGATTCGGACCGCCTCGGCGGGCAAGCCCAATACCGCCACCAAGGTTGCTGCGACGACGGCGCATTTCGCATCGGCCGGATACAGCGCGCGCAACCGGATCTCCGGCCACAGCGGTGTTTCGCCGGGCGGCGGCTCCAGCAGGGGATGATCCGCCGCGTCAGCCAGTGAAATGGACAAAGCGCCGAGCGCAAGGCAGGCGGTCTCCGCAGGACCCGGATCCGCCGGCCCAAGATCGACCACGAGCTGCTGAAATGGCATCGTCTGGCCCGCAAGCTTCGGAGTTACTTCAGGCCGAGGCGGCGTTCCAGGTAGTGGATGTCCAGGCCCCCCTGCCTGAATGCGGAGTGGCCGAAGATCTCCTGGTGCAGCGGGGCGTTGGTCTTGATGCCTTCGACGACCATTTCGGACAGCGCATTTCTCATGCGCGCGATAGCCGTTTCACGGTTCTCACCGTACGAAATCAGCTTCGCAACCAGCGAGTCGTAAAAAGGCGGTACCGAGTAACCCGAATAGAGATGGCTGTCCACGCGCACACCCGGGCCGCCCGGCGCATGCCAGAGCCGCACCAGCCCTGGCGATGGCGCAAATGTCTTCGGGTCCTCGGCGTTGATGCGGCATTCCATCGAGTGCCCGCGTATCACGATGTCCTGTTGCCGGAATGGCAGCGGCTCGCCCGCCGCGATTCGCAATTGCAGCTTGACGATATCGACACCGGTCACCTGCTCGGTGACCGGGTGTTCGACCTGCACGCGCGTGTTCATCTCGATGAAGTAGAAGCTGCCATTCTCGAACAGGAATTCCAGCGTGCCGGCGCTGCGATATCCGACTGCTGCGCAGGCCGCGGTGAGGCGATCGCCCATTTCATCGCGCTGCGCCTGCGTGATCCCCGGGGCCGGCGCTTCCTCGATGATCTTCTGGCGCCGGCGCTGCAGCGAGCAATCGCGCTCGCCGAGCGACACGACATTGCCGTAGTTGTCGCCGATCACCTGGAATTCGATGTGGCGCGGCTTTTCGAGAAATTTCTCCATGTAGACCGTGTCATTGCCAAAAGCAGCCTGCGCTTCGGTCTTCGCGACGTTGATCGCGTTGACGAGTGTCGCGTCACTGTGCACGACCCGCATGCCACGTCCGCCGCCGCCGCCCGAGGCCTTGACGATCACGGGATAGCCGATGCTGCGCGCCATCCTGAAGCATTCATCGGTATCCGCTGGCAACGGTCCGTCGGAACCGGGCACGCAGGGCACGCCGTGTTCCTTCATGACCCGGATCGCGGAAACCTTGTCTCCCAACTGGCGGATCGTGTCGCTGCGCGGGCCTACGAATACAAAACCGCTGTTCTCGACACGCTCGGCGAAATCGGCGTTTTCGGAGAGAAAGCCGTAGCCGGGGTGAATGCCGACCGCGTCCGTGACCTCAGCCGCACTGATGATCGCGGGCATGTTCAGATAGCTGTCCCTGGATGCGGGCGGTCCGATGCAGACGGTCTCGTCGGCCAGCAGCACATGCTTGAGATTCTGGTCGGCGGTCGAGTGGACCGCGACCGTCTTGATGCCGAGCTCCCGGCAGGCGCGCAGGATGCGCAGCGCAATCTCGCCGCGATTGGCGATCACGATCTTGTCGAGCATGCCTCTTCCATTAATCGATCGCGAACAGCGGTTGGCCGAACTCGACGGGTTCGCCGTTCTTCGCGAGCACAGCGATGATCTTGCCGGCGCGCTCGCTCTCGATCTGGTTCATCATCTTCATGGCCTCGATGACGCAGAGCACCTGGCCGACGCGGACTTCCTGGCCGACCTCGACAAACGGCTTGGCGCCGGGCGCCGGCGATACGTAGAAAGTCCCGACCATCGGTGCGGTGACCATGTTTTCATTGCGCTGCTCGGCCGGCACCGCGGCGGCGGACGCGGCTGCCGGCACCGGTACCGCCTGCATCGGCGCTGCCACCGGCTGACCCTGGGCTGTGACGTTCACGCCCTGGGTGAAGCGGGCGATACGCACCGATTCTTCGCCCTCCGAAATCTCGAGTTCGGCCAGCCCGGATTCCTCCAGCAGTTCGATCAGTTTCTTGATCTTTCGTATGTCCATTCATTTCCCCTGGGGCGGATCGAGGCGGTCGAGTGCCGCCGTGAGCGCGAGCTCATAGCCTTGTGCTCCGAGGCCGGCGATGCTGCCCACCGCGATGTCCGAAAAATAGGAATGCCTGCGGAACGGCTCACGCGCATGCACGTTGGACAGGTGGACTTCAATGAAGGGCACGGCCACGGCCAGCAGGGCGTCACGCAGCGCGATGCTCGTGTGGGTGAAGGCGCCGGGATTCAGGATCACGAAATCGACGGGTTGTCCGGCGAGGGCCTGCACTCGGTCAACCAGCTCGTGCTCGGCATTGCTCTGGAAGCTCTCCAGCACCGCATCGCGGCCCGCCGCCTGGTCCTTCAGCCTTGATTCGATCGCTGGGAGCGTGTCCCGGCCGTAGTGGGCCGGCTCGCGGCTGCCGAGCAGGTTGAGGTTCGGCCCGTTGATGAGCAGTATTCGCCGCATAGGCCGCGCAATCCCCCCGGCACCACCGGCCCCGGTGGACGCTCATTGAACCGGACAAGGCTCACTTTGTCCAGATAATGGGTCGATAATGTGCCGAACGGCGTCGATTCGACGCCAATCAGGTCGATCCCGGGGTACTTTAAGGCCTGCCCAGACCCGGGTCGGCCAGCTTTTCGCGTATTTCTGCCCTGGCGGCCGCCATGTCGATGGCCCCTGAGTCCACTTGCCGAATGAGCGCGAGGATCGCCTCGGCCTCCGCGCGGTGCAGCTCGCCGACATGGATGGTGGCGATACGGCCTGCACTGTCCGTGAAGGCGGTGAAAGGCAGCCCGATCGTCTCCATGCCAAAGGCACGTGCCGCATCCATGCCGTCCTGCTCCCCGATCAACACGGTGTAGTCGATCGGCATCTTCTGCAGGTACTGAAGCACATCGTCCCGGAAGTCGACAGCGATGCCGATGACTTCCACGCTTTGGTCGCGATGCTCTCGTGCCAGCGTATTCAACATCGGTATCTCGCGCCGACAGGGGGCACACCAGGTCGCCCAGAAATTGATGACGAGTGGCTTGCCGTCCCATTCTGAAAGCGCGCGTTGCTTTCCGTCCCGATCGGCCAGCGTGATATCCGGGCGGCGCTCGGGGACGACTGCCGGGCGCATCGGCTCGAGCGGCGGCGGTTCGGGTGCGAGCAGGTTGCGGCTCGCGAAATAGGCGCCAAGACCCGCAAGGGCCGCGACGACCAGGAGGCCGGCCCACTGTGCGCCGCGCGGCAGTCTCAGCATTCGCGGGCGAACCGGGACAAATGCTCCCGGAAAGCATCGGCCGGCACGTATCCGACCAGGCGAAAACCGCGACACTCGCGGCCGTGGGCGCCGAAGAATGCGGTGGTCGGCGGGCCGTAGACCCCGAAGCGATGAAGCAGGGCCTGGTCTGCCGCGCTATTGGCCGTCACGTCGGCTTTCAACAGCACGAATCCTGAGAGATCCCGTCGCACTTCGGCGTCGGAAAACGTGTACTTCTCCATCTCTTTGCAGGAAACGCACCAGTCGGCGTAGAAATCGAGCATCGCGGGTTTGCCTGCCGTGAGCGCCGCCGAGAGTTCGCGATCCAGATCCTCGACCGAGGCGACCGGCCGGAACGGAAGTTCGCGGGCAACCCTGCTCTGCGGATTGCCGAGCGCGCCCGGCAATGTGATGCCCTGCAATGGCTGCAGCGGATCGTGCCCGCCGGCAGCCGCACCGATCAGCATGATGATTCCCCAGGCAATCGCCGCGAGCCCTGCGCCGCGCGCCAGCGGACGCGGCCCGCCTTTCGGCTCCGGGCGGCCGAATCCGCCGAAATAATAGCCTGCGACAATGACCAGCAGCGCCCATAACGCAAGCGTCTGGGGGCCGGGCAGGATGCGCTCGAGCATCCAGACCGCGACGCCCAGCAGCATCACCCCGAACAGGGCCTTGACCGTGGTCATCCAGGGACCCGCATGCGGCAGGAAACGCCCACCGGCGACGCCGACCAGCAGAAGCGGGGCACCCATGCCAATGGCCATGGCAAACAAAGCTGCTGCACCGCGCGGCACGTCGCCGGCCTGCCCGATGACCGCAAGCGCCGCGACGAGCGGCGGCGCCACGCAGGCCGTCACAACGAGCGCCGACAATGCACCCATGATCGCCGTCCCGACCAGGCTACCGGCTTTCTGGCGGCCCGATACGGCCGACAGCCGCGTTTCCAGTGCCGCCGGAATACGAAGCTCGAACAAGCCGAACATCGCTAGCGCCAGCACCACGAACAGGATCGCGAAACTAATAATGATCCAGGGCTGCTGGAAGAATGCCTGGGCCTGCTGGCCCGCGGCGGCGAACGCAGCACCAGCGACGGTATAGGTCATCGCCATGCCAAGCACGTAGGCGACCGAGAGCAGAAATGATCGGCGCGGAGTCGCAGCCGCGCCCTGTCCCGCAATGATGCTGGAGAGGATCGGAATCATGGGCAGTACGCAGGGCGTGAATGCCAGACCGAGCCCGCCGACAAAAAAGACCGCCATCACGAGCAGCAGATTTCCCGTTGCAATCTGCGCTGCCAGCCGATCCTGCTCGGCGACCATCGGCGGCGCATCTGCGCGTGACGGCGTGCCCGGCGGCGGCATCTCGATCGTGACGGTCTTCGTGACCGGCGGGTAGCAGAGTCCCGCGTCGGCGCAGCCCTGGTACCCAACCGTGACCTCAAGGGTGGAAACATCGGCTGGACGCTGGACCGGAACGGTCGCATTCAGTGTGTCGTAATAGACTTCGACCTCACCGAAGAACTCATCGGTCTTCTTCTTGCCCGGCGGCATCGCGACTTCGCCAAGCGTGAATCCCGCTGTCTTGGTCTTGGCCGATATCCGGTGCCGGTAAAGGTAATAGCCCGGTGCGATCTGCCAGTCGAGCGCAATCTGCCCGCCGCCATCCGCGGCAGCGGTGAATTTGAATGCCTCATCGACCGGCAGGAACTGATCGTCATTGATCGCCGGACCGAGCAAGCCCTGCGCGGTGGCCGCGGCGCTCGCGGCCAGCAGGAACGCGGCCAGGACAGTCCTTGGACTCTTCATTCGCGGGGGTTCCTCGGGCCAAATTCTCGCCAGGCGGGTCGAGAGGTTAGCGACCCGCCACGCGCTTGTCGCGACCGCCTGCCCGGTTTCGCAAATCCGCCCCGGCGCCAGCGCTCCGGCCTCCGCGGGAAAGCATTATATTTCAATGAGATACGGATATTTGGCAGGGTGGGCCAGACAGTGCTTGAAATTGGACCCGCGATCCCTATGATTAGCACCCGACTAGGGAGAGTGCTAACCCCGATTGGGGGGCCCTCCCGAGCACTAACAAACGACTTTCGAAGGAGTATTGAACCATGAAGATCCGTCCGCTTCATGATCGAGTGATCGTCAAGCGCGAAGATGAAGAGCGCAAATCACCCGGCGGCATCGTGATCCCGGATACCGCTGCCGAGAAGCCGATCCGCGGCAAGATCGTCGCAGTCGGCAAGGGCAAGATTCTGGAGAACGGGAGCATCCGTCCGCTCGACCTCAAGGTCGGCGACAAGATCCTGTTCGGCAAATACGGTGGAACCGAAGTCAAGGTCGACGGCGACGAACTCCTCGTGATGCGCGAGGAAGACGTCATGGCCGTGATCGAAAAGTAAGAGGATAAATACCAATGGCAGCCAAGGAAGTCAGATTCAGCGATGACGCGCGCACCCGCATGGTCCGCGGCGTCAACCTGCTCGCGAACGCCGTCAAGGCGACGCTCGGCCCGAAGGGCCGCAATGCGGTGCTCGAGAAGAGCTTCGGCGCACCGACCGTCACCAAGGACGGCGTTTCGGTGGCGAAGGAAATCGAGCTCAAGGACAAGTTCGAGAACATGGGCGCCCAGATGGTCAAGGAAGTTGCTTCCGAGACCTCCGACGAGGCCGGTGACGGAACGACCACGGCGACCCTGCTTGCCCAGGCAATCATCCGCGAGGGCATGAAGGCAGTGGCCTCGGGCATCAACCCGATGGAAGTCAAGCGCGGCATCGACCTGGCCGTTACAACGGCCATTGAAGAGCTGAGGAAGCTCTCCAAGCCCTGCAAGGACTCGAAGGCGATCGCCCAGGTCGGCACAATCTCGGCGAACAGTGACGAGGCGATCGGCAAGAAAATCGCCGAGGCGATGGAAAAGGTCGGCAAGGAAGGCGTCATCACGGTCGAGGAAGGCTCAGGACTCGAGAACGAGCTCGAGGTCGTCGAGGGCATGCAGTTCGACCGCGGCTACCTGTCGCCGTACTTCATCAACAACGGGCAGACCCAGACCTGCGAACTCGAGAGCCCGTACATCCTGCTCTACGACAAGAAGGTCTCGAATATCCGCGAGATGCTGCCGTTGCTCGAGAGCATCGCGAAGGCCGGCAAGCCGTTGCTGGTGATCGCCGAGGACGTCGAGGGCGAGGCGCTCGCGACACTCGTGGTCAACACCATCCGCGGCATCGTCAAGGTCTGCGCTGTCAAGGCGCCGGGCTTCGGCGACCGCCGCAAGGCCATGCTCGCCGACATCGGCGTGCTGACCGGCGGCACCGTGATTTCCGACGAGGTCGGCCTGTCGCTGGAGAAGGCGACGTTGAATGACCTCGGCCGTGCGAAGAAGATCGTTGCCGAGAAGGAAAACACCACGATCATCGACGGCGCCGGCAAGCCCACCGAGATCAAGGGTAGGATCGAGCAGATCCGCCGCCAGGTCGAGGAAGCGACCTCCGACTACGACAAGGAGAAACTGCAGGAGCGCGTTGCAAAGCTCTCCGGCGGCGTCGCTGTCGTCAAGGTTGGCGCGGCCACCGAAGTCGAGATGAAGGAAAAGAAGGCCCGCCTCGAGGATGCGCTGCATGCAACCCGTGCGGCCGTCGAAGAGGGCGTGGTGCCGGGCGGCGGCGTGGCGTTTGTTCGCGTCCAGAAGCTGCTCGACAAGCTGGTCGGTGCGAACGAGGACCAGAATGTGGGCATCCGCATCCTGTCGCGCGCCATCGAGGAGCCGCTGCGCCAGATCGTGCAGAACGCCGGCGAAGATGGTTCGGTCGTGCTCGCCAAGGTCCGCGAGGGCAAGGGCAGCTACGGCTACAACGCTGCGACCGGTGAATACGGCGACATGATCGAGATGGGCATCCTGGATCCGACCAAGGTCACGCGCCTGGCGCTCCAGAATGCGGCATCCGTCGCCGGCCTGTTGCTGACCACCGAGGTGATGGTTGCCGAGGCTCCGAAGGAGGAGCACGAGCACCCGCCGATGGGTGGTGGCGGCATGGGCGGCATGGGCGGCATGGACATGTAAAGCCGCGGGGCTTTACGGCTTGATAATGAAGGCCCGGGAGGCGACTCCCGGGCCTTCTTCTTGTGACGAGTCCGTGTTTCTGATCGAACCTGCGGGATTTGCCGGTCCCGTCGGGCGTCATCGCGACATAGCCTCTTGCGTCGCTGCCCGTTGCCGGGACGCCCGCCATGTGCGTCGCCGCCCGTGCGCGGCGACCGCGCGCGCCGCTATTTCTCGATCCGCCCGGCTATGCCCGGCACCGACCCGAAGCGACGCTGCTCTACCAGCTCGTCGGGCAGCACTTCCCTGCATTTCATGAGCTGCGCGCCGAGGCCGGCAGGCCGCTGCCGGCCTACGTTGAGGAGGAGTTCGAGGCCTACCTGAAGTGCGGCCGGCTGGAGGAGGGGTTCCTGCGCGTGCGCTGCGAGGGATGCCACGCCGAGAAGCTGGTGGCGTTCAGCTGCAAGAAGCGCGGCTTCTGCCCGTCGTGTGGTGCACGGCGCATGGCCGAGACCGTGGTACTGCTGGCCGATGAGGTGTTGCCCGAACGCCCATTGCGACAATGGGTGCTGTCGCTGCCGTACGCGCTACCGTTCTTGCTGGCCTCGGCGCTTCGGCTCAGCGCTGAACCTGAACGTGCATTTCTACCTGCTGTTCCTGGACGGCGTGTATGTGAACGCTGACGTCAACTCACCCGAGTTCCGCCAGGTGTCGGCCCCCGGCGCGAACGAGCTGCAGCGGCTTGTCGAGCAGATCGCCGCGGGTGTCGGCCAGGTGCTGGAACGTCGCGGCCTGATCGAGCGCGACATCGAGAACGCCTGGCTGGCCGCCGGCGCTGAGCTGGGCGCGCCGGCTCAAGCGCGTGTTCGGCATCGAGATCGAGGGCTGCGCCCGCTGCGGCGGCCAGCTCAGGATCATCGCCAGCATCGAGGAGCCGGCCGTCATCGCCAAGATCCTCGCGCACCTTGAGCGCACGGCGCCGGATCAGTACCCGACCGCGCTGCCGCTCGGGGCGCGGGCGCCGCCGCTGCAGTCCAGGCTGCTTTGAACTCGAAGATGCTAACCGCTGCCCTGCCCGTCCAGGTACTGCCGGGGCCCGATGCGCCCAAACAACGGCCGCAGCGCCTACGGGCAAATACGTATCGACAGTTCGTGCTTGCGCCTCTAGCGTATTTGATTCTGGAGCCCCGAAAGCGGCCGGGAACCCGCCCGAAGGCAATCGAAGTGAGGAGCAAGTCATGAGGCGTTCAATTCGATTCGCAATACTCGCGCCGTTGGCTGCGCTCGTGATCATTGTTTTCGGTGCGTCCCTGGCTGAAGCGAAGAAACCGGTTCCGGCGCCTTCCAATGGCTGGTCGGGTGCCACCGCAATCTCCCCGATCTCCCAGCCCGATCCGACCCGCGGATCGCAGTTGAACGACGTCGCGGTCAACGCCAGTGGGCTCACGGTCGCGGCGTGGGACCAGTACACCTACAACACGGGCGGTCCCTACACGATCGGCGTGGCGGTGCAGTCGGGCGGCCGCTGGGGAGCGCCCTTCACCATCTCCGGCACGACTGGATTCTCGATGAACCCGAAGGTCGCCGTCGGTGCGGACGGCACCATGGCGGTCAGTTGGGTGCATCAGAACGCAACGTCGATGCAGCAAGAGATGCAAGTTGCCGTGAAGCTGCCGGCCGACATAGCGTGGACGACCACGACACTGGCATATGGCCCGATCGGCGGCGTCTCGATCAAGTTCTTCGTACCGGTTGGCGTCGACGCCAATGGCAATGTCACCGCCGCCTGGACCTTGTGGGACGGCACGCGTCACATCGTGCAAGCCGCGACACTGCCGAAGGGTGGCGTGTGGTCGGCGCCGGTTTCGCTTTCCGGACCGACAACCGACGGTTTGTACCTGAGCCTCGCGGTGAATGCGCGCGGCGATGCTGCTGTTGCATACACCACCTCCCCCTACGCCAGCTACCTTGCCGGCACCTATGCAGAATATGTCTTCCGCAGTGGCCCCAATGGCACATGGACGGCGCCGGTCATTGTCTCCGAAACGATCCCGTCGACCGTCGGCTACGTGACGAACCCACAGGTCGCGCTGGACGCAAAGGGCTTCGCAACCGTGATCTATTTCGGCTACGGCGTGGAGGCCACCCGGCAAAAGACGGGCGGCACTTGGCCACCGGCAGGACAGACGGTCCTTCAGGCGCCCAACCGGGTTTCGTCGTACATCAGCCCCGATCTGGCCGTGGACGATGCCGGAAACGCCGTCGCGGTGGTATCCATCTTCGACGCGACGATCGGGGTGGACCGGGCGTCGGTCTGGGTCAGCCGCGGCACGCCGGACGGCAAATGGACCGCGCAGCAACGGATCACCGATCCGACCGTGCCGGTGGATGCCTACGCGACGCGTGCGGCGATGTCGCCCGATGGCACGCTCGCGATGGTCGGCTGGATCGACCACTACCACGGCACCGTCCAGGTCTCGAAGCTGGCCGGCGGCGTTTGGGGCACGGCAAACACCATTGGTCGCGGGACTGCCTCCTGGTCCTCTGCCCAGGAGGTTCTGGGACTGCGCGCCGGCGCCGGCAATGTCGCGCGCGCCGTGTGGAAGAACGCCAAGACCGGCACCCAGACGATGGCTGCGAGCTACGGCAAGTGACCGATCAGCTCGGCTAAGGCGCGCCATCGAGGAGCCGCTGCGCCAGATCGTGCAGAACGCCGGCGAAGATGGTTCGGTCGTGCTCGCCAAGGTCCGCGAGGGCAAGGGCAGCTACGGCTACAGCGCTGCGACCGGTGAATACGGCGACATGATCGAGATGGGCATCCTGGATCCGACCAAGGTCACGCG
>Ga0209683_10000263_pt1 | contig 20853 bp, 15 predicted proteins | sample DOMMetBare2Fresh_FD_187474 | JGI IMG/M metagenome (GOLD analysis project Ga0209683, IMG submission 187474) | Wetland sediment microbial communities from St. Louis River estuary, USA, under dissolved organic matter induced mercury methylation -... | ecosystem: Environmental > Aquatic >... | reverse complement strand
GTCGCCGCCGGCGAGCTCGAAGAACACCAGATAAGTTGGCGCGTTGTCGAGGAAGGCCGAGAGCGCCCCGGTGAGCCAGAAATAGGCCACCTCGTGCGGCGAGCCGTCGCTCGTGGTCACGGCCGCCAGCAGCCAGGCAAACGAGCCATCCTTGCCGGCCTGCAGCATCGCCAGCACCGGAATAATGCAGGCGAAGATGCCGGCGAACAGGATCGCGACCTCGACGATCGGGTCCCAGGTGAAGCCGTTGGCCTCGCGGTGCTCGTCGTGGGTGAGGACGAGCGACAGGAACGCGATCACCACCAGCGCGGCGTCGCGCAGCGCATCCTGCAGCTCCACCTTGGTGCCGTAGATGTCGAACACGATGCCGGGCTTCCATAACGCCGCGCCCAGGATCGCGCCAATGACGGCGGCGATGAGCAGGAGGTTGACGGTGCCGCGCAGGCGCAGGTCGAGCGGCGGCGGGGTCTCGCCGACGGTCGTGATCAGGCGGTCCTTGCGGTAGTGCCAGAGGTCGAGCGCCACGAAGACGATAAGCACGAGGCCGGCCACCAGCGCGGTGGGCATCATCAGGTGCCGCGTGGTCCAGAAGAAGTCGACGCCGCGCAGGAAGCCGACGAACAGCGGCGGGTCGCCGAGCGGGGAGAGCGCGCCGCCCACATTGGCGACCAGGATGATGAAGAATACGAGGACGTGCACATTGTTGAGCCGCGCCGCGTTGGCGCGGATGAGCGGCCGCACCAGGATCATGGCGGCGCCGGTGGTGCCGACCACGCTTGCGATCGCGGTGCCGAAGGCGAGGATCACGGTGTTGACGAGCGGCGTGCCGCGCAGGTTCCCGGTCACCAGGATGCCGCCGGCGACAACGTAAAGCGCGAACAGGAGCACGATGAAGCTCAGGTATTCCGCAAACAGGGCATGCACCAGCGCGGCGAGCGCGGTCGGCGCGCCATAAAGCGCCGCCAGCGGGGCGAGCGTCAGTGTCGCCCACGCGAAGGCGAGCTTGCCGTAGTGACGGTGCCAGAGGCGCGGGAACAGCAGCGGGCCGGTCGCGATCGTCAGCAATATGCCGACGAACGGCAGCGCCCACGGCCAGGAGAGCTGCGCGCCGTCAAGCGCGGCTGCGTGGGCGGTGGAGGGCGTAAGCCCGAACGCGATGGCGAGGAGCGCGGAGGCGGCTCGGCGCAGCATCAAATGATCCCAACGACCTCACCGCTCCTCGTCGGAGAAGCTGACTGGCGGGCGGTGCGCCGGATAGTACCGGATTGGCTTCAATTTCAAACCGATGCGTCGCGCTTCCTGCATTGCCTCCACGAAGACCGAACCCGTGAGACCACGCAGCTTACTCTCGACTTTTGCTTTTTGACGTTTGGCAGGACTTTTCATCAATGCGCCTCGTCCCAATTGTGGGCGGCGCGGGCGTCGACCTGCAGCGGCACCGACAGCGACAGCGCCGGCATCGGCGCCTCCACCATCACCTGCTTGATCACCGGCAGCGTCTTCTCGACCTCGTCGGTCGGCAGCTCGAACACCAGCTCGTCGTGCACCTGCAGCAGCATCTGGGCGCTGAGCTTCTTCTTGGCGAGCGCCGCCTCCATCCGGATCATGGCGCGGCGGATGATGTCGGCGGCGGTGCCTTGCAGCCGCGCGTTGATGGCGGCGCGCTCGTTGAAGGCGCGGATCGAGGCGTTGCTGTTTGAGATGTCGGGGTAGTGGCACTTGCGCCCGAACAGCGTGAGCACATAGCCGTTCTTCTTGCAGAACGCCTTGGTCTCTTCCATGTAGTCGCGGATGCCGGGGAAGCGCTCGAAGTATTTCTTGATGTAGGCGCCGGCCTCCTCGCGCGCGATGCCGAGCTGCGCCGCGAGCCCGAATGCCGAGATGCCGTAGATGATGCCGAAGTTGATCGCCTTGGCGCGGCGGCGCACCTCGCCCGGCATGCCCTTGACCGGCACCCCGAACATTTCCGACGCCGTCATCGCGTGGATGTCGAGGCCGTCGCGGAACGCCTTTTTGAGCGGCTCGATGTTGGCGATCTCTGCGAGAAGGCGCAGCTCGATCTGCGAATAGTCGGCGGAGGCGAGCGCCATGCCGGGGCCCGCCACGAAGGCGCGCCTGATCTTGCGGCCTTCCTCGGTGCGGATCGGGATGTTCTGCAGGTTCGGCTCGGAGGAGGAGAGCCGGCCGGTGGTGGTGGCGGCGAGCGCGTAGCTGGTGTGCACCCGATGGGTGTCGGGATTGACGTAGCCGGGCAGCGCGTCGGTATAGGTCGAGCGCAGCTTCGACACCTGACGCCAGTCGAGGATCTTCTGCGGCAACGGGTGGCCCTGCTCGGCGAGATCCTCCAGCGCGCGCGCGCCGGTCGACCATTGGCCGGTCTTGGTCTTGGTGCCGCCGGGAAGCCCAAGCTTGCCGAACAGGATGTCGCCGAGCTGCTTGGGGCTGCCGGGGTTGAGCGGCGCGCCGGCGAGCTCCTGGATCTCGGCTTCAAGCGCGCCCGCGCGCTGCGCGAACTCGCCCGAGAGCCGCGACAGCACCTGCCGGTCGATCGAGATGCCGCGCCGCTCCATGCGAGCGAGCACCGCAACCAGCGGCCGCTCCAGCGTCTCGTAGACGGTGGTCATGTGCTCGGCGGTCATGCGCGCCTTGAGCACGAGCCACAGCCGCAGCGCCATGTCGGCGTCCTCCGCGGCATATTCGGCGGCCTTCTCGACCGCGACGCAGTCGAAGGCGGTCTTGGACTTGCCGACCTTGGTCACCTCGTTGAAGTCGATGGTGGTGTGATCGAAATAGCGCTTGGAGAGCGGATCGAGCCCGTGGTCGGAGCGGCCGGCGTCGACCACGTAGGACATCAGCAGCGTGTCGTCGATCGGCGCCATCTCGATGCCGCGCAGCGCAAAGATCTGCCAGTCGAACTTGAGGTTCTGCCCGACCTTGAGCACGCCGGCGTCTTCCAGCAGCGGCTTGATGGCCGTGAGCGCGTCGCGCTCGGGGATCTGGCCGGGAACGACCTCGCCCGCGAACAGGCCGGTGCCGTCGCCGCCCTGCCGGTGCGCGAGCGGCACATAGCAGGCCTCGTTGGGCGCGAGCGCGAGCGAGAAGCCGCAGAGCGTCGCCTGCATGGGATCGAGGCTCGTGGTCTCGGTGTCGATCGCGATCACGCCGACATCGATGGCGCGGGTGACCCAGTCCTTCAGGCGATCAAGCGTGCGCACGATCTCGTAGCGGGTGCGGTCGACCTTGGCGCTGTGGGCGGTGTTGAGACGCACGGCGGCGAGCGCCTGCGGGGTGAAGGCGGGTGCTTGTCCCGCGCTCGGAGCAGCCGCGACGCTCGCACGGTTCTTGGCGGCCCGCGCCTTGCCGGCGTCTTCAGCCTTTCCGGCCGGTGGGGCAGGCGATGGAGTAGCCGCGTGCGCGCCCGCGCTGAGCGACGTATCGGGCTCGATCTCGCCGGCGTTGACCTCGGCATACTCGGCGACGCGGCGGGTGAGCGTGCTGAACTCCATTGCCTTGAGGAAGGCGATCAGGCGCTTGTGGTCGGGCTCGTGCACCGCGAGGTCGGCAAGTGGCACGTCGAGCTTGACGTGGTCGTCGAGCGTGACCAGCTTCTTGGAGAGCCGCGCCTGCTCGGCGTTCTCGATCAGGGTCTGGCGGCGCTTCTCCTGCTTGATCTCGCCCGCTCGCTTGAGCAGGGTTTCGAGGTCGCCATATTCGCCGATGAGCTGCGCCGCGGTCTTGACCCCGATGCCGGGCACGCCCGGCACGTTGTCGCTCGAATCGCCGATCAGGGCCTGCACCTCGATCACCTTCTCGGGCGGCACGCCGAACTTCTCGATCACCTCCGCGATGCCGATCTTCTTGTCCTTCATCGTGTCGTACATGATGACGCAGTCGTTCACGAGCTGCATCAGGTCCTTGTCGGACCCTACGATGGTCATGGTGGCGCCGGCTTCGCAGGCCTGGCGCGCATAGGTGGCGATCAGATCGTCGGCCTCGAAGCCGGCCTGTTCGATCGAAGGAATGTCGAACGCTCGCACCGCCGCGCGGATCAGGCCGAACTGTGGAATGAGATCGTCGGGTGCCGGCGGCCGGTGCGCCTTGTATTTGGGATACATGTCTGTGCGGAAGGTCTTTTCCGACTTGTCGAACACGACCGCGAGGTGGGTCGGGCGCTCCTCCGGCTTCATGTCGCGCAAGAGCTTCCACAGCATGTTGCAGAAGCCGAGCACCGCGTTGACCTGCAGCCCGTCGGACTTGCGGGTGAGCGGTGGCAGCGCGTGATAGGCGCGGAAAATGTAGGACGAGCCGTCGACCAGGAAGACATGATCGCCCTTCTTGGGCGCGCGAGTGGCGACGACGGCGTGCGAGGCGGTTTTCGCTGCTGGCATGATGGACCCAATGTGGTCCGTCCCGCCGGGCTTGGCAACGCGCCATTAACGGCTGTGAGAAACTCCAGCAAGTCCTTACGTATTCGAGGAAAAAACCTGGTCGCGAGGCTTGCCATCTGGCTTCACCATCACGGAGGGTCCCGAGATGACGATCGTCGTCGGTGAAAGTCCGTGTCGCCCACATGGCTTGAGCACATGAGCAATATTTGCACCAAAGGCAGGTCGGTGTTGCACTTATTGCACTTAATGGCCACCTGTGCCATACTGTATAAAATAGAGGATCAGATATGCCCCGCGCGGCGAGCCCGTACCATCTTTCTGAGCCGACGCCGGAAGACATGGCCACCGTCAAGGCCGTGCTCGGCAAGGCTGCCTCGGACACGCGCATCGACCTGGCCGACCTGCCCGATGATGTCGCGGCCATGGTCCGGCGCTTGCTGGAGGATTATGCCGCTGGCCGCCGCCCGCGCGTCATTCCCGAGGAGGCTGATGTCTCGACGTTCCAGGCCGCGGATATCCTCAACGCATCACGCCCCCATGTGATCAAGCTGCTCGACGAAGGCGCCATGCCGTTCCGAATGGTCGGCACGCATCGACGCATTCGCCTCGCCGACGTGATGGCCTACAAGGCGATCAAGGATCGCGATTCCGATGCAGCGATGGACGAACTGGTGGCTCAGGCACAAGAGCTGAAGCTCGGATATTGATCCGGTGGCGCGTGTCACAAGTATCTCGATGTGCTGCGTCGGGTGGGGTTGTCCTAGATTGCCGACGCTCTGACCGCAATGAAGCAGGATGTTGCACAGAACTGAAACGCCATTGCTCTGGAGTTCAGAGGATCACACCAGCGGCACCGCATCTCCACTCGTCATGCCCGCGCCTGTCGCGGGCATCCACGACTTGAAAGCCGGGCAATATCAAAGACGTGGATGGCCGGGACGGAGCCCGGCCATGACGATGCCGTGAGTCATCACCAAACGCTGTTGGTATTCCTCCGCCGGTCCTGCAGCTCATTCTCCGTCACAACGCGCGCTGCCGCCCCGAGGCGAGGGACTGGGGGCGGTCTCCGCGCGCAAGTGGCGCGACGTGAGTGCGACCTACCGCGCCGGCTGCAGCGCGAGCTTCGGCTTGGGTGCTTCCTTGGGCGCGAGCCAGAACAGCGCCGGGCGCTCGAACAGGAAGGTGAGGTGGATCGCGCGCGCGGCCCAGAACATCATGAGCGCGCCAAGAACGCCCGCGGCCGTCACCAAGGCCGAGATGGTGCCGACGTCGCTGATCAAGCCGGTCTTGATCAGCGCCGCGCGGCTTGCCGCCATCGGCAGGAAGAACGCCAGATAGATGACGATCGAGTTCCTGCCGCAGTAGCGCAGCGGCCGGAACAGGCCGCTCGATGCCATCACGGCGGCGAGCGAGACCACCGCCGCCGCGCCCGCAAGCCCGAGCGCGAGCGACACCAGGGGCAGACCGGCATAGCCGTTGAAGACCAGGACGCCGTTCGCGAGCCCCCAGGCGCCGAGCAGCGCGAGCGCGGCCTCGGGAAAGGATTGCGCCTGCTGCGCGAATGCAAAGATGCGCGGCGCGAAGAGGTAGCCGCTATAGAAGTAGACGAAGCGGCTGGCGAACTCGTCGACCACGGTCCAGCCGGTCGCAATCGGCGCGATCTCGAGCGCAGCCGCGGTGAGCCAGATCGCCCAGGCGGGAACGCGCCCGTGTGCCAGCTTGGTCACGACGAAGAAGATCGGCAGGAGATAGATGAACCAGAGCGTGCCGAACGGCTCGACGAACGACTCAGCATAGAGCCAGAGGGTTCCGAGCGCGCCATGCTCCTGCATGAACATCGGCGCTTTCACGGCAAACTGGATGGCGGTCCAGAGGAGATAGAAGTAGACGAAATGCACGACCTTGCGGTCCAGATAGGTGCGCCAGTCGCGGTCGATGACTCGCGCCAGGAACAGGCCTGAGATCAAAAAGAAGTCGGGCATGCGGAACGGCTTGGCAAAGGCCACCACGCTGTGCAGCCAGCCCTCCTGGCCAAGGGTGTTCCCGACACCAAGGGTAGAATGCATCATCACGACGAAGATGATGCAGAAGCCCTTGGCGTAGTCGACCCAGTCGACCCGCTGGCCTGTTGTGTCAATTCCACTCATTTGCTGTGCTATTTCCAATCTACTTTGTCTCATATACGCAGGAACGGGTTTCGCTCTTCTTTACCGATTCACCGACAGTGCCAGGGACGTTGTTAAGCGCGCCTTAACCCCATGACGTTCGCCGAGCCGCTGCCGATCGACGCCGCGCTGCCGCAGCTTGCGGGTGCGCTCGGCGCCCGCAACGTTGCGGTGCTGGTCGCCCCGCCGGGTGCCGGCAAGACCACGCGCGTTCCGCTCGTGCTCGCGCGTGAGCCGTGGACGGCGGGAAAAAAGATCATCGTGCTCGAGCCGCGGCGGCTCGCCGCCCGGGCAGCGGCGGCGCGCATGGCTGCAACGCTCGGAGAGGCGGTTGGCGAGACGGTGGGCTACCGGGTGCGTTTCGCCGCCAAGGTGTCGCGCAAGACCCGCATCGAGGTCGTGACTGAAGGCGTGTTCACCCGCATGGTGCTCGAGGACGCGTCGCTTGAGGGCGTGGCGGCGCTGCTGTTCGATGAGTTCCACGAGCGCTCGCTCGATGCCGATCTGGGGCTTGCGCTCGCGCGTGACGTGCAGACCGGCCTGCGTGAGGATCTGCGTATTCTGGTGATGTCGGCGACCATCGATGGCGCCCGCGTGGCGAAGCTTTTGGGCGACGCGCCGGTGATCGAGAGCCATGGCCGCGCCTTTGCGGTCGAGACTCGCTATCGCGGCCGCGATCAGCGCGTGCCGATCGAGCGCGCGGTCGCGGATGTGGTGGCGGAAGCGCTGCGCGCGGAGAAGGGCTCGGTGCTGGCGTTCCTTCCGGGCGCGGGCGAGATTCGCCGCGCCGAAACGCTGCTGCGTGAGCGCATCAGCGATCCGGCAACCGACGTGGTGGCGCTCTATGGCGCGCTCGAGGCCGAGGTTCAGGACCGCGCCATCGCGCCCGCGCCGCCAGGACGCCGCAAGGTCGTGCTGGCGACCGCGATTGCGGAGACGTCGCTCACCATCGAGGGCGTGCGCATCGTGGTGGATTGCGGGCTCGCGCGCGTGCCGCGCTACGAGCCGGACGTGGGCTTGACCCGGCTCGAAACTGTGCGGGTCTCGCGCGCCTCGGCCGATCAGCGCCGCGGTCGTGCCGGCCGCACCGAGCCCGGCATCTGCTACCGGCTGTGGGACGAGCCGCAGACCGCCTCGCTCGCGCCCGCCAACGCGCCCGAGATTCTGGCCGCCGACCTGTCGAGCCTCGCGCTCGACCTTGCGCACTGGGGCGTCGCCGATCCGGCGACGCTCGCGTTTCTCGATCCGCCGCCGCGCGCGGCGCTGAACGAGGCGAAGGCGCTGCTCGCGGAGCTCGGCGCGATCGACCGCGACGGCCGCATCACCGAGGAGGGGCGCCGGCTGCGGCGGCTGCCGCTGCCGCCGCGGCTGGCCCGCATGGTGGTCGACGCCGGCGAGGATGCCGCGCTCGCCGCCGACATCGCGCTTGTTCTCACCGAGCGTGGGCTCGGCGGCAACGACGTCGATCTCACCCATCGCCTCGATGGCTTGCGCCGCGACCGCTCGCGCCGCGCCCAGGACGCGCGCGCGATGGCAAGGCGATGGGCGGAGATTGTGTGCACAGAGTTGCCGCACGACGGGCGCGCTCCCTCCCCCCACGAGCTCTTGCGAGTGGTGGGGAGGGCTGGGGTGGGGGGTGGTGCCACAACGCAAGGCTCTTCGTTTGAAAAGCAAGCGCCCCCCGACCCCTCCCCACCATTCGCTGCGCGAATGGGAGGAGGGGAGCGGAGCGGCCCGTCGCGGGGCAGTGAACAGAGAGGCCCGTCAAAGGACCAACTCTCCCCCGGCGTCCTGCTCGCGCTCGCCTATCCGGATCGCATCGCCAGGAGCCGCGGCGCGGGCGGTACGTTTCTGCTCGCCAACGGCCGCGGCGCCTCGCTCGATCCGGCCTCGGCGCTCTCGCGCGAGCCTTATCTCGCGGTTGCCGAGATCGCCGGCACCGCCGCGCAAGGCCGCATTCTGCTCGCGGCTGCGATCACGCTTGCCGAGATCGAGGCGCTTTTCGGCGATCGCATCGAAAGCCGCGATGAGGTTGCGTTCGATGAGCCGAGCGCAAGCCTGCGCGGACGGCAATTGCGTCGGCTCGGCGCCATCACGCTGGCGGAGCGGCCGATGAAGGTCGAGCCGGACGATGTCGCCGCGCGTCTGCTGGCCGAGGGCATCGCGCGCATCGGCGCCGGCCGGTTGCCCTGGACGAAATCGTTGCAGCAGTGGCGCGACCGCGTGTTGTTCCTGCGACGGCATAGTCTGCCCAAATCGGCTAAAGCCGACGTGGGTGGGGACGAATGGCCGGACCTGTCGGATGCGGCGCTCAAGGCGAATACCGATTGGCTTTCATCGCTGTTCGCCGGCAAGACCGCGCTCGCGGCGCTGACTGCCGATGAGTTCAGCGAGGCCGTGCGCGGTCTGATCCCCTGGAACCTGCGGCGCCGGCTCGACGCCGAGGCGCCGACACACTTTACCGCGCCGTCGGGATCATCGGTCCCGATCGATTACGAGGCCGAGGAGGGGCCGAAGCTCGCGATCCGGGTGCAGGAGCTGTTCGGGCTCGACCGGCATCCGTCGATCGCCGGCGGGCGCGTGCCGCTCGTCATCGAGCTGCTCTCGCCCGCGCATCGGCCGGTGCAGGTGACGCGCGACCTGCCGGGCTTCTGGCGCGGCAGCTACGCGGTGGTGAAGGCCGAGATGAAGGGCCGCTATCCGCGCCACCCCTGGCCCGACGACCCGCTCTCGGCGCCTGCGACCCGGCGCGCGAAGCCGCGCGGGCAATAGCTCGCATTTTAGCGAACGCGTTCATCGTTGCGTCAGCACGTCGCCCGAATACGCCCGCTTGGGCGCCTGGCGTTAGGCTGCCGTTGGTGCTTCCGGGGTCAAAATCCCCGGCGATAATGGGTGAGCCATGATCCGCATTCTCATTTCGGCAGCGGTGTTTCTCGGCGTCGGTGTGCTGTCGGTGCGCTACCTCGAGCAGGCCGGCCGCGCGCCCGCGAATGCGGCGCCGGCGCAGCAGGTCACCACGGCGCCATCCAATTCGCGCAGCCTGGTGGTGCGCGCGAGCGAGGGCGGCCACTTCGCGGTGGAGGCGCGCGTCGACGGCCGCCGCGTTCCCTTCATGGTCGACACCGGCGCGTCGCAGATCGCGATCCGGGCGAGCGACGCGGCGCGTCTCGGGTTCCATCCGAAAGAGCGCGACTATTCGGTCCGCATCAACACCGCGAACGGCGTCGGCCGTGCCGCCGAGGTCGAGCTGCGCATGGTCGAGGTCGGCGACATCGTGGTGCGGGACGTGCGCGCACTGGTCGTCCCCGATAATGTGCTCAACGTCAACCTCCTCGGCATGACGTTCCTGTCACGTGTGCGCTGGTCGCACGAGCGCGGCAGGCTGATGCTGGAGCAGTAGCGGTCGCAGTTGCGGCTTTGCGGGTGATGACACCCGCGCTCCACTGGGCTATGTCCTCGTCGCCGGTGCGACCGTCCGAGGACAAAAATGTTTCCCAAGCCCAAGCCCGCGTTGACGCCCAATACCTATGCCTATGAGTCGGAACCGCTGGTCAAGCCGACCGGGTTCCGCGAATACGACGCGCGCTGGCTGCTCGGCAGCGAGATCAACCTGATGGGCGTGCAGGCGCTCGGGATGGGGCTCGGCACGCTGATCCGCGAGCTGGGCGTCAAGCCTGAGATTGTCACCGGCCATGATTTCCGCGGCTATTCGTCCTCGGTGAAGAACTCGCTGGTGTTGGGCCTGATGGCGGCGGGCTGCAAGGTGCACGATATCGGGCTTGCGGTCACCCCGATGGCCTATTTCGCGCAGTTCGAGCTCGATGTGCCGTGCGTCGCCATGGTGACTGCCTCGCACAACGACAACGGCTGGACCGGCGTGAAGATGGGCGCCAATCGGCCGCTCACCTTCGGGCCGGACGAGATGACGCGGCTCAAGGAGATCGTGCTCGACGCGCGCTTCGATCTGAAAGCCGGCGGCTCCTACAATTTCGTCGAGAACTTCCCCGCGCGCTATATCGCCGACCTCACCAAGCGTCCGAAGCTCAAGCGCCACCTCAAGGTGGTGTGCGCCTGCGGCAACGGCACCGCCGGCGCGTTCGCGCCGCGCGTGCTCGAAGCGGTCGGCTGCGAGGTGGTGCCGCTCGACTGCGAGCTCGACCACACGTTTCCTCGCTACAACCCGAACACCGAAGACATGAAGATGCTGCACGCCATGCGCGACGCGGTGCTCGAGCACAAGGCGGATGTGGCCTTGGGGTTCGATGGCGACGGCGACCGCTGCGGCGTGGTCGACAACGAGGGCGAGGAGATTTTCGCTGACAAGGTCGGCGTGATGCTGGCGCGCGACATCTCGGCGCTGCAGAAGGGCGCGGTCTTCGTGGCGGACGTGAAATCGACCGGCTTGTTCATGACCGACCCGGTGCTGCTGGCGAACGGCGCCAAGACCGACTACTGGAAGACCGGCCACTCCTACATGAAGCGCCGCGTGAACGAGATCGGCGCGGTCGCGGGCTTCGAGAAATCCGGCCACTTCTTCTTCAATAAGCCCATGGGCCGCGGCTACGACGACGGTCTGATCTTCGCGCTCGCGGTCTGCGACATGCTCGATCGTAATCCGGGAAAGAGCATGGCCGATCTCAAGAACGCGCTGCCGAAGACCTGGTCGTCGCCGACTATGTCGCCGCACTGCGCGGATGAGACCAAATACGGCATCGTCGACCAGGTGGTCGCGCATTTTCAGGCGGAGCAGCAGAAGGGCGGCAAGGTCGCAGGCCAGCCGATCCGCGATCTCGTCACCGTCAACGGCGTGCGCGTGACGGTCGCGGACGGCACCTGGGGGCTGGTGCGTGCGTCGTCCAACAAGCCCGAGCTTGTCGTCGTGGTCGAGAGCCCGGTCTCGGAGGCGCGCATGCGCGACATGTTCAAAGCGGTCGACGCCGTGCTGCGCACGCACAAAGAAGTCGGGGAATACAATCAGACGATTTAGTGCGCGTGTCGTTTGCGCACAATTGCTTCAACGTTCCGATCGTTCCCGCGCAAGCGCGAACCCAGGGGCCAAGCGCGCTGATCTCTTGAAGTGCTGGTCTCGCGAAGAACTGGGTCCCCGCTTGCGCGGGGACGACCGGGAGAAGTGGAGCGGATCGATTCGAACGAGAGGCTGAAGAGCTCTCCTCAGGAGCCCTGCCCGTAGGTGACCTTCTTCGCTGCCGGCCAGCTGACCCGATAGCCGAACTCGACCGCCTTCTCCTCGTCGGGCTCGAGCTTCATGTCCCAAGCGAGGATGCCGCGCTTGTCCTCGACGTCGCGTCGCGTCGGCTGCGTGCGGCCCTGCAGCTCGATCTTGATGGCGTCGTTCTGCGACACCGGGATCTGGTCGAGCACGCTCAGTTGGATCGGTCGCTGGTGCAGGTTCTTCACCGTGATGCGATAGTTGCGCACATCGGTCTTCGAGGTCGAGATCAATCCGGTTTCGCCGCGCTTGTCGTCGACGATCGCATGGCGCACGCGGATCATGTCGTCGACGCCGAAACCGAGCTCGTGCTCCTCGCCCGGCGCCAGCAGCGGCAGTCGGCCGTTGCCGACAAAGGTGGCATCGCGAAACAGGGCCACCGTGCCGGGCAGCAGGGGTGTGCCGCGGGCAATGGTCAGCTTGGCGTAGAGATAGGCCTTCTGCTCGGCCTTGGGAACCGTGCGCACGGTCAGGGTGGGATCGAGCGCCAAGTCGTCGATCTGCACGCGCTTCATCTCGCCAGTTGACGGCACCGCGACGCGGCCCGCAATGGTATAAACGGCCTGGAACGCTTGCATCTCAACCTGGGCGCGGATCTCGCCTGCCTGCTTGTTCTCATCGGCGCGTTCGCGGGCCTCCTTGACCATTTGGTCCATGGGGGCCGCGTAGCCCATGCCGCCCGTCGGTTCCGCCCGGCGCAGCGGCTGCGCATCGGGCACGTAATCGACGGTCATCGGGTGGAGAATGGGAGCGGCGCTGCCGGCGCCAGGCCGCGCTGTCGACAGAGCGAGTTGAACATCGTCCCAGCTCTCACCGGTCTTCTGCTGGATCGATGCGCGGCGCACCAGCTGCAGTTGGGGCGGCCGGTCTCTGGTGCCGGTCGACAGGCGCGCGTCGTAAAACGGCGTCCACGACGCCGTCTGCACCTGATAGCGGATGGTGAGGTCGGCATCGAGCGGGCCTCCCGCGTTGACGAACACCTTGACCTCGGTACGTTCCTCCTGGGCCGGCGCCACCGTTGTGAGCTTGCCGGTGAGGTCGGCGATCTGGCGGTCAGTCTCGCGAATCTTGATCTGCGCATCGAGGATGGTCTTCTGCGCTTCGGCGCTGCGCTGGCCGATTAGGGTGAACAGATGCGACCAGTCCGGCTGCGGCGCCGCGCCGTTGGGCGCCGGCGGCTGGGTCGGGAGCTGCGCCAGGTTGGTGATCAACGTCTTCTGTGCCTGCGCCGCCTCCACGCCGGCCTGCAGCACCGCCCTCTCGTCCTTGAGTCTCTCGATCGCATCCTCGATCTGCTTGCGCTCGGTGGCGGCGATGGCGCTGTCGCTGCGCGGCACGGATACGCGCCGCGTGTCGACCGAGCCGATCTCCAGCGTGCCCGTTGTCTTGCCCTCGACCCGGATGGAGCCGGAGATCGCCTGGGCGGGCAGATCGGTGAACAGGATGGCATGCTCGCCGCGCTCCATCCTCACCTGGCCGACGCGCATCACCTCGGCGCCGGAGGGATAGACCGTGACGCTATCGATGCGCGAGGTCGCTTTGATGTCGGCGGCCATGATGCTTGCGGTGGACGCGAGCAGAAGCGATGTGGCAATCAGCAAACGCATATGGATCTCCCTCAATGCCCATCGTTGAGCAATGCGCACGGGAGCGTAAGGGCGTTCGTGTCGTCAGTGTGACGTGGGACGTTCGGATCTGCGACGTTACCGCGTTGTAATGATTGAGCGTATCGGCGCAGACCCGAAGACCCGAAGACCGGCGCTTGAACGCTAGACATCTTCCAGGATGAGAGCGCCCCTATGGAATGGGGAGAAAGCGTAGAGAATATTCGGCGCCACCAGCGCGGTCGTATGGGCTCCAGCACCGGTCACGATCCGGGCGCTGTCCCCGGTGCGAGGATCGATGGATTGGACCAGCCCCGGTTTGCCAATAGCCACGTGGACGAGGCCGGTTGCGGGATTGAAGAACGTTACGTCCGGCGCGCCGGCAATTGGCCACGTGTTGCTTGCTTTCCGTGCGCCCATATCGACCTCCACCAGCATCGCCTCATCGCACGCGACGTAAAGGCGACCGCCCTGGTGATCGATATCGAGCCCGTGCGCACCTCCGATGGGAAGCTCCCAATGCTCGACATCGCCCAGGTCAGGCAGCCGAGCGACAAGAACCATCGAGGGCTCACGGATCGCGAGGAAAACCTGATTGGAGGCAGCATCCGTCACACACCATCGAGGCTGTCCGGGAAGGTCGATCGAATAGTGTTGGCCTCCGTCGAGGCCGAACACCTGGAGCTTGGCGCCGTGGGCTTCATCTCCAATGCAGGCGGCGATCGCCAGGCCTTGCTGTGACGCGATGGCGACGCCATTCGGTCGAGACCCGGTTTTGAAAACGGCGCGCGTTTTGAGGCTGAATGCATCGATACAGGCCAGGCTTGCCGCTCCACGGTTGGTCACGAGAACCGTTCCAGCTTCCGCGACAACGCCGGCAACTCCCGGGAAACCCGGCGCTGTTGCGATGTGCTTGCGGGTGTCGTGGTCAATGACCTCGACGCAGTCGCGGCCCGTGTGCGCGACGAAAATACGTCGGCTCTTTGGATCGAAGGCACCATGATCGAAAGAGCTGCCAGCGGAGCCGGGTATCTCGATCGTGCCGATCATCTTCAACGGCATGGGTCACCTCGAATGCTCTTTGTTGCGCTGCAGACGGCACCAAGCGTAGAGCGCGTCATAGATGACCATTCCGTGCTTCAGCATTTCGTGATCATCGCGAAAGTTGGCGGAGAGCCCATCGGAAATCGCCAGCAACCCGTCGCATTGCGGTGCCAGGTCGGGGCGGGACGTGTCGGCGCCGCGCACGATGGTGGCCAGATGATCGAGGGCTGGATCTTCGATTCCGTAGACACGGATGATGGCGTCGAACGAGCAGCGGTCACCGACGTGCCCGAACTCGACGCCTTTGATGTCATAGGGTGTGCCGCCGACATCCGCGGCCACCTTGGCAACGTCGTTGGGAGGCACGTAGAGGAATTCCGCGTCAGGATTTACAAAACGGGTGATCAGCCAGGGACAGGCAATGCGGTCAATCTTGGGATGCTCGCGTGTCACCCATTTGTTTTCGACTGTCCCCCGCTTGCGGCGCGTCGGAAGCGCCCGCTCCTTCCAGGCCGTGATGCCGCCCTCGAGGTATGCGGCCTGAACGCCGCTGCTTCGAAGGGTGGTCGCCACGCCTTGGCTGACCTCGTGACCGTGTACGCAGTACGCAACGACGCTGCGGCCACCGGGCAGAGCTTTCAGCCAGGAGGAGACCTCTTCAGGAAGACGCCGCGCGCTGCCGATGATCATCCTGTCGTCGGTCTCGAATGCCTGAGCACGACGCACGTCAATCAGCAACGGCGCCTGCGCCGTGCCGAGACGGGCATAGAGTTCGTTGGGTGAAACAGGAGGGGCGTTTCCGTCCATGCGCAATCTCCTCGACAATCGAGTGTTGCGCAGAGCTTGGACGGTGAGCCGTCTGACGGGGAGTCTGCATATCCCCGCAATCAAGAGCTAGTCGCGTTTGCGGCGGACTGCAAGAGTCGTCAGCCGCAAAGAAGTCGCTCCGATCATTCGTCGCTGAGAAAGGAGTTTCTCAGCGCAACACGCCGCATCTCCAAAGCGTCTTGGAACGCGTCGACGATAGTCATCATCCCCTTCATGAAGGTGACGCGTTTTCGGCGGGGTGGAGCCGAAACCGCGAGCACAGCAGAGCAAGTCTTGTTAGCGCACATATCTCATCTCCCAATGGAGTTGAGACAACGCTTGGCTGCGCGGCAGCTGACCGGGCGGTTGTCGTCGGCCCGGCACATTGGCGGCTTGCGCCGCGGTGCCGCTGCCAGGTGATGGACTGATGGAGACAAGACATTTCGCCAACAGCCCTCGGCCCGGCGAGCGGGCTAGGTGCAGTTCTTGGGCGAATGCCTTTGAAAAGCCGGGCGACTGCGATCAAGCCCGACACAGCCTATGTGACGCGAACTGGTGCGAAAGTCAACCAGCACGCGGAGCGACGAGTTGCCATGAAATCCGAAATTCGCAGCAGGGCGTCAGCGAATTCGGGGTTCGGGATACACGGCATCTCGCCAGCCCTCTTACGTGGCGTCACGCCGCGGCCGCAGCCACGCGCGGCTTTTCAACGATCGGCAGATTGATTAGCGCCGACAGAACACCGAGCAGGATCGAGAGCCACCACACCACGTCGTAGGAGCCGGTGCGCTCGAACGCGATGCCGCCGATCAGGACGCCGAGAAAACCGCCGACCTGGTGGCTGAAGAACGAGAAGCCGACCAGCATCGCCAGCCACCGGGTGCCGAACATCACCTGCACCAGCGCCGAGGTCGGAGGCACCGTCGAGAGCCACAGGAAGCCCATGCTGGCGCCGAACACGAGCGCCGTCACCGGCGTGACCGGGAACGAGATGAACGCCAGAATGGCGACCGCCCGCAGCGCATAGATCGCGGCCAGGATGTAGCGCTTGGGCATGCGGCTCGCGAGCCAGCCGGAATACAGCGAGCCGACGATGTTGAAGAGGCCGATCACCGCTATGGTCCAGCCGCCGATCTCGGCTGACAGGCCGCGATCGACCAGATAGGCCGGCATGTGCACGGTGATGAAGGCGAGCTGGAAGCCGCAGGTGAAATAGCCGAGCACCAGGAGCACATAGGAGCGGTGGCTGAGCGCCTCCTTGAGCGCCTGCGTGAACGATTGCGGTGCCGCCTGTGGCCCCGCGGATGTCGCAGCGGGCGGAGCCAACGCCAGCGAGGACGGGACAATGGCGATCAGCACCATCGCCGCCATGATCGCGAGCGCCTCCTGCCAGCCGAACAAGCCGATCAAGGCGACCGCGAGCGGCGAGAACAGAAACTGCCCGAACGAGCCGGCAGCGGTACTGGCACCGAACGAGAGCGCGCGGTAGCGCTCCGGCAGGAGCTTGCCGAAAGCGGCGATCACGATCAGCGGCGAGGCGCCGGACAGGCCAAGGCCGATCAGCACGCCGGCCGTCAGGTTGAGGAGCCCCGGCGTCGGCGAATAGGCCATGCCGGCCAGTCCAAGCGCATAGAGAACCGCTCCGGTCACGATCACGCGGTTGACGCCGAGCCGGTCCGCGATCGCGCCTGCGAACGGCAGCCCGACCCCCCAGAGCAGGTTTTGCAGCGCCAACGCGAATGCAAAGACATCGCGGCCCCATCCGTTCGCCTGCGAGAGCGGCGTCAGGAAAAATCCGAGCGCCGAGCGCGGCCCGAATGCCACGATGGACACCAGGCAGCCGCAGACCACGATCACGGTGGGCGTGCGCCAGCCGATGGCGGGCGTCGTGGCGGGAATGGTGGACATGAGCCATTCTCCATCAAGATACGGACAAAACGTCGCGATGCCATGGCTTCGCCATGGGCGAGACGACATATGAAGCTATGTGACAGACCGGTCTGTCACACTTGACAGAATGCGTACCGATCGGTCACAAAGTCAAGCGCGCGGAGCTCATGATGGCTATGCGATCCAGGAAGGAAGCCAGGAAAGAAGCAATACAGCGGACCGAGCCGCGCAGCGCCATGGTGGCGAGCGTGGCGCGCGATCGCATCCTCCAAGCGGTGGACGACTTGTTCTATCGGGAGGGGGTGCGAGCCGTCGGCGTCGATGCCGTGATCGCGCGCGCCGGCGTCAACAAGATGAGCCTCTATCGAAACTTTGGCTCCAAGGATCAATTGATCGCGGCGTTCCTGGAGGAGCGCGACCGCCAGTACTGGTCCTGGTGGGATTCGGTGATGCAGCGTTACGACGGCGATGCGCGCCAAAAGTTCCATGGCCTGTTCGAGGAGTTGCAGGTGCGGGTCACGCGCAAAGGCTATCGCGGCTGTCCGTTCGTCAACCTCGCGGCGGAATTGAGCGACCCGGGGCACCCGGCCCGGACCGTGATTACCCGCCACAAGCGGGAGCTCAGGCGCCGACTGCGCGAGCTCGGGAAAGCCGCGGGGGCAAAGGATCCCGACGCGCTCGCGGGGTCACTGACGTTGCTGGTGGAAGGAGCCTATGCGAGCAGCCAGACCTGCGGGGCCGGCGGGCCGGCGGCATCGCTCGCCCGGACCGCTCGGATCCTGATCGACGCCTGATACTCAAGTTCAAGGCCGACAACGCGGTATGTCGATCAGCGTTCCACCGATCGTCAGACGATAGATACTCCGGCTCGGCGGCCTGCGATGTTGCCGCGCTCGGCCAGGACGAGACTCATGACGAGCCCCATGACGAGACTCATGCATTGCAAAAAGCGAGGGCAGTGCCTCAGCCGGAGTGGTTTCGCGCTTGTCTATCCTGCGTTGCGCAACAAGGTGATCGCGCAACTGCCCGCGGCGCTTCTTTGTTCACAGTCCCGCGCGTTTGACATTCAAACCGCGCTTGTCGGCATATTCCTTACCGTCGATCGGCGCAATGTGCGGTGGATCTCTGTCGAGATAGGGTCTCCCAATACGAAATTGCTGGCCGTTCGCGTCGATCCACTTCCACAGGGTTTCGCTTGAAACCAGTCGCTCAGCACGTGTCTCGCCCTTGACGCTCACGACATCGGCTGCGAGCCCGTGGCCATAGCCACCGCGCCGGGTCCCGCCATGGTATGAGCTATCGGTCGCAGCCTTGTTGCCGCTTGCGATCGATTGCCGGTAGTCATCGCGGAAGCCACTGGTGATGCCAGGCTCAAGCCCGGCCTGGTCCAGCGCGCGCAGGAGATGATAGAGCTTCACTCGGAAGCTTCGCTCCATGCCTCCGATCACGTATTCTGGCAACGGCATGCCCGCTTTTTCTGCAGCCTGCGGGTCCTTCCACGTGAAGTCCTCATTCACGAATTTGATATTGGTCTTCATGACAGTCCGGGTCTTGCCTTTCCTCTTGACCGTCACCTTGACGCGTTCCCGCACTTTGATGGTATCGACCTTGCGCGCGCGCTCGTACACCGACCAGAGGTACTGATTAATGCAGTCTTCCTTGATGAGGCATTCGTCCGCGCCGTCGAGCGAGCTCGCCGTCACATTCGGGTCAGCGAGCGCCGAATCGGAGGCTGAGTGAGCGTGCGCAGCTTCTGCATCGGGGTGAGTGAGCGCTGCGTTGACGTCGCGAACGGGATTCGCGGGACTGCCATAGAGCAGAGCCGCCAATCCGCCCCATACGAAACAGTGAAACCCGCGCACGAGTCTCATGCTGATCCCCCGTCCTGTCGAGCCCGGATTCATTCTACATCAAGGAAAAAGGCGAGCTTGGGGCTCCGATACAAAAAGATCAGGCGTGGAATGATGCCGCAAGCACCAACCTGCGCCAACCCCGGCCTACCCATTTGGCTTGACCCAAAGTCGTCCCATCCGGCCCTCGGTGCCCCTTCCGCGCGAGACTAGGATATTTATGAGCAGAGCAACAGGACACCGGAATGTGCCGGAGTATGCGCGGCGCTGGTGCCAACCACTGGCGAACACTCGTCAAATCGGACATCTGCTGAACGGGGCGATCAGCGCCCGCCTGACGGATGTCCCTGAGTTCCAGGGAGGGCACCATGAAACTTCCCCGCCGCAAGTTCCTGCAGCTGGCCGCGGGCGCCGTTGGGCTGCCGGCCATGGGGCGCGTCGCGGGGGCGCAGGCCTATCCGACGCAGCCGGTGCGCATCATCGCCGGATTTCCTCCCGGTGGACCAAGCGACCTCCTGGCGCGTCTGATGGGCCAATATCTGTCGGAGCGACTGGGCCAGCCCTTCATTGTCGAGAACCGGCCCGGCGCCGCCAGCAACCTTGCGACCGAGGCGGTGGTCCGCGCGCCGGCGGATGGCCACACGCTCCTTCTGGCCGTCACGACCAATACGATCAACGCGACGCTCTACGACAACCTGAAGTTCGATTTTCGACGCGACGTCGCTCCGATCTGCGGCCTTATTCGCTTCGCCAACCTGATGGAGGTGAATCCGACGTTCCCGGCGAAGACCGTTGCCGAATTCATCGCCTATGCCAAAGCCAATCCGGGCCAGATCAACATGGCCTCGGCCGGGCCCGGGTCCATCCAGCATGTCTGTGGCGAGCTGTTCAAGATCATGGCGGGCGTCGATCTCGTTCATGTGTCCTATCGCGGCGTTCCGCCCGCGCTGACCGACCTCATCGGCGGACGCGTTCATGTGACATTTGATCCGGTCCCCTCGTCGATCGAGTATGTCAGGACCGGCAAGCTTCGTGCGCTCGCGGTCACCACCTCGACACGCTCGGAGCTCATGCCGGACATTCCGACGGTGGCCGAGTTCGTGCCGGGCTATGAGGCAAGCGCGTGGAATGGTCTGGCGGCACCCCGCAACACACCTGCGGCGGTCATTGAAAAGCTGAACAAGGAGATCAATGCGGGGCTCGCCGATCCCAAGATCAAAGCGCAGCTCGCCAACCTGGGCGGCACGGTGATTGCCGGCTCAGCCGCCGATTTTGGCAAGCTCATCGCCGACGAGATCGAGAAGTGGCGGAAGGTGGTGACATCTGCGGGCATCAAGCCGGAATAGACCGAGCTCTGCGCGATCCGAGGTTCCGTAACTGTCGCAACAAAAGACACTCCATGGGGCGATCGTGAGGCGGCCTGACCGGCAAGTACGCGCAACGTGGTCACAGTCGGTCCACGCTGTGCACCGTGCCTTGAGGTGCTCACGCCAGGGCGGAACTTGAAAGGATCACATGCTCGGTGGCGACATCCTCGTCGGTGTCATCTCTGATACCCACGGGCTGCTTCGGTCCGAGGCAGTCGCTGCGCTCAGGGGGGCGGACCTCATCATCCACGCCGGTGACGTCGGGGCTCCCGAAGTGATCGATCAGCTTCGCAACCTTGCTCCCACGTTTGTCGTCCGTGGGAACGTGGACAAGGCGCACTGGGCGGGCGCCCTTCCGGCGACAGCCCATGTCGAGGTCGACGGCTTCTGTTCCACGTGCTGCATGACATTTCGGAGCTCGACCTGGACCCGGCGGCTGTTGGCTACGCCGCGGGGGTGTATGGACACTCGCATCAGCCTTCAATCGAAATGCGCGAGGGAGTCTTGT
>Ga0209683_10000260_pt1 | contig 20967 bp, 32 predicted proteins | sample DOMMetBare2Fresh_FD_187474 | JGI IMG/M metagenome (GOLD analysis project Ga0209683, IMG submission 187474) | Wetland sediment microbial communities from St. Louis River estuary, USA, under dissolved organic matter induced mercury methylation -... | ecosystem: Environmental > Aquatic >... | reverse complement strand
ATAGTGAATTTTTTAACAGCGTGAAGTTCATTCCAGTAAAAAGTAGATGGATTAGAGTATACGTAGTAGTTTAAGAGCATGATTCTAGTCACAGCCGAAGTATTTAGAGTACCACTAACCCCACCAGCGGTTGTTGTTTGATTTGGATTTAATGAAAATTGTACCCAACCGTCAATACGAGGAGTTTGGTCAGCACCAGCTACTGCGTATGTTCTATAGTTGTTAGAACTGTCGCAGGCAGCAACAAAACACCCACCACCATCACCACACTTAGAAAGAAAGCCAGATACAACATTTAAGTTAGGCGGTTTAAGCAAGCCAACAATAAATGAAGTTGATAAATCCTTCGCAGCAGCAAAAGTGTACATAGTACCATTAGCAGTCAGACCATATTGAGAGACGCAAGAGTTTTGAGAGTTTATACCACTGTTCACCTGGGCAGCCAATGTGGTGGTATTGGAAAATGTTAGAGATGGGCTTTGGAGTGAAGGTGAAAAAGCAAGGGTTTTGTTCGGTGTAACATTAGAAAGGGCTGAGGTGGTATTGAGGCCTGTAAGGATTTCGCCTGTACTGGTCGCTGAGGTATTCTCAAGGTAAGGTGGCACGATTCCACCACTTGAGTTACGAATGGCGATACAATAGGCGGTATAGGCATAGTTATTTGTCATTGTGATACGCATTGAAGGAGCAGCCCCTGCCGCACCCTTTACTGACCACGCTGCAACGGAACCGATTGCCGATGAACCAGTACCATAGGTAGTACTATCTAGGAAGTGGAATCCAGGAGGAGTCGTATAGGAAGAGACCTGGTTCTGTCCCATCCCGTAAATTAGTAAACAATTGTCAGTGTTTGTTGTCGCACCAGGGGCGTTAACGTCATAGTCGGCATCAGATGTTGCACCAACGAAATTAAATGAATCTATCGGATTATTAGTATCAAAGTCTTTGATAACATAGGCATAATCATTCCACAGTCCAGATGTCCCAGAGGTGAGAGTAAATGTCTCAGATGAGCTGGTCGCAATTTTCCACCAAATAGATACTTGGCAAGTTGTGCTCTGTGACTTTACAGCATCAACAATAGTCCAGCCATCGGCAGTGGCAGTACCATAACCTGACTTGTGGACACAATTAACCAAAAGGTCGCCTGTCGTGTGAGTCGGCATAGCGTGTGTATCTGTTGTGCCAGAAGCAACTTGGTATTTCTGAGATTTATAAATATAGGCCATTAGTTAGCTTCTTCCAATTCTTCTTTTGATATAACACGCATAAACGAACCCCATCTCAGAGTTACTGTTCCATCTTCGTTGTGTTCTATTTCAACTCCATCTAAATCAATCATTCTATACTCCTAAATCTTTAAACCGATAAATCCTCATACCACTCAAAGTTGACAACTGCCTTCGTATTGGCGAATTGCCCGATAACCTCAAAGCGGTATTTAGTGTTTGGTTTACCTATAAACTCTGTTTGTGCTCTACCACTTCCTCCAGTTGACCTTGAAGCACCAGCAAAGAAGCTCATCATTCTTGTTCCATCGGTTGAGGTAACTCCAGTTTTTACAGTTGTGCCTGGGGTGTTAGCTGAGTTTCTGTTTCTATTAAAAGCGGCAACAAGTGAACCACCACTAGCGGTAACATTGTCAATTTTTCGGACAAGAGCAGAACCGTCATAACAATCTACTAAGCAAACAATGTGTGGGTATTTACCTGCTGGGACTGCTATTTCATATTTGACCGTTCCAGTTCCAAGTGTGAGCTGTTCGTCTGAAGCGACATAACTCTCGCCTTCGTGGACTTGATGGTGTTCAAAATCCATCACGACAGGAATATTAGAGATTGGGTCGCCTGGGCCTATCTGTACATTTATAGCGTTAGCTTTTGTCGGGGTTTGTGTTCTTGCTTCAATTATGTTTGAAAATGTCACGTCTTTAGCTAGACCTGTTTCTGGGTCAGCCGTTGGGTTAGATACCGTTACGTTAGTCGCCTCAGCTATCGTAGCAGTGGCTTGGTTATGGTTATCCCAAACATCGTAGTCCTGAGTAGCGAATGAAGACCATGCAGTAGCCATATCAGAATCTCCAACAGCGTATGTAGCGACGCCAGTGGTTTTGTGGATTCGCATAATGTACCACTTGCCATTAGCGCTTTGCTTCCCAACATATTTATAGGTAGCGTCTTCTGCCTTGGCATAAAATGCAAAGTTAGTAGCTGATGAGCTAGACCCGGAATTACCAGATATTATCTCAACAGGAAAACCACCAGAGGCACCGAACTCAAGCTCGGCGCCACTAGGGTCTGCTATGATAACTGAGCGGTTAGAAGCTCCCATAGGATTAGAGTATTCCGCTCTCTTTTAGTTTATTGATTCGGATTGCTTGTTTGATCTTACCCTCTCGGATTTCAAGTTCTTGCTCTTTACCATTTAGAGCGTTTTCCTTGTCATAAACAAGTTTTTCTCTAGTAGCTAGGCCTTCTCCCATAGAAACGGCCTTAGAGAGCTTCTCTGTGGCCCTAGCCTCTACTTCAATAGCCGTCTGAGTACGAGCGGCCAGTTCTTTTTCTCTGGCATCAATATCCTTGATTGCTGCAGTTGCAATATCAAGTAGCTCATTAGCCCTATGCGTGTCGTTCTCCGCAACAACACTGGCATTTACGGCTTCTTGTCTTAGGTCTCCAGCCTCAGCCTTGGCGATTTCCAGCTCATTTTGCATCAGTTTTAACTCACCGAACAATACGTTCTTCTTGCTAACTAACTCTTGAGTCAGTTCATCAATCTTCTCGTATGCTTCTTTGGTGAGCTTTTCTTGAGCGATTGTACTAGCGAGCTTACCTTCTGCCTGGTCAATCTTAGAGCGGGTCTTGATAAGCTCCTTGTCAGCGATGTCTATGTTGGATTTGAGAAGCGCTAGGCTGTCTTCGCGTTCTTTGATTTCATTAACACAATCAAGAACATGGCCGCCCAAATTCTTGATTTCTTCACGAAGTCCTTCGCGTCTATTCTCAAGAGTAGCGATATTGGTTCTGATTACCTCAATATCAGATTTACCCTTTTGTAGTTCTTCTTCAATAACCTTGCGATTATATCCAAGCTCTTCACGAGTTGCTTCAACTTCCCGCTCAATAACGCTTTTCTCTGCTACAAGTGAAGAGATGTCCTGAGAAATTTCTTCTCGGCTGGCGTTTCTGTGTTTATTTGCCATATGATCTCCTTATACGCAGAGTATTTTGACATTAGCCGTAGAGCCTGAAGCGTTACTAATAAAGATATTAGTCACTGCAACCTGGTCTATAACATATGGGCTGTCCGTTGAGGCAATTGTAATCGCACCGTTACTGGTAGAGTTCAGCTTAACCGTGATTGTTTGGTCAGTTCTGATCTCTGTATAGTAAGCAGTTTTGACATTTGTGAACATTGCCGCGACTTGTGTATCCACGTCATAGTCGGTAGTTGCAGTGTTTACTGCGAACGAGGCGGCATCATACCTATCAGAGCCCATATAGATGGTTCTTTCGGCGTGATTCCCCGAGGCAAACTTTACTTGTGCCATATTAACTCCTGTTATTTGTTTTTATGAGTGAAATTGGTGTGTGCAGTTAGGGCTCTTTTGTTCTTCCCTACCCACTCACAACCATCTACTTCACATTTGAATTCTTCTATGACTTCAGATATTTCGCCGTCTTCGTTTACGATAGTCTTGGCACCAAAATAGGTGTCTTCAACTTTCTTTGGCTCTTTTGAGATAGTCATACAATAATCATTTGCTGCCATAGTTTTCCTTCCCCTGTTAATTTATTCCCTGGCTAATCTTAGCCGAAGTTAGCTGTAAGTACACTGTAAATAGTTGGCATCTCGCCCATAGGTGTAGATACACAAACTTTGTTCTGTGTCTTGCCAGTGTCGGTAATTTCAAGAACGAATACTCCAGTTGCAAGTGTCTGAACCAGGAGACATTTCTTAGCCGTTAGAGAACCTAGAACTGTCCCTGAGTTAGCCTTAGCTTGGACTGTTCCCGAAGCGGCAGTTCCAGTAAGACCTTCACCAGTAGCTGAATCTGAAAGCCAGATAAGCAGAGGCTGTACTCTTGCAACACCTGTAGTAATAGTGATGTTGGCAACGTTAGCTGCACCAGCGGCTGCTGTGATTACAGGAGCTGTGGCTAGACCGTCTACCATGTTGAGTTCAGCTGCAGAAGCAGTGACTCCGTTAAGGGCAGATACTTCAGCGATAGAAGCTGTTACATCTGTTCCGCCAACTACTAGCTCGTCTACAGCTATTTTATTTAAGTTAGTTGTTCCCATTATTTCCTTTCTTAGTTTGTATCAGGGGGCCCGAAAGCCCCCATCAACATTATCCTAGAGACTAGGCAGCGTAAGCTGCTCCGTCACCCTTAGACCCATAAACCCCGCGCCAGTCAGAGAAGCCCCACGAGAAACGAGCTCTCGCTTTGAATTTTGCTTCATCTGTATCAAACGAAGTGTCTTGTTTGAATTCAGGTTTAACTCTCCAGAAGAAGTTTAGCTCTGCCATGCTCTTGTCCAAAAGGAACCAAGCTGTGTTAGAAGTAAGCCAGTCGTAAACAACGATATTTACTTTGCCCTTGTTTGGGTTGATGTCGTTGTTAGCTGTGCCACTTCGCTGCATTGATTCTAGAAGGATACGAGCTGTGTTTTCAAGCGCTGGTGAAATAACAAGAGTAGTAGGGTTAACTTGTATTTTCATACCCTTACCATCAAGTTGTCCACGCATTGCTAGAATACCAGCTTCAAGAGAAGCTTCTGCTAATACTGCACCTGTGCTAGATGCATTGCTCTGAGTACCATCACCATTTTCGTTTGGATGAATAACGGAACATAGAGGTTTGCCGTCTCCACCAACATAGCTGGTGTTGAAAGCGTTGTTGAAGATGCTAGCTGCATAGTACTCAACGGTACGAGCTGCAGACTTAGCAAGTCCAGCGGATTTTTTGTTCATTACGTTGTACTGGTCGTCCTCATACATTTCACGAGAAACAGAGAATCCCTTACGGAAGGTTTTGTGTGTATAGGTAACCTTGTTACCCTGTACAACATCTTCGTACATAAGAGGGGCTGATTCTGTGTGAACATCCATGAGACCGAATCCTGTTACAGCGCTGTCTGATTCGGATTGTTTGCTAGATTTTAGGACGTTGAAAAGTTTTGAATATTGCTCTGGAATGAGCTTGTAAGTGTCATCAAATACTTTCCTCAAGCCTGGCTCTAGCAAGTCACCGAAATCTGTTCTTTTTGCTGACATTTTCGTGTCTCCTTGTTAGTTAATTAAGCTTAGCTTGCTGCGTCCACGGTGAACCCGTTGAGCAGAGATTCTGCGATAACGTATGCACCCATTGATGCGTCTCGTCCTGTTGGGTCAACTTTAAGACAAAGTAATTGTCCAGAATTGTCATCAGTAGTAGAGGTATCAACTAGCATAGCGCCTGTTGCGCCCGTAATATCAAAGTAGGTACCTTCGTGTGTGCGTGCGGATAGAGTAGTACCAGCGTTATCACCATCAACATGGTAGATAGCAGTTGGATCAACGATAACTGGAATAGTGAGAACACCACCAGATGGTTGAACTACAGTTGCAGCAGCAACACCAAGGATTTTTCCACCAGCGACAGCAATGTCTACTTCACCAGCAGCGATTTTTACAAAGTCGCCTTTAGTGATTGTGGTACTATCTTTGACAACGAACTCTATAACAGCACCCTCTTGGTTTCCAGCAAGGTTGCCCTTATATTCAGCTCCATAAATTGCCATAATAAGTTCCTCAGGTTAGTTTATTCGTTGTAGGTATTGAGTCTTTTCATCTCTAGATACTCAGCCTCAGACATCCCCATCTTCTCTGCAACAAACTTTTCGTCTGCTGATAGTTCCGATGAGCTTGCAGCGGCTTGGGAAGTTCCACCACCGACTGCAGCCTTACGGCCACCCTCACTTGCCTTCGCGTCAATACGAGCCTGCCTCTCAGCATTCTCCTTGGCGGATGCCTGTGCCTTTTCAGGGAAGAGTGAGCCGAACGAACGCTCCAAAGCGTCGTACTTGCTAAGGCCTAGGGCCTTCTCAAAGTATGATGCCATTGGACCAATCGTAGCTCGGTCTTGTGGTGTTAGATCTTCATGAGCTGCTTCAAATTTCTCAAAAGCCTGCAATTCCTGTTGCTCCCTTGTAGTGCGTTGTTCCTCAAGTATCGGAGTATAGGGTGCTAGGGCTTCCTGGATAATAGCCTTTATGTCTGCTTCAGCGGTCTTCACTTCAGTCTTTGTGGTTGCCTCTTGACGGCCTTGAACGGCTGCCTCAAGGGCCTTACGGGCCTCAGGGTTCTCGGCGAGAATCGCATTTAATGCTTGTCTCTCCTGTGCTAGACGGGCTGCATCCTGTTCTAGGGGGATATACTTAGTGTTTATTTCCCTCTGAGAATCTTTGTAGCGTTTTTCCCAATCAATCTCAGTATCTTTATTTTCAAGGTCTTTACCCTCTTGGTCTTCTTTCTTGTCAGGATCCTCTTCGCCGCTTTTATCCTGCTCTTTGTCTTCGTCGGTCTCCTGGCTGTCTGCGACTTTCTCCGCATCTGCGTTACCTGTATCTGGTTTGGTCTCCTCGGGTTCAAGGCCTAGAGCTGCGTTGACTTCCTCAACTGATTTAAGTCCACCGTTCTCGGCTCCGTTCTCGCTGAGATCACTCCTGATCTCGGGGGCATCTGTTTTGACTTCTTCGGTCATTGTGTCCTTTCTTGCTGTCCTGTGAAGGGTTCAGCGAACATCGTTCTCTTGCGAGGTTACGATATAGGCTGGTAGCCATTAGCCGAGTGCGAGGAAGCCAGGGAAGACTCCCACTCGGCTAGCGACTACCAACCAATTTATTAAAGTACTACATATATTATAACAGTTTTACGCTGTGGCGTCTTGTGATTTTTTGTTTGCCAAGTCTTCTTTTGCGGCTTCGGCTACCATCTTGGCATTGTAGTCATCTCGCATTTTGATTTGCTCTGGTGTCATCTCAACCCATGAGATGTAGGGGAATATTCCAGTGTGGTCTCCCTTGATGAAGGCTTCAATCATGATACCCTCAGAGAATCCCCACTCCTGGAACTCGGCTAGCTTCTTATTGAAGGCTAGCGCACGAGCGTTCATCTTGTCTTCAAATTCGGTTTGAGCTTGTGTCTTCTTACTCACGATTCTCGCGTTCCTTTCTCTTTACTTTAATTGTTATTTCATCTATACGCTTCAAAAACCACTTGATACCAGCTATCTCTCCCTGAGCAAAGAACATGTCTTTTTCATTAGAGATAGTATCAAACTTTTTTCTAGTCGCCCAGATATAATTGCTTGATAGTCTTTTGAGAACTTCCCAAGCTTCTGACTCTACGAGCTCGGTCACTCGTATCATATCCTCATGGGATACCTTATCTTCGTGTTGCATATTACTCCCTGGCTTTAAGCCGTTATTTCTTTTTCTTCTTCTTGGGTTTTGTCTTACAAGCCATTTTTATGCTCCTATACTTTGACCTGGGGCTCCTTGCTGTTGGTCAAAACTCATATCTGGTGCAAGTGGTGAGCCCTGTGCTCCTGGCATTACGCCCGTAACGTCACCCATTCCACCGAGTCCTGGTAGCCCGCCTTCGGCTGGCGGCGTTCCTTGCGGTGACGCTGCACCAGGCATCCCTCCAACTGCCCCTGGATCTGGTGCGAGTTCACCTATGATGTGTTCAGTAAAGTTCTTATCTGTAGTGCCATCAACGATTCTAAAGGCGTTTCTCTTTACGAACTCAGTATGAGCTTGGGTATGTTCTGGAGTAGCGTTTGGTGTTGGTGGTAGTTTCTCTCCGCCCATCATACGCTTGTTCTCAGCCTCGGCAAACTCAGCGTCTGGTGCGGCTAGGTTCTTCTGTAAGAAGTTCTCTGGGGTCTCTCTGTGCTTCGTCAGCAGCCAAGAATCAGCCTTTGGTCTATCAATAACTGGTGACTGTATGATTCTGTCATATAATTGGTCGGCTCGTTGCTCTTCTAGCGCCTGTGACAATGGGATAGTTGAGTATGATTGGATGTGGAACTCAAACTCGCCACGAATGTCTGCAGGAAGGGCCGTAAAGTAGTCATATCCTGTATCGGTCTTGACTTCTACCTTGTGGAACATTGGCATCATGACCTCTTCACCATTAGAACCAGTAATCTTTTGGACCTTGATTGGGTCTTTGTAGAATTGCTGGATATTTTTGGTACGAAGTTTACCGATTCTGTCCATCAGGATGATTTCATTTATGGCAAGAACCTGTCTTAGTCTTTTCAGAGTAGATTCCTTGACGATAGCTGATTCAGTAGCGGTAGCGCCTGTAGTATTGGCAGCCGATGGGTTAGAAATACCAGAACCCCAACGAGCATCTTCTTTCAAAAGCTCTTCTTCCTTATAGCGAGAGGCCTGGGTGTCTGAAAACTCTAAAGGCACGATTGATTTTGTAGGGTCAGATACGGCAATTCGCTTACCTGGCTCTAGAGCAATGTCGTCATCAGTCAAATCTTCACGCTCAGAAGTCAGGAAGACCTTGGCTAAGTTCAGTTTAGCCCTGTCAATTCCCATTCTCCTGATAGTATCAAGTTCAGCCTGAACCCCAGCAATAATCTTAGGGATACCAGCGCCATAGAACTTGTGTGGCAAGAGAACATTGACTCCGTGAGCGAATGGAAGGTCTTTGTGAGTGTAAGGGATTGGTGCATCAAACTGATTAACAAGTTTTCCATTAGCGACAATCCAGTAAATATCATATGGTTTATTGTAATAGTGTAGAACCTCTACACGGTCTTCGGTCTGACCCTCTGGTTTTGGATAAGCGTCTTTCTGGTCAACTTCACCACCAGCCTCAACGTTCTCGGACTCCTTATATTTGCCATAGATTCGCTTAAACTCATACATTGGGAGAACTTCGCGCTTGATACAGTCGCGGGCCGTGTTGAAGTCTTCAGCTGTCTCATCCATGTAGAAGTCCCAAATGTTGACAGGTTTGCCATAGACATCATTGAACTCCGTCTCTTGAACGATTTCATAGGTGACAATTCCAGTGGCTGGGTCAACGTCTTTGATTTCCTTGATAACCCGTGGGTCTTCTCTGTAATATTCTTCCCAAATAACCGTTCCATAGATACCAAGGTTTGTGAAAGCCTTGATCTTCTCTATATTGAAATCACCTTTTCTCTGCGAATGCTTGAAGATGTGTGTCATCTTCTGGGCAGAGTCTTTGGTAGTGGTCTTGTTGCCATCATTATCCTGAGCACTAATCGTAATATCAGGGTTTGAGTCAGTGAACTCGGCGACAGCGGTCTGAACTAGACCGTGAGTCATTGGTACGGAGTGAGTAGACTTCCAGTCAGCCGTAGCAGTGCCTGGTTCTACGCGGTAAGCGGCTTCAGCGTCAATCCAATCCTGTTCAAAAGCAGCCCTGGCAGTTGCCATTGAATTTCTACGCTCTGTTACCCAGTTGCCAGCTAAGGTCTCCTTTGGAGTAGTCTTATCTTCGGCATTTAGAAAAGCTGGAAACCAACTCGCAGGCGTTACTTTCTTGCCAGCGGTCTTTCCAGCCGTAGAGGAGGTCTTAGTTGGGGTCGTTGCCATTATTCTCCTTAATATTTTGTGAGGTTATTCGTATATTTCTTTTTATTACTTCGTTCTGTTGGAACTTTCGGAGGGTGCGCAATATCAAGTTGGTAGGCAAGGGCGTCTAGCCTATCATCATGCGTAGCTTTTGGGAATCGTAAGTATTCGTCAACAAACTTTTCTGTCTCCGCAGTATTTTTCCTTAATAATATTGTACCATATTCAAACCTTGGCTGCAACGCGCGGATACGCGATTTTTTGCTACGCATATCGGGTTTTAGCTCCATGATTGGTACGAAATGATTATACTCCCTCATCTTTTCTTCAAAAATATAAGCGAGGATTTTCTGGAAACTACCCTGTTCAACCCCAAATGACTTCGGATGGTACATTTCATCTAGTTCAAAGATCATATCCACCAGTTTCTTAGGGCTCATACGCCCAGAACGGATGTCAACTATCCACCAATTGTTATGTTTATCCACAAGATTAACTACAAATACGGAATTATCAGCGTGTTGTTCCTCAGATACAGCAGGGTCTAGCGTAATAAAGCAGTTTGTCTTGCCCAAAATCTTCAAATCATCGTCTTCAAAGTATTTTATCCAAGTTTTTCGGAAAATAGCCGTCTCATCGTCCACTGGGTTATTCAAATACTGACAAGACCAGATATATGAACCCTGCTCACGCTTGATTTCCTCTAATGCAGCTATATCAAACTTCTCGGGCCAGATTGGTTTCCCGTCCTCTATGGCCTGTCTGACATAGACATCGTACAAGTCCGACTTATGCTTAATAATATTGCCGTACAGGTCATCGTAGTGGTAACGAGTGCCAATCAGACGCCACTTTGTCTTCGGTCCATCCCCTAGGGACTGGGCGAGACCCCACCAAGCGATAACTTTCTCAATTTGGTCCTTAGTGGTGACGTTAGTTTCATTGATAAGGTCGTCCCCGATAACTAGGTCGTAGTGCTGCGACACAAGCGAACCGCCTACACCTGAACATTTAATGGTTGGTTCTTTGAAAGTCTTGGTTCTCTGACTCACAACGAGCTCCCCCTCATTCCACTTCTTACCAACAAAGTCACCGTAGAGTTGGCGGAGCTTTTGGTTAGATTCAAAGTGGCCCTTGATTTCTGTGAGGAAGGTTTCGGCATTCTCAGCCTTAGCATTGGCGATAAAGACACGGATGTTTGGGTCTCTGACAATCTCCCAGATGGTATAGCCCACGGTTAGAATGGTGGATTTCAAATGAGCACGAGGGATGAGGGTCAGCTGCTTCAAGCTGCCATACTGAGCCCTGTGCATAAGTTCGTAATGTACTTGTGAGAGGCCTTTACAGCCGATGATATGTTCGTTGAAAAAGCTAAAGCTTAAGAGGCCCAGTCTCTTCTCCGTCTCTAAGAGCAATTTCATCAAGGAGACCTTCTCCTCCTTCGTCGCAGCCTTCGCCAACGAAGAGAGTAATTTGTTCCGCAAGGTCTGCATCTGTAAGACTTCCGAAGTCGGCGTTAGCATTTGCAGTGACTCGTTTTTCTGGGGCATAGCTTCCTTTCAATTTGAAGGCCATGTCTAGCCCTCTCAATTTATCTGATGGATTCTGACTATCATAGATCACTGACGATAACTCTGCCAGTAACCGAGAGTCCTCATACTCTGCTTGGTTTACAAGTTCAGTCAGTGATTGCTTTATCATTGGTTGATTCAAGTTTTGTTTCCCCTTGTTCCTGGCGTGATATTTATTTTTCATTTTAGAACCATAAGCAAAGAAAGATGCTTTGACCACATCCCCAGTCTCTATGAAATTCTGTACCCACATCATGTCCTCTGGTCCGATTGGCCTGACTTGTCCGTAATTGCCTACTGTTCTTTTCAGGTGCGCGAGTTTGTCATTCAACTCTGTGACTACATTGTAGACTCTAGGGTTTATCTTAGAGACTAATATAGGGTCTTGGCTTCCATTTGCCTTTTGTTTCATTATAGTAAATCCCCTTCAAGGCTCCGTTTCTCGGTCTCGGATCAATCACTGGTCCTCCTGGATAACTGAACGCTATTCTGAACCATTCCTTCTCGCCTTCACATAATTTGTTTGGTGGGAGTTTGGAGAGGTCATCAAACTTCTGATGATTGAAATGGTCAACGATTGGCAAAGTTGTGTCAATATAAATAGCGACTCCCCTAGCTGCTAACTCGTCGTAGATGGTACCTGCCTTCTCCCAGGCATAGAGGGAAGTCCTGGCTATGCCGTGTGTTTGGGAGATGAGCAGTTTATTCATCGCTCTTGAGTTCCTTTCGGAGGCATTTGACAATGAAGGCCCGAGGTCCATTACTGATGATTACCTCTGTCCCTTTTTCAACCTCATCTAGCACTTGCTTGAGGTTGGCTCTGAAATTTCTTGTGTTATATACTTTTGCCATACACTAATTGTACACCAAATGTTACTCTGGTGCAATCTCCTTATTATGTTCTTGTTTATCAAGCCACATTCTATCTGCGTTTACGAAGGCGGCGTTTGCAATATAATCTTTCATCATTTGGGCTAGCTGTCCCTTCTGAAATTCTAGGACCATTGTGGTTTTCTTGGGGCTCTTGAAGACATCCATCACCATCGGGTAATACCCTGCAGTTAGTTGCTGCCTACAAATATTGTAGACCTTCTTGAAATCTTTCTTCTCATCACCTGTCATTTCCTTCTCAATGTAGATCGTCTTCTTGAAACTCATTTGGTCTCCTTTATTTATTATTTAAGTGGGGAAGGACAGAATGGTCAGAAGAACGGGACAATCCCCACTACACAATTGTACACCAGTTGCACACTCATTGTCAAGAACATTGCTATAATACAACGCAACTAGCTTAACGCTACGCACACAGTAAAAGCTATACATGCGACGCATGAAAAGACTATGAAAAGTACTGCAAAGCTTGTAAAAGCTTGACAAAGCTTTTGCGTGGTATTATACTTAGTACAGAGCGACGCAGGGCATAGCTATATACACTGCATTTACTCTTACTGATAATTGGAGGATTTACAAATGGCAGAAAGAACTAAGTGTGAAGTGTTCGCACGCGTCGTCGGTTATATCAGACCAGTAGAGAATTACAATGAAGGAAAGAAGGCAGAGTACTATGATCGGGTAGTCTTTGATGTATCTGATACTTGTACACCATGTGAATCTGTGCTATAATATATATGCAATCATTTATGATTGTTCTACCTCCTTTGCAAGTAACCCCTGCTCATCCCTCCGAGTAGGGGTTATTTGTTTGTTGACATATGTACACGCTGTGTGCTACAATATCTATGAAGCTTAGGCAACCGCCGAGTTGACCAACGACGGGGAGGGTCCGTCAAGCTTCACTAAATAAAGTAGGAGACAACATGACACTAACCAATCAAATTGAGCAGATACTAAATAACCACGGAATGTGTAGTCACCAAGATTGTGATGACTCTTGCCACGATAAGTTTCTTGAAAGGAAAGCACTTGACCAAATATCTGCCTTATTCGCCACTCACGACAAGGAACTAGTAGATTGGGCAAAGGATGAGATGGCAGAGATTATTGTTCATAAAAACCCTGACATAAGTGACCTAGCAAGGATGGTTGGTAAAAAGGAAGCCTTAGATAGTCTTATTGAACATTTAGAAGGGAGAGACAAGTGAAAGTTTTAACTAGAAATCTATTAATAATATCTTTGGCGATAGGTATGTTTTTTCTATTCAACAACCTACTGGGGTTTAGTCTACAAAATGGTCATACCATAAACATATTAACGTACTTTTTACTCTGGACTCCGATGGCAGTAATGATTATGTTTGGCGAGATTATATGGGGGTCAAGATGAAAGAACCATCCGTAGAGACAAAGACCCATTATGCGAAGGCAAAGTGTAAGTCTTGTAGTGAGGAAATCGTTAGTGAAGGTGGGGGTCGGTTCTCGCAGTGTTCTTGTGGAAAATCCTTTATAGACCAAGAACGATGGAGTGGTGCTTACATAAGGTTGGGGGGAGATGCCGAACTTTTAGAGGCAAAATGCCCCACTAATTGTGAACACCCAGAGCATAAAAAAGAGAAGTTTAGGAGCGTATTATGAGAGTAGCACCATCCGTAGAGACAAAGGAGTGCCAAAGCATCGTTGACGAGCATATCGCTATGAACCCTACAATCGTAAAATCAGAGATAGAGTGGGTAATAGACAATGCTATGTTCAGGGGAAATGAGGGTTATGGGAAAGATGGAGAAGTGTGGTCAGAGTTTCTCAAATACAAAATAGATGACCTTCTCTCCACCCAACAAGCCCAGATACCAGAACTCAAAAAAGGTGAATCTTGGCGTAGAGGTTACCAGCAAGGCATAAAGGAATCACAAGCCCAGATGAGGGAAGAAATAAAGAAAGTCAGAAAGAGTTATGGCGATGACTGGGATAGACAGATGGAGATAATCGGAATTAAAAGAAACGGAAGTGAATCCTATATGGAATGGTTGGAATTATGTATGTATAGCAAGGGTGGATATGATGCCGCAGGAAAGCTATTAAATATTCTAGGAGAGGAGGAGAAGTGAAGAAACACACTATCAGAAACGCAGCCCTCTTTGCGATATTCCTTGGCTGGGTCATCGCATATGTAGTTTTCTATGGAGGCTACGCATGGGAGCTGTAAGAATTATTGGGGATGGGAAAGAAATAGATCCAGAGAAACTCAAAGCATTACAATTTAGCAGTGTCGTCATTATAGAACCCGTAAATTGGTTAGAGGAATCGCCTAAGGAGTATACGTCAGCGATGGGCTGGGGAACTGTCCTCAAAGACCTCCACAAGCGCTGTGGGGACAGCTTTGATGATGACGGCAGGTGCAAGACCTGTGGGGCTAGAAAAGAGAGACTGAGCGAAGATAACATAGAGAGGGATGTGGCATGCTGGACCAAGAAGTAGGCCTAGATCCTGGCAACATCTATGTGGATAAACATATCGCTGTCATTTGGCCCTGGCAGCTACCCTTAGATGCACGCAACAAACTAAAAAGAATAAACAGAAAGGTAAAACATGGAAGTAAAAGCACCGCCACTATGCAATCACAGACTAAAAGAAGGAAACGGTTTCATTTTCTGCACGGAATGTGGAAAAAGATGGATTGAGGAACCAATCGCCATGGCACCAGAACAGATTATCACTACCAGTACTGACCATTTTCGGCCCACCTTTTACTAAATATTTGCACAGGGTGTATAATAGATATACACAAAGATTACTCCACAACAATTTGCTACCCTCCGCATGCTCCTGAGTTTATGAGGCTTGGGGGCCTTTTTTATGCCCAAAGTTATCCACTTGACAAGCGATGTACACAGGCCTATAATACTAGTCCACTATAATATTGCTAAAGGAAGGAGCACTATGCGAAGTCTCTTTGAGATCACATTCTCTGGGGTGAGAAGCATAGAAGTGGCTGGTAAAGACGAAGTAGAGGCTGTGGAGCGTTTCCTGGAGAATAACCAGTCAGACTGTCAAAACGTCCAGGTCCTTGCAGTAGAGCAGCTAGAAGGGTAAAGGAGCCTATTCTAACCATTGCTCAACGACGAGAAAGGAGTCCCACGCTTAGAGGGGCTTTTTTCTGTGTACGTTTAGTACATAAGGTACGCACGGATTTTGGCACCTTGTGCTTAAATAGTAGTGTATATCTGTGGAGACCCTCTCTTTGGTCGTGTACACTACTTAGTTTTTGTCATAGTTAGAGAGCTTTGCACCTATATACGGATACATCAACAAAGTTCACTCCCCCCACCCCCCGCCGATGTGCAGTGCAAGGTAGCTAAGCCCAGCGTGTGCTTAGCTTCTCTTCTTAGTTATGTGCTATGCATAGTCATAATATGTATGTGTATCTATGCAATGCACATAGCACTGCACATAGCGTGGAGTGTGCGTAGTGAACAGCTTGGTGTAGGCCAACTGCGCGGGTGACGGAGGCCCTGCTAAGCCCAGCGCAGTGCGCTACGCTGTGCTTAGCGATAAGAGTGACACTGTATACTGTCTATTATACATTTCTACAGGAGCTGGACGAGACGGGTAGAAATGCGGACAGGGTATTATACAGTGTCACAAACATTGATACGCCAAAGATAAAGAGGGGAGAGTCTACTTCTCTCCACAACAAGCCCAGCTTGCGTTCTTTGGTTGACGCTTGATAGCTCATCAACTTCTTTGTTAGCAAGGGTATCCTTGCTGTAGTGGTCCAAGCTAGTGCTTGTTCTTGATGGTAGCTACGATGTCAGTCTGGCTCGTCTTACCGCCTCCTTGTTGGGTAGCGTTGATAGAAGTTGTAAGCATTCTACTTGCCATTGAGATGCCACATTGTCTTTTCGCTTGGCAGACCTACTCTTTGATGTCCTTCGTCGTGGAGCAGGTTGTTCTTGTGTGCCTACTTGTCCCCTTTTTTAATAAACCGCAAGAGCCGGGAGATAGCACGGAGCACAAAGCATTAAGCTTTGTTCAAACATAGTTATCAACCTAAACTGCTCGGAGCCGTAGGTTCAGCAGTTTTCCGCAAGCGGACCAGTTGACAACTATGTTTGTCCGAGCTATCTCCTAGGTATTATTAAAAAAGGAGGCCAATGTGGCTACCAAGACCAAAACAGCCCCACGAAGTCAGGACTTCGTAAGAGTAGGCTCCGCTTGGACAAGCGAAAAGACAAAGGGTGCTCTCACTGTCAAAGTGAATGAGTACACCTTCTTTATCAACCCTAACCAGTACAAGGTAGTTGGTAAGAAGTCACCAGACTTCTTCGTATCTACCTTCAAAGACCAAGCTACTAAGCTTGAACTGATGGATAGCAAGGAATACTACCTTGCTAATCGCGAAGTTGACGATGCGTCTAAAGCAAAGTCAACCAAAGAAGATCGCAATGCGGAGCTTGTAGGGGATGAGGCGTAAGCCTCTCCCTTTTTTTGCGTACAATGTTAATAAATAGGAGGAATAATGGATAGGTTATACACTGGAATATTAGATGAATTGGAAGTATGGAACAATCTATGTAATAGATATGTAGATGTAGAACAATTAGAAGATGCAATAGATAGAATATCAGGAGCAAATCTAATATCGTTCAATGTAGATATAGATGCTGACACATCACATAATAGATGCGAAATATACTCAATGATAATCTACGATAAGAATACAAGAGAAATAATAAAAGATACTTTTGAAGAAAGTATAGCTAACGGAATAACAGTAAATAATCTTGCTAAAGAACTAGCAAGAATAGAAAGGAATAACTATGAAAGTTAAGTTAGATACAATCATACTAACTGTTACTGTCCTTGTATGTACGATAGTTATATATGCTGGACTGACTCAGTCTGGATCGGAAATTCAGGTGCGTGATAACCAAAGCGTATGTGGTTATCAAGTAACAGGTGTTCAAGATGGTGACACATTCTATGTCACAAAATTTGGACAGAAAGATACAATACGCATCGCTAATATAGATACGCCAGAGCTTAAAACAAAGTATAACAACCTACAAGACAACGAATTAGGTGCGCTAAACGCAATGATAAAGCTAAGCGAAAAGATACTTGATAAAGAAGTATGTCTACAAACAGTAGAAAGACAAGACAAAGATAACTATGGTCGTCTTGTTCGTGATGTATATGTCAACAACATAAATATTGGTAAATGGCTGGTCAATGAAGGCTATGCTGTTAGATGGGTATATTAACTAATAAAGAAAGGAGGACACTGATGTTTAGCTATATTAGAAAGGTCAAGAACAGACTACTAATACGCAAGTATCTCAAGGGTAAGATTACTTACCTGGAATTCAGACGAGCCAACAGTTTACTAAAAAAGAAATAGACAAATAACTATAGGAGGTAATATGTCTAAATGTATAAACTGCAGATATCAGAATGAATGTGATGATAACTGCGTATATGAAATGGAATCATTCAATGGCATAGCCAAGCTTGAGTATGATGCTGTCTCTGAGTATGAGGCTATCTGGGAAAAAGAAGATAGTCGCAGAGATAAAGATGTACGGATGGGTAAGGCTACAAAAGCATTCAACAAGAACAGGAGGTTAGAATGTTAGAACAAGAAATAAAGATGTGTAAGAACGCTGGTATGCTTGGCATAAAGGTAGAATGCGAAGCTAATATTGGCGCTCAAGACGATGATGATACTTGCTACGACTGTGAGGGATCAGGAGTACAGAACTGTGACTGCTGTGATGGTGAGGGTAATGTAACCTGTGATGAATGTGATGGTACAGGAAGTGTAGAAGTATTTGACGATGAAGGAGATGTATCTCTTGCTGTATGTAAAGAGTGTACTGGTGATGGAAGCTGGACCTGTGAAGACTGTAATGGTTCAGGTGAAATGACTTGTAGTAGCTGTCACGGAAGAGAGAATAATAGCTGTACTCACGATAATCTATACTCAACGATAGAGAGAAAGATAAATCGCAGACTTGGAGATAACTACACACAAAAGGTAATGAAGTGGAACGAAGTATACAGAGATGGCTCTGTTGATACTGAATGGACATACACATTACCAATAGAGAATATGGCTGACATCCTTGTACTCAATAGAATATTTGATGAAGCCTGCGAAGAAGTTGGCGATAACTATAACCTTGATGGTGCTGGTATGCACATATCACTAATGCCTAACACGCACATAGAACACTGTTCACTTGATGAAGAAAAGTTAGACAACTTCTCTGTACAGATGGACAAGGTACTACAAGGATTATATCTAATCGCTTCAAAGGGAGGCTACACAAGAGACAGAGGATACAGACAAATGACCATCTCTGACAATGAGAAATACTCTGCCATATATACACACGAAAGTTCTTTCATTGAGTATAGAATCTTTGACTGTGTATACACAAATGAGAAAATACTCAAGAACTTCTTGCGTGCTATTGCTGGCTCTATGAAGTATTACTCATATGATAATGTCATTGAGCTGGACGAGCCCGGTGAATATGAGATGGTGCTTGATGATAGTGTGCTATACAGAGCTACACAAAATCGTAGACGCTCTGTAATGAACAGAGTCAAACAAGAGATGTCATTCCTACTAAAACCTACTTATGTCAAACAAATAGTAAGTAAAACAATGAAGGGAGCAGAATGAAAACATTAGCAGAAAGAGCCAAACAAGAGTTTGCCAAGATTCAGCTTATGGCAGATAAAGAGAACCAAAAAGCAGTAAAAGAAATCAAGAAGCAGATAAAAGACAAGAAACATATCTACTTCAGAATAGACTACACTGACTTCAACGATCTGGCACAAGTATATGATGATATATACTTCAAAAAAGAATGGGATAACTATGCTGGAGGAGGAAGAAAAGTACTAAGAATAGATGGTAGAGAAGTATCAGCTATCTATCAATCATTCCCAGATACACACTTCGTGCTAAAAGAAGGTTCTCAGTATTTCTATCTTCCAAATGGAATGCAAATACCAGCTATGTTCGTAAAGATTCTTGATAAGCTTCCAGCAAAGAAGCTAACAGAAAATGACAGAGAAAACATAAGCAGAATGATAGAAAAAATTATCAAGACTAGGTATGATGACAACGATAGCTGGGTAACAGAAGGTAGTGCAAAGATAATGGTAAGAAAGATGGAAAAGCAACTAAACAGTGCACTACTTGTCAAACTAAAACACAAAGTAGTTGGTAAAGACATAGAAATACTCTATGAAGACCAGACTCTGGCTAACAAACCTTGCTTTGATATATGTAAGATAGAACAAAGAGAAGGCAAAGCAATGAATGTCACATACAAAAAACAAATACAAACAATGGTTAGTATGGGGAACATAAGAACAATAAATGTATCTAAAGATCCAATAGCCAAGGCAATAAGAGCCATAACAAAGATGGCAATAGTAAAAGTAGAAACAGAAATGCTCATGAAACAGCAGGGAGAAGGTAAATTATGTGCGGAATAGCCTATATGAAATCAATGGTAGGAATGCCAGTAAATATTATGATCAGGGACCAATTCAGGAGACAAAGAAGCAGAGGCACTGATGGCTTCGGTATGGCATACACAACAGGTAGCTCTGTAAAGATTATGCACAAGACAGAAGAAGCTGATATGATGGCTCTACTCAAGAAGACACGATCAACAGAGATACTATTCCACCACAGAATACCAACATCAACTGCCAATGTTCTAAGTGCTTGTCATCCATTCACAGTAACTGGATACAAAACAGGACACAAGTATATCATTGTTCACAATGGTATTCTGTACAATGATGACATACTCAAAGACAAGCACTACAAATTGGGATATAAGTACAGCTCAATGCAAAAAAATGGTCAGTTCAATGACTCAGAAGCATTAGCATATGAAATTATGTTAGCCTTTGAGAACAATGCTTGGGAAGACTTTGATGCTGAGGGTAGTATTGCCTTCATCTGTCAAGAAATAGCCAAAAATGGTAGACCAATTGCTGTACACTTCGCCAGAAATGCTGGTAGCCCAATGAAGATGAAGTACAATCAGAAAACACTTCAACTTGCTTCAGAACTAAATGGACAAAGCATTGAAGAAAACAAGCTGTACTCAATCAACCATAGAGATATGACAATGGCCACAAAGGACATCAAGATGAAAGAAGGTTCTTACTCTGGCTATTGTTATCAGAATAACTATGGTTACTACGAAGATGTGTATGGCGATAACTATGAAGGTATCTACACTGGAGTGGGGGGTAACAATCCCAGCTACACAAAGGCAGAGAAATATCTTCCAGATGATTCATTCTTCCAAGAAAAGAAGTCACTTGACTGGTTCTACACAAAGGGAGAAGAACTAATCTACAAGAACTATCAAAAGGAATATTGCTTGCAAAGTATTGAAATGCTTGGACAAAGATGTGACAAAGAAATAGAAGAAATGGAATCAAATATGGACCAGCAATGTTCAATGTATCCAAACGCAAGTATGGAAGCATATTATGCGAAAGAGATTAGAATAGAGAAAGCAAGGTCGGCATTTCTCTGGGGAATGGCAGAGGGAATATATCAATTTAACTGGTAGGAGGTAAATATGCCAAAGTACAGCGTAACAATAGAAATAGAAATAGATGAAAAATCTCACAAACTACACAAACAAGAATTTGGGTTTGATGATGACGAAAGCTATATTGAACAGGAAGTTGAGAACTGGTTAATAGATAGCTTTGACCGTATTGAATATGTCTCAACGGAGGAGCTTAAATGACAATAGGAGAACTGATAACGAAGCTACAAGAATTACCACTAAATGGTCAGGTATTCTTATCAAGTGATGAAGAAGGCAACTCATACTCATCAGTAG
>Ga0209683_10000258_pt1 | contig 21132 bp, 14 predicted proteins | sample DOMMetBare2Fresh_FD_187474 | JGI IMG/M metagenome (GOLD analysis project Ga0209683, IMG submission 187474) | Wetland sediment microbial communities from St. Louis River estuary, USA, under dissolved organic matter induced mercury methylation -... | ecosystem: Environmental > Aquatic >... | reverse complement strand
TGCCAAGGTCGGGATTCCTGCGGGTGACGTCGGAAGGTTCACCGTCAACCTGACCGGCACGTACTTCACCAAGTATGACGGCGAGAATCCCGACGGTTCTTTCACCAGCGCCATTGACACACCCAACGTCAACACGGGTGGCTTTATCCCGCGCTGGAAGCATTACCTGTCGATCGACTGGACGCGGGGGCCCTGGAACGCTTCCATTGCGCAGACGTACCAGGGCGGCTACACGGACCAATGCGGCAATCTTGATGACTGCTCCCCTGGCAACACGCCGCTGCGAAAGGTCGGGGCATACGAAATCTATGACGTGCAGGGAACGTACACAGGCTTCAAGAACCTGCGCCTGACGCTGGGCGCGAAAAACATATTCAATACCGCCCCACCATTCACCCTGACCGGCGGCAATGTGTCGTTCCAGGCCGGCTACGATCCGCAATATGCCGATCCGCGCGGCCGCTTCATCTATGGGCGCGTGACGTATTCGATCAGATAGCCATCGTTGCAGGGTCACGCGAAGGGGGCTGCGGCCCCCCTCTTTCTTGCCCATCTTCAGGACTTCGGCACCCGACCCAGCAGATAGAACTCCTCGTTCGGCCGCATCGCAGTCATGTTCGCCATGCGATTGCTCAGCGCGAAGAACGCGGCAATGGCGCCAATGTCCCAGGTGTCTTCATCGCTGAAGCCGTGCGCGCGCAGCGCATCGAAATCGGCATCGGCAATACCGAGGGAATCGGTCGCCACCTTCAGCGCGAAATCAAGCATCGCCTTCTGCCGGGGAGTGATGTCGGCCTTGCGATAGTTGATCGCGACCTGGTCGGCAACCAGCGGATCTTTCGCGCGGATGCGCAGAATCGCCCCGTGTGCAACGACGCAGTAGTGGCACTGGTTGGCACCGCTCGTAGCGACCACGATCATCTCGCGCTCCGCCTTTGTGAGTCCGCCCTCCTTTTCCATCAGTGCGTCGTGATAGGCAAAGAACGCACGGAACTCGTCCGCGCGATGCGCAAGCGTGAGAAACACATTTGGCACGAAGCCGGATTTCTGCTGCACGGCGACGATGCGATCGCGAATGTCAGCCGGCAGATCCTTGAGCTCGGGCACCGGAAACCGGCTGATCTGGTGTGTCTTTGCAGTGCTGTTCATGTCGTTGCCTCCGCAGGTGCGGCGAATTGAATCCGATAGAGATGCGAATACAGGCCGCCGCGCGCCAGCAATTCGCCGTGCGAACCGATTTCAACCAGGCGCCCAGCTTCGAGCACGACGATGCGATCGGCGCGTTCGATCGTCGACAGACGGTGCGCAACGACAATCGTCGTGCGGCCCCGCATCAGGCGCTCGAGGGATGATTGAATGAAGCGCTCGGACTCCGAGTCCAACGCCGACGTCGCCTCATCCAGCAGCAGGACCGGGGCATCCTTCAGCAATGCGCGCGCGATCGACAGCCGCTGGCGCTGTCCGCCGGACAGCTTGACCGCGCCCTCACCAACGTGCGTTGACAAGCCCTGCGGCAGTGATTCGATGAACGGCAGCAGATACGCGGCCTCGGCCACCGCGCGGATTTCCTCGAGCGATGCGCCACGCGCCGAGCCATACGCGATGTTGGCGGCGATCGTGTCGTCGAACAGAACCACGTCCTGTGACACCAGCGCGATCTGCTGGCGCAGGCATGCGAGCGTCAGTTGCTGCGTGCCAATGCCGTCGATCAGGATCTGCCCCGCGCTCGGATTGATGAAGCGCGGCAACAGGTTGATCACCGTGGTCTTGCCCGCGCCGCTGGCGCCGACCAGCGCGACCATCTCGCCCGGACGCACCGCGAGCGAGAAATCCGCAAGCGCCGGCATCGATGTTCCCGCGTACTGATGCGTGACGCTGCGAAATTCGATCGCGCCGGCGGCGCGCTCGATGCTCTGCGTGCCGGTGTCGATTTCCTGTGGCGAGTCAACCAGTGCGAACACGCTCTCCGCGGCGGCCAGCATGCGCGCCAGCGGACCGTTCAGCCCCGCCAGATGCCGCAGCGGCTGCAGCAGCAGCAGGGCCGCGGTCAGGAACGTGATGAAATCGCCCGGCGTCAGGCGTGCGGCGCGCGCCTGCCACAGCGCTATGCCGATCACGAACGCAAGCCCGACGGCAGCGATGATCTGCGTCAAGGGCGTCGCCGCCGACCACGCGACCTGCATCTTCATCGCAAAGCGCCGCAGCTTCTGGTTGATGCCGCCGAATCGCGCGCGCTCGTACTCGAAGCCACCATAGACCTTGATCACGCGGCTGCCTTCATGCGCCTCCTGCACCGCGCGCGTCATCTCGCCCAGCATCTGCTGGTTTTCAATGTTCAGCCGCCGCAATCGCGCGCTGAACGCGCGCAACACCACCGCAATCAGCGGAGCGACCACAAGCGTCACCAGCGTCAGCTGCCAGTTGTAATACACGAGCACCGACAGCAGTGCGATCACCGTCAGCGTGTCCCGCACGGCAGTCGTCATCACGTCGGCCGCCAGGTTCAGCGCGTTGGTCGCCTCGTTGATGAACTTGGAGATCACCAGCCCCGACGGCGTGTTCTCAAGCGTTGTCTGCGGCCAGTGCAGCAACCGCTCAAACATCGACGCACGCAGATCGACCAGCACGAACTGCGACACGTGATTCAGCAGATACGAGCTGACGAACGTCGAGATCCCGCGCAGCAGAAACAGGCCGACAAATGCGAGCGGTACCCACACGCCCGCGGAAGCGTTGCGCTGGTAGAAGCCCTGGTCGAGGAGCACGCCGGTGAGCTTCGCCATCACCGGTTCGGTCGAAGCGGTCACCGCCATCGCCGCAATCGCGATCGCCAGCCAGCGCTTGTGCGCGAGCACGAGCCGCAGTACGCGGCGGAACACCGGGTCGGCGTAGAACGGGAGGCGAGATGCGGCGGGATCGGTCATCGCGGAAACGCGCCCCTAGAATGCGCGCTCTGAAACAGCGCATGTGCCGGCGGCGCGGCGCGTAGTGTAGGCGATCGAACTCGGACTTCTCAGCGCATGCCCTCTCTGATCGTTCGACTGCCGAACCATCTCGGCGATGCCTGCATGGCGCTGCCGGCGCTCGGCCTGCTGGCGCGCGGCGGATTCGACCTCACGCTCGCCGGCAAGCCGTGGGCGCGGGACTTATTCGCCGCGTATCCGTGGCCGGCCATCGCACTCCCGTCGAGCAGCCTCGCGCGTGTGCGCACCCTGCGCGACTGGCGCAGCGTTCATCGCGGCGCGCAGGCGCTGCTGCTGACCAACTCGTTCGCCACCGCGCTGGAGTTCCGGCTTGCCGGCCTGCGGCCGATCGGCTATGCGACCGACGCGCGCGGCTGGCTGCTCGATCAGGCGGTTGACTTGCCGCAGCCGCTCAGCCAAGTGCACATGGTCGAGTACTACTACAGAATCGCTGCAACGATCGTGCGCGATGCGCCTGCGGTGCCTGCCGATCTTGCGCTGCGCGTGTCGGACGATGCCGTCGCACGTGCGAGTTCGATGCTCACCGCTGCGAAAGTCGCATCGCCGTACATCGTGGTGTGTCCGGTCGCGGTCGGGCAGCATCGAGGCCACGTCAAGGCATGGAACGGGTTCGCCCGCCTGTGCGATGGCCTGCTTGCGCGCGGCGAGCGGGTCGTCGCGTGTCCCGGGCCCGGCGAACACGACGCGGTCATGCGTGCAGTACCGAATGCTGTCGTGCTGCCGCAAACCGATGTCGGCACCTTTTCCGCCTTGCTCGCGGGAAGCCGACTCGTCGTCGCCAACGACAGCGGACCGGGACACCTGGCAGCGGCGGTCGGCGCGCAACTGGTGAGCGTGTTCGGCGTCACCGAACCGACGCGCACAAGGCCGTGGGGCAAGGCAGTAACGATCGTCGGATCGGAAAACGGCTGGCCGATCTACGACGAGATCCTGGCGGCCGTCGAGACCAGGCTTGCCGGCTGATCGTTCTCTTTCGCCAAAAGACATCCGAGCAGCAGCGTGATCATGTGGCCTTCGTTGAATGTCTCGAAGTGCGAACTCACGAGGCTGGTCGCGGCCCAGGAGGCGAGCAGGGCCACTGCGCACACGCGATACGGCAGCGGCGCGCGCTGCCGCGCCGCTGCCAGCAGGAACCACGCGAACGCCAACGTGCCAATGACGCCCGCCTGCAACTGGATCGACAGATATTGGCTGTGCGGATCCTCGACCGCGGTCGCGCGCCAGCCGGTCTGGCTCTGCTTCGCGCGCGGCGCATATTCGGACGCGAAACCGCCGGTGCCGTAACCGAGCAACGGCCGCTCTTCGATCATGCGCGCGCTGATGCGCCAGGTCACCGCACGCATACCGACTGACGTCACGCCTTGGAGATTCGCCTCGTCGGTGAGTTCGTGCCAGCCGCGCGCGAAGCGCTCCTTGGCCATCGGTGCGATCAGCACGCCGAGCACGAGTGTGACCGGCAGCGCGACGAGCACCGCAACTCGCGCGCGTCCGCGCAAGAGCGCCAGCGCGGTCACGAGCGCCATGATCACCAGTCCGACCTGCGCACTGCGACCGGCGGTGACGAACAGCAGGTTGATTACCAGCAGGCCAGCAGCAGCAAGCAGCGCGAGCCGCAGTCGGCGATCAAGCCAGCGCTCGGTCAGCCCGACGACGACAGCCAGGTACGCGCACACCGCGAACGCGAGGCCTTGCGTTACGCCGTTGCGGAGCACCGTGCCGGCAGGATGAATCGCAAATACCTTGTAGTCGAGCGCCCATGTGGCCCATGCCGCCGCCGAGCCCAACAACGCCACCGGCACCGCGGCGAGCACGAGCCGCACTTTCCATTCGCGACGGTCGAACACCGCCATGCACAGGGGGATGGCGAGCAGCGTGCGCCAGCTCCACCAGTGGCTGAATCGCGCGCTCCACGGCGCGTTGCTCCAGAGCGTCGCGACTGCCATCACGGCGAGCAGCACGAGTGCGGCGCGCGGCAGCGGCTCGCGCAGCACCGCCTGCAGACGCGCGCGGGCGGAAGGCAGGCGCAGGAATGCAATCAGCAGGATTCCCAGACCCCAGTTGGCAAACGGCGGCAGCGTGAACGAACCGATGAACGCGACAATGGCGCCGCTGCGCGCCCAGGCGAGTGCGCGCCGTTCGCGCGCATCGATCGGCGTCACCGCGACAACCCTTGTCTGAGCCGCAGCCGCAGCCGCTTCCACCATTTGTCCCACTGGTATCGCAGCTTCACACGCCAGCGGCTGCGCGTCTCGCGCTTTTCATCGAGCACGCTGTCGAACAGTCCACTCATGCTGCCCTGTTCGACCAGCGGTTCGCGCAGCCAGTAGTGCGGCACGTCGATCGCCGCATCCATTTCGCGCATCAGCCAGTCGGCCGGGCGCACGATGCGATTCGCCTCGATCCACGCCAGCCGTCGCTGTGCCGCCTCGCGATTGAACGCCAGCGCATCGGTGGCCGGCAACAGGCCGCCCGAAACCAGCGCCGAAGCGCCCCTGCCCGCACCGACATATCGATTGTCGCCGCGACCGAGGTAGACCATCCAGGGACCGGCGATGAGATCGGCTTCCGCGACCGCGCGCGCCAAGCCTTCTGCAAAACCGCGGCTCAACACCGCGTCGTCCTCGAACACCAGGACCCGCCGGTGATTGCGCGCGACGCAAAGCCGCCAGGTCTCGATGTGCTTGAGCACCAGCGACTGATGGTTACGCTTCATGTCGCTTGGCGCGAAGACGCGGCCAATCGTCTCGTCTGGGATAGCATTGGCGTCGAACTCGAACACGAATTCGAACTTGATGCCATGGCGTGCCATCTCACGCTCCATGTGCGCGATCCGATCGTCGAACGAGCGCACCGACAGCACATACACCGCATCGACGAGTTGATTGATCCGCATGCCCGAGTTGACGACGATTTGCAGCCGCGCGCGAGTCTACGACACGCGTCCCGTCAAGAGATGAAACTCAGCGCGATCGTGATCGCAAAGAACGAGGAACGCGTGATCGAGCGCTGCCTGCGCTCGCTCGCGTTCTGCGACGAGACGCTGGTGATTGACTCCGGCAGCACCGACCGCACCCACGACATCGCCCGGCAATGCGGTGCGCTGCTCATCGTCGAAACCGACTGGCGCGGACCGGCGACGCAGCGCAATCGCGGGCTCGCGCGCGCGCGAGGCGAATGGTGTCTGCTGCTCGATGCCGATGAATGGGTCAGTGGTGCACTGCGCGCGGAAATCGAGCATCTTCTATCCGCACCACGCAGCGAGTCGGTCTTTCGCCTGCCGCGTTCGTCCAGCTACTGCGGCCAGTTCATGAAACATGGCGGCTGGTGGCCGGACCATGTGCTGCGGCTGCTGCGAAGAGGGCAAGCCCGCTTCGAGGGCGGCATCGTGCACGAGCGCTGCGTGCCCGACGGCGCGGTAGGCACGCTGACGCAGCCGCTGATGCACGAATCGTTCCGCGACCTGGAGCAGGTGCTCGCCAAAGTCAACGCGTATTCAACCTGGGGCGCGCAGGATCTTGCCGCGGCCGGCGTAAAACCGGGGCTGTTCTCCGCGCTGCTGCACGGTGCGTGGACGTTTCTCCGCACCTATGTGCTGCGCGCGGGCTTCCTCGATGGCCGGCGCGGACTGATGCTGGCGATCTCGAATGCCGAGGGCACCTACTACAAGTACGTCAAGGCATTGCTGCACGCGGAGCACGGCGGCCGCGGTGACGGACACCGATGATCAGCGTCATCGTCACGACCTACAACCGCCCCGACGCACTGCGCGCAGTGCTGGCCGGGCTGCTGGCGCAGACGCAGCGCAACTTCGAAATACTGGTGGCCGACGATGGCTCACGCGACGAAACACGACTGATGGTCGAATCGATGGCGCGCGCCGCTCCGCTGTCGATCGTGCACGTGTGGCAGGAAGACCGCGGCTTTCGCGCCGCGGCCGCGCGCAATCGCGCCGTGGCGCGCGCGCGCGGCGACTACCTGATCTTCCTCGACGGCGATTGCGTGCCGCGGCCGGCGTGGATTGGCACGCATTGCGCCTTGGCGGAACGCGGCTGGATGGTTGCGGGCAATCGCATCCTGCTGTCCGAGTCGCTGACGCGCGACGTGCTGGCGCGGCGCGAGCCGCTGCATGCGTGGAGCGGCGCGCGCTGGCATCTGGCCTGGGTCGCGGGCGATGTCAATCGTCGCCTGCCGTTCACGACCTTGCCATTGGGACCGCTGCGCAAGATCGCCGCGCATCGCTGGCAGCGCGTGCGCACCTGCAACCTAGGCATCTGGCGCGACGACTTCATGCGCGTGAACGGGTTCGACGAAAGCTATGAGGGCTGGGGCTTCGAGGACTCGGACCTTGCGGTGCGCCTGATCAACTCCGGTGTCCGCCGCAAGGAAGGTGCATTCGCCACCGGCGTGCTGCATCTGTGGCACAAGGAAAACGATCGCGCGCGCGAGGGTGAGAACTGGCAGCGACTGCAAGCACGCATCGCGTCGCGTGAGATGCGCGCGACCGTGGGGATCGATCACTACGCGGTCGATCAGAAGGTTCAGCCGTAGCTGAAGTCTGCGCCTCGCACGCGCGGCTGGGCGCGCAATTCTTCAAGCAGGCGTTCGTCGCCGCGCACGCGCCACGCGTCCGGCAGGCGGATATCGGCGCAGCCGTTGCTGTTGGCCACGTGCAGCACGACGCGGCAGCCCGCGGCGACATTCGATGCAGGCGTGCGGACTTCGCCATTACCGCCATTGCCGCCGTTGGCAATCGCCACGCGATACGGAACCAGTGTGTCTCTGAGCTTCGCCACGCTTGCCACATTCTCGACATCGATCCGCAATGCCGCCTGCGCGCGCGCGCGCGCCTCGGCCAGATCAATCACTTCGTCGGCAAGCACCGACAAGCGCTGATCGGCATCGCCCGGACGCACGCGGCCGGTGACGAAGACCAGGGTGTCCTCCTTCAGCAGCGCACGCTTGCGATCAAAGAGTTCAGAAAACACCGTGAGTTCGAGCGCGGCGGTACCGTCGTCGAGGACGATCACCCCCATGCGACCCCGCCGCGTGTTCTGCGAGCGCGCCGAGACGATGATGCCGGCGACGCGGATCGGGTCCCCACGACCTCCCTGGCCACCGGCCGCAGGTCGCACGTCGGCGAGTTTCGTTGGCGCAAGCCGGCGCGCTTCCGCCGCGTATTCGTTGAACAGGTGGCCGCTGAAGTAGTAGCCCAGCGCCAGCTTCTCGTTCGCAAGGCGCTCACGCTCGCTCCACGGCGCCACCGCGATGTAATCGATGGCTGCGACCTCGGCAGGTCCGCCGAACAGGCTGGCTTGTCCGATGCTCGCCGCTGCGCGCTCGGCCGCCTCCATCGCCCGCCCCACGCTTGCGAACAGCTTGGCGCGATCGGCATCGATCGAATCGAAGCCTCCGGCGCGCACCAGCGCTTCGACCACGCGCCGGTTGACGATATGCCGGTCGATCCGTGCGCAGAACTCAAACAGGTTTTCGAACGGCGTGGCGCCACGCATGGAAATGATGTGCTCAATCGCCCCCTGCCCTGTACCCTTGATCGCGCCCAGGCCGTAGCGGATCGTCTTCGCATTCACCGGCTCGAATGGGTGGCCGCCGAGATTGACGCTCGGCGGCTCGACCGTCAGCCCCAGCGCGCGGCTGTCTTCGACCAACCCCTTGACACTGTCGGTGTCGCCCATCAACGCGGTCAGGTTGGCCGCCATGAAAGCGGCTGGATGATGCGCCTTGAAGTACGCGGTCTGATAAGCGATCAGCGCATAGGCGGCCGAATGCGAGTTATGGACGATCAGTCCGTCGGCGACGAAGTTGTGATCGTCTTCGATCTCCAGGTCATAGACATCCTCTACACCGGCGTTGCCGATCTCGACCACGGTGTCCCAGTACACATCGGACGCCGCGACAGCCCCGAGCCGCTCGTCGCCGAGGAACTCGCCCAGACGCGCGATCGTGCCGCGGCGAAAGCCGCGTTTGCCGGCGCTGCCGGTGCCATAGAACTCCTTCATCGACTGGCCGCTGCGCGCCTCAAGTTCGCGCCATGTCAACTCGGCGCGGCGCCGCGCCTGGTCGACCCAACCGCGCACATCGCCGGGAATCGTGTCCTTGCTGCTCAATCCGGGCGCCGCGGCGCTGACGTAGGCACGCAGCGCTTCAACCTGCGCCGTCCGACCGGCACAGCGCGGCAGCACGATGTCGGCAAATCGCGCGACACCGTCATCGCCGAGCGGGAACACCGCATAACCCGGACGCCTGCCGCCGCGATAGCGAAACTCCTTCTGCTGCACACGCGCGACGACGCCAAGGCGCAACAACAGGTCCTGCACATCGCGCGCCAATCCAGCGGAACTCGTCGCATAGAACGGCATGGTGTTCGACGTGCCGAAGAAGAAGCCATCGCCGGACCACAGCCGGCCGAGCAGCACGGCAATGTCCTCGTCCGCCAACGCGAACACTTCACGCGGCACCCGCTTCGCATCCGCCTTGCAACCGAGCAGTCCGAGCCGCTGCGCCCACATGAACGCGCCGCTGCGAACCGGCGCGGCTTCCTCGACCGCGACCGCGTTGCCACCGCTCGCATTCCACGGCCGCTGACCCGTGCGAAAACGCGCATCGCGGCCGGTCGAAACGCAGACTTCGCCGCGCGCGCCCCGTTGCGCAATGCGCGCGACCGAATTCGGAAACTGTGTCACCGCGCGGACGAAATCTGCAATCAGCTCGGCGTCGTTGTTGTAGAAGTAAAGGCAGGTCGGATGACAGGTGTTGCCTTCCGACAGCAAGCCGCCGAGGGTGATCAACTCGTGCTCCGCCCAACGGCGCGGGTGCGCGGCGCGCAGAACACGCGGCGCGGCAACGCGATCGCCCGGCTTCAGATCGCGCAGCAGGGTCCAGCCGTCGAGCGTGCGCAGCGGATGATTGCCGGTCGCGACCAACCGGCGGCCGAGTGCGGTACGCAGCTCGTACACACGGCGCCGCCCATTCCACACCACGTCGCGCACGCGTCGCGCGCGCAGTTTCCAGCTCGAGTCAACGGCGTGCAACGACAAATCAAGGTGCGCGCGGCGCTCGAACAATTCGCGCACCGTGTGCTGTGCGCCGGTCAACGCGTCGTGCACGCGCGTCTCGCCCACCACGCATTTGTTAAACCCGTAGCCCGCGAACTTCTCCATCTGGTCGAACAGCAGCTGCGCCTTGTTCTCTGGCATGCCGCGCTCGACGGCGCCCTGCAGGAAGATCGCACGCTGCTTGGCCATTTCGTCGGGCTTCTTCTTGCCCATCGCCCGTCGCAGCAGGTCGGCGCCACCCAGCGTGTAGCCACCGATGACCTGCGCGATGGTCATCACGTGCTCCTGATAGGTCATCACACCGTACGTGGGCCCCAGGATCGGCTCCAGCCGCGGATCGAGATACTCGGCCTTCTTGCGGCCGTGCTTGCATTCGATGAACTCCGGGATCAGGTCCATCGGCCCCGGCCGATACAGCGCGTTCAACGCGATCAGGTCTTCGAGCACGTTGGGCTTGGCGCGCTTGAGCATGCCGCGCATGCCTGCCGAGTCGAACTGGAACACGGCCGTCGTCTCGGCGCGCTTGAAGATGTCGTAGGTCTTCGCGTCGTCGAGCGGCAGGTTGTCGAGGGTGAGCGTCGAGGCCGGATCGAGCCGCTTCACATAGCGCAGCGTCAGATCGAGGATGGTCAGCGTGGTCAGGCCCAGGAAGTCGAACTTGACGAGGCCGATCGCCTCCACATCGTCCTTGTCGAACTGGCTCACCACCGCGTCGGTGCCCTGCGCGCAGTACAGCGGACAGAAGTCGGTGAGCTTCCCGGGCGCGATCAGCACGCCTCCGGCATGCATGCCGACGTTGCGCGTCAATCCTTCAAGGGGCTTCGACAGTTCGACCAGTTCACCATATTCCTCATCCGCTTTCACCGCTTCGGCGAACGCGGGCTCCTGCTCGAGCGCGCGCTGCAGCGTCCATGGATCGGCAGGGTTGTGTGGAATCAGCTTCGACAGCGTGTCGCACTTGGTGTAGGGCAGATCGAGCACGCGGCCGACGTCACGCACCACGGCCTTCGCACCGAGCGTGCCGAAGGTCGCGATCTGGCTGACTGCCTGCGCGCCGTACTTGTGCTTGACATAGTCGATCACGCGGTCGCGGTGGTCCTGGCAGAAATCGATGTCAAAGTCCGGCATCGATACGCGCTCGGGATTCAGGAATCGCTCAAACAGCAGTTCGTACCGCAGTGGATCAAGGTCGGTGACGTTCAGCGCATACGCGACCAGCGAACCCGCGCCGGATCCGCGCCCGGGCCCGACCGGAATGTCGTTCTCCTTGGCCCAGTTGATGAAGTCGGCCACGATCAGGAAGTACCCGGAGAAGCCCATCGTCGCGATCGTGCCGAGTTCCCACTCCAGGCGCTCCACGTAGACGGGACGCTGCTTGTCGCGCTCGCCTGCGTCGGGAAACAGCTTTTCCAGTCGCCGCTCCAACCCGGCACGCGCGATCTGGTGGCAATGCTCGTCGAGCGTGACTCCCGGCGGCGTCGGGAAATCGGGCAGTCGTGCCTTGCCAAGTGTCAGTTGCAGATTGCAGCGCCTGGCAATCTCAACCGAGTTCTGCAGCGCGGCAGGAATGTCCTTGAACATCTCCGCCATCTCGGCCGCGCTCTTGAAGTACTGCTCCGCAGTGAAGCGGCGCGGCCGCCGCGGATCGGCAAGCGTGTAGCCCTCGGCGATGCATACACGCGCTTCATGCGCGCGAAACTCTTCTCGCGCGATGAACTGCACCGGATGGGTCGCGACGACGGGAAGCTTCAATTGGTGCGCGAGGGAAAGGGACATATTGGCGCAGGCGTCATCACCGTTGCGACCCGCGCGCTGAAGTTCGAGATAGAAGCGCCCCGGGAACGCATCGGCCAGGCGCTGCGCCACGGCGCGGGCGATATCGCGGTTGCCGGCAAGCAGATTGACGCCGATCTCGCCCTGCGCGCCCCCGGACAACGCGATCAGCCCGCGCGTTGCTGCGCCGCCAAGCCATTCGCTCTGGATCTCAGCGCGATTGCGGTGTTGGTTGGTAAGCCATGCGCGCGACAGGAGTTCACACAGGTTGAGATATCCAGCCTGATCCTGGACCAGCAACAGCAGGCGATACGGATGATCGCGATCTGTTTCGTTGGTGATCCACAGATCGCAGCCGAGGATCGGTTTCACGCCCTTCGCACGCGCGGCCTTGTAGAACCGAACGGCGCCGAACAGATTGGCGCTGTCGGTCAGCGCCAGCGCGCCCTGGCCGTCAATTGCGGCGGCCTGGACGGCGTCGTCAACCCGCACCAGGCCATCGACGACCGAAAACTCCGAATGCAGTCGAAGATGAACGAAGCGCGACAACATGCGGTGATTGTAGTCGGCACGGGAAACCACACGATGTGAAACCGTGGCCCGTCGCGCACGGGCCCGACATCTACCCGCTGTGCGAAATGATGCGCGTCAAATCCGCACTGCGCGGGTCCGTGTGGTCTCGGTCTTCACCTGGCGCCGCCCGGTGCGATCTGCCGCTGCGCCGCATTGCCACGCCGACCGCGAGAATATCGATCGCAACGAGATACAGAACGCGACTGATCATCGGGATGTGCGTCGCGACATCCTCAGGATGATCGATCGCAATCGCCACGGTCGCGCGCTTGGCAAGGGGCGAGTGAGTCGGGGCGATCGCAATCACCTCGGCGCCATTCTCGAGCGCATTGTCGACCGCCTTCAGCAGTTCGCCGATGCGGCCCGAGCCCGAAATTGCCACCACCACGTCGCCGCGGCCAAGCGCGGACGCGGCCATCGTCTGCAGCCCGGTTTCCGTGTATGCCGCCGCCGGCACACCGATGCGCAGGAACTTGTACTGCGCATCCTGCGCGACGACACCGTAGTTGCCGATCGCGTAGAACTCAATGCGGCGCGCGTGCTGCAGTTTCTCGATCGCGCGATCGACCGCGTCGCTGTTCAATTGATCGCGCACCTTGAGCAACGCTGATGCGGTGTTGTCGAGTACCTTGGCGCCCAGTTCGAGCGTTGAATCAGTCCGCTTGACCTGCGTGTGGGAGACGGGAATCGTGCCCGTGAGTCCGGATGCAAGCTTGAGCTTGAAGTCGGACAGCCCCTCGCAGCCGAGCGAACGGCAGAAGCGCACCACCGTGGGCTGCGATACGCCGGCGTGGCGCGCGATATCCATGATCGGATCGTTGAGCACGCTGCGCGGTTGCGACAGCACCAGATCCGCGACGCGCCGCTCCGCCTGTGACAGCGCGCTGCGCGCCTGCCGCACGCGCTCGACCAGAGTCGAGGCACCGCTGCGCTTCTTGAGCTGCGCGTTGAGAATCGCCGAAGTGCCGGTGAACGTCGGCGTTTCCGCGGTGATGACGTAGGTCGGCATGTGCCCCACGTACTCGGTCAGCCGGCCCTTCTCCTCAAAGCGTGCGCGGAATCCCGACCGATCAAAGTAAGTTCCAAGCCGCGGCACGATGCCACCGCCGATGAACAGGCCGCCGAATGCGCCGAGCGTGACCGCGACGTTGGCCGCCGCGGTGCCGAGCATTTCGCAGAAGACTTCGAGCGTCTCGGCACAGATCTGGCAGGAGCCATTCAGCCCGCGCTGCGTGATCTCCGGTGCCTTCAGCCCGTCGGCTGCCACGTCGGCGCGCGTCGCCAGCGCTCGATAGATCAGTTCAAGGCCGGCCGCGGAGATCAGGCGTTCCGCCGATACATGCTTGTACTGGCGCCACGCGAATTCAAGAATGAACATCTCACGCGCGTTGCGCGGTGCAAACGAGACGTGGCCACCTTCCGTGGCGAGCGCGACCCAGCCGTCCTCAACCGGGATCAGGCCCGACACGCCGAGGCCGGTTCCGGCGCCCACGATTCCCATCACGCTGCGTTCTTTTGGCTCACCGCCGCCAATCTGCCGATATTGCGACGGTGTCAGATAAGGCAGCGCCATCGCCAGCGCGGTGAAGTCGTTGACGACCAGCAATGTTTCGAAACCAACGCTCTCGCGAGTTTCCTCGATCGAGAAACGCCACGGGTAGTTGGTCATCTGCACCAGATCGCCCTCGACCGGGTTGGCGATCGCGATCGCCCCGTGGCGTACGTCCTTGGCGTCAACCAGCGCCAGATAGGCGCGCAGCGCGGACAGGAAATCCGGATAGTCTGCGCACGGAAGCGCGTGCTGGCTTTCATATATCGCCGGCTCGCGCTCGAGCGCGAAACGCGCATAGCGCGCACCGATGTCTGCAATCAGGCGGGGCTCGATCAGTCCGGGCATGGCGCGATGTTACGGTGAGTGAACAGAGATGATCGGCTTCATTTCCGCAACGCGCCTGCCTGCGCGGCGAGCCGCTCGATGCGAGTCCAGTCGCGCGCCGCGACGGCATCGGCCGGCGTCAACCACGAGCCGCCAACGCACGCAACGTTCTTCTGCGCGAGGTAATTCGCCGCGCTGTCGGCCGTAATGCCGCCGGTCGGGCAAAAGCGGACATCGGCAAACACCGACGCAAAAGCCTTCAGTGTCGCAATGCCGCCGACGGACTCGGCGGGGAAAAGCTTGAGGCGACGGAATCCAGCGTCGCGTGCTCGCATGACGTCGGACGCCGTCGCCGTTCCGGGCAGCAGTGGCACGGAACGCCGCGTCGCGACGCTGGCGAGGGAATCCGTGAGTCCCGGCGAAACGACGAATCGCGCACCCGCGGCAATCGCCTCATCGTACTGCGCCTCGTTCAGCACCGTGCCCGCGCCAACGATCGCGTCGGCCAGTCGCGCCATGGCGCGCAGTGCATCGAGCGCGGCCGGGGTACGCAACGTCACTTCGAGCACTCGCAAACCGCCACGCAGCAGCGCCTGCGCAAGTGGAACCGCGGTTTCCGCATCGTCGATCACAATCACCGGTACGACCGGCGAAATGGCGAGGATCTCATCCAGCGCCAACGAGGCTGAGTTCATGCGCGCACCTCGTCATCAGTCCAGCTCACCGCGCCTTGCTCGGCCGTTGCGCATCCGGCGCGATGGGCGGCAAACAACTCGCGGCCAATGCCGTGCGCGTTGTGCACGAGCGAGCCCCGGGCCGGCGTGCGCGCGGCCCACTCTGCCGCATCGACGAGCGCGGCAAGCACACCCGCGTCGCCGTCGACGCGCACCATGTCGCCGTCGCGCACACGTGCCAAATCGCCGCCGCGCGCGCACTCGGGCGTCACATGAATCGCCGCCGGCACCTTGCCCGACGCTCCCGACATGCGGCCATCGGTGACCAGCGCCACCTTGAAACCCTTGTCCTGCAGCACCGCAAGGCTCGGCGTGAGTTTGTGCAGTTCCGGCATTCCGTTCGCGCGCGGTCCCTGAAATCGAACGACGACGACGACATCGCGATCCAGCGCGCCAGACTTGAATGCCTTGAGCATGTCGTCCTGGTGGTCGAACACCGCGGCCCTTGCCGTCACCGCGCGATGCTCAGGTTTCACCGCCGACGCCTTGAAGATCGCGCGCCCGAGATTGCCCATCAGCAACCGCACGCTGCCGTCGGGCTGAAATGGCTGCGCCACCGGCCGCAGCACATCGTTTGCGAGAGATGCCGTCGGAGCATCGCGCCACACGAGCTTCTCTGCATCGAGCCCGGGCTCGCGGGCGTAGGCGCGCAGTCCTGTGCCGGCAATCGTGCGCACGTCCTCGTGCAGCAGGCCGGCATCGAGCAACTCACGTACGAGGAATCCCATGCCGCCGGCGGCATGGAACTGGTTCACGTCCGCCTTGCCGTTCGGATAAACGCGCGCGAGCAAGGGCACGACCGCAGATAGCTCGGAAAAATCGTCCCAGTCGATCAGGATGCCGGCGGCGCGCGCGACCGCGATCAGATGGATCGTGTGATTGGTCGAGCCGCCCGTGGCCAACAATCCAACGATGCCGTTGACGATCGCACGCTCATCGATCATTTCGCCAATCGGCGTGTAGTTCGATCCCAGCGCCGTCAAACCGGTGACACGGCGCGCGGCTTCCTCAGTCAACGCAGTGCGCAGCGGCGTGCCTGGATTAATGAACGCCGTGCCGGGCAGGTGCAGTCCCATCACCTCCATCAGCATCTGGTTGCTGTTGGCGGTTCCATAGAAGGTGCAGGTGCCGGGGCCGTGGTACGCAGCCATTTCGGCTTCGAGCAGCGCCGTGCGATCGATCTTTCCTTGTGCGAACAGTTGCCGCTCCTTGGCCTTGTCGTCGTTCGACAGGCCCGAGGTCATCGGACCCGCGGGCACAAAGATCACCGGCAAATGACCAAACGCGAGCGCACCGATCAGCAGTCCCGGCACGATCTTGTCGCAAACGCCAAGCATCAGCGCGCCGTCGAACACGGCATGCGACAGCGCGATCGCGGTCGCTTGTGCAATCACATCGCGCGACCACAGCGACAATTCCATGCCGGGCTGGCCTTGCGTCACACCATCGCACATCGCGGGCACGCCTCCGGCGAACTGCACGGTCGCGCCGACCGCGCGCGCAGCACGTTTGATGAGCTGCGGATACTCCTCGAGCGGTTGATGCGCCGACAGCATGTCGTTGTAAGCCGAGACGATTGCGATATTGGGCGTGCGCTGTGCTCGGATCTTGAGCTTGTCGTTCGCTGGCGAAGCAGCCATCGCGTGCGCGAGGTTCGTGCAGGACACGCGGGCACGTGCAGCATCCGGTACGGCCGCGTTCCGCACACGACTCAGGCAGCCGGACCGCCCGGTACGGCTGCGCTCGATGATTCGCTCGGTGACCCGGCTGAGCTGAGGGTGCATGCCGCCTTCCATTTGTTGTGAGACTACTCAGAAAGCGAAATCGTAGTACAAGTGCAACAACCGCGGCACGGGGGCCATTTTCGCACTAGCAGAGCAGGCCTTTCTATCCATTAAAAAACATAGCCTTACTGCTTTCTCCATGAACGCGGGACGGGCTTAGGCAGGGCTGTCCGCTGCCGCGGCTGGTGTAGTTTTGCTACATTCCAACTGCTGCGTCCCATCGACCTCAATATCGCCCATCGGGGCGGCTGGGGGCCGGACTGGTCACTCAGCGATCACAAGAAAATTCCCGAGGCAGGCGAGGAAGCGCGTGGCTGGTCAACTCTTCGACCTCGTGTTGTTTGGCGGTACGGGGGATCTCGCGGCACGCAAACTGCTGCCGGCGCTTTACTGCCGCTTTCGCGGCGGCGACATGGCGCCAGGAGCGCGCGTCATCGGCTCGGCGCGCCAGGCGCTCAGTGATGACGCGTACCGCACGCTGCTTGAAGATCGCGTTCGTCCACACATTCACGCCGCTGACTTCGATTCGCAGGTTTGGAATGATTTCCTGCGCCACGTCGAGTATGTGCCGACCCATGCCGGCGAAGCGTCGACCTTCAACGCGCTGGCGGCGCGCCTGCGGGCGCAGGACGACCGCGCACGGGTTTTCTTTCTCGCCACTTCACCCAGTTTCTTCACCGACATCTGCCAGCACCTTGCGGCCGTCGGCGCAGTCACGCCGCACTCGCGCGTGGTGCTGGAAATGCCTCTTGGCCGCGATCTCGCGTCGTCGCGCGCAATCAACGACATCGTCGGCTCGATCTTCTCCGAGGACCGCATCTATAGGATCGACCACTATCTGGGCAAGGAACGCGTGCAGAACCTGCTCGCGCTGCGCTTCGGCAACACGATGTTCGAGCCACTGTGGACGCGCAGCTGGGTGCACGACGTGCAGATCACGATCGCCGAGGAGGTTGGCGTTGGAGGTCGCGGCGAGTTCTACGATCACACCGGTGCGCTGCGCGACATGGTGCAGAACCATCTGTTGCAGCTGCTGTGCATCGTCGCGATGGAGCCGCCGTCGTCGATCGGCGCCGACGCCGTGCGTGACGCCAAGCTGCAGGTACTGAGAGCACTGAAGCCCTTCACCGAAGCCGACGTGCACTCGCGCTCGGTCCGCGGCCAGTATCGCGCCGGCGCCAGCGGCGGCCAACCGGTCGCGGGCGATCTCGACGAACCCGGTATCCCCGCCGACAGCCACACGGAAACCTTCGTTGCGCTGCGCGTCGACATCGACAACTGGCGCTGGGCAGGTGTGCCCTTCTATCTGCGCACGGGCAAGCGCATGCAGGAGCGGCTGGCGGAGATCGTGGTCAATTTCCAGCGCGTTCCGCACCAGATCCTCGAAGCCACCCGCGGCGCATTCGCGCACAACCGCCTCGTCATTCGACTGCAGCCGGACGATGCGCTGATGCTGCAGGTGCAGGCGAAGACGCCGGGCGACGGCATGCGGCTGCAGCCGATGTCGCTCAGCCTCTCGTTCGAGGACTCATCCAGGATGCGCCGGCTCGATGCCTACGAACGCCTGCTGATGGATGTGATCCGCGGCAGGCTCACGCTCTTCATGCGTCGCGATGAGCTGGAAGCCGCGTGGCAGTGGGTCGAACCGATCATGCACGGCTGGGCGGCGTCGAACGACGCGCCCAAGCCGTATACCAGCGGCACCTGGGGACCGGCGGCATCGAGCGCGCTGATCGGCCGCGACGACTGCGCGTGGCACGAAGAAGCATGAGCACCACTAGGCACAAACTGTATCCGTGGCTGGTCGCCGACATCGGCGGCACCAATGCGCGCTTTGGCCTGGTGCACGCGCCCGGCACGGCGGTCAAAGACATCATCGCGCTGCGATGTGCGGAATTCGCGTCACCGGAGGACGCAGCGCGTTCCTATCTCGATCGGGTCGGCGCGGATCGCGGCAGTGGCGTGCATCCGCAGCTGGCGGCATTCGCGCTAGCCACGCCGGTCAACGGCGACACGATCAAGATGACCAACAGCGCGTGGGTGATCTCGCGCGAGCAGGCGCAACACGCGCTCGGGTTGCAGCGTCTGCAGCTGCTGAATGACTTCGAAGCGCTGGCGCTGTCGCTGCCGCATCTGACGCGCGATGACATGACGCTGTTCGGCGACGGCACACCGGCGCCGAGCCAACCGATGGCTGTGATCGGACCCGGCACCGGCTTGGGTGTGTCTGCATGTATTCCGTGTGGACGCGCGTGGCGAGCCTTGGCGTGCGAAGGCGGCCATGTCACTGCCAGTGCGGCGGATGATTTCGAAAGCGACGTGCTGCGCGTGCTGCGCACCCGCTTTGATCATGTCTCCGCCGAGCGACTACTGTCGGGCATCGGCCTGCCGCAGCTGCATAGCGCCGTGGCAACCGTGCGCGGTGAAGCGGCCGGTCCGCTGACCGCGGAGGAAATCACGCGGCGCGCGCTGGAGGCGAACGATGCAACGTGTGCGGCGACCCTGGACACGTTCTGCGCGATGCTCGGCACTTTTGCCGGCAACGTCGCGCTCACTCTGGGCGCCCGCGGCGGCGTGTTCATCGCCGGCGGCATCGCGCAGAAACTCGGCCCGTTCTTCCTGAACTCGCGTTTCCGCGAGCGGTTCGAGGCCAAGGGACGCTTTCGCGACTACGTGAGGCCGATCGCGACTGCGCTGATCACCGCACCGTACGCCGCGTTGAGCGGCGCTGCGCACGGAATCGAAAATTCGCTGCTTGAGCAATCGCAAACGAATGGTTGACGTATTTTTCCAACGTCGCTTCCACGCCATCGCTGAATGTGCGATGGTGAACTCAGTGGCGGCCGAGCAATTGCTCGGCGCGCGCTTTCCCGGGTCGGTCCTCGTCGGCGGGGACCATTTTTCTCTCTCTGTAAAGGAGACATCATGCAAGAAAGAAGACTGAAACTGCTGCCGATTGCGGCCGCAGTGGTTGGCATGGGGCTGGCGGCGGGTTCGGCGCAAGCACTCGAGTTCCACGGCTACCTGCGTAGCGGTGGCGGCAGCACGCTGGACAAGGGTGGCGGACAGAGTTGCTTCAAGCTGCCCGGAGCGGATACCAAGTATCGCCTCGGCAACGAATGCGAGACATATGCTGAGATCGCGTTGGACCAGGATCTCTTCGAGGCTAAGGATGGGGCCAAGTTCGCGTACCACGGCCGCCTGGCATACATCTCAAACCAACAGCAGGACTTTGAGAGCCTCAAGGACAATGGACGTGACATCGCCTCGCGAGAAAACTGGGTCGAGGCGAAGAACCTGCCATTCATGAACGGCGCCTCAGTTTGGGCCGGCAAGCGTTTCTATGAGCGCAACGACGTGCACATCACCGACTTCTACTACTGGGATACGTCGGGCTACGGCATCGGCGTGCAAGGGTGGAAAGCGGGCCCGGTGAACCTGTCGTACGCGCTGTTCCGAAATGGAAACACCGGCAACGACTCCACCACGCGCCATGACTTCCGGATTGGCGGGATAAGCCTGGGCGGAGCTGGCGATCTGACGGTCGGGCTTCAAGTAAATTTCGCTGACTCGACGAACAAGAACACCAACGACGGGTACGGGATAACGCTTCAGCACTTCAAGGGTGGCTTGCTGGGTGGGTTCAACAAGGTCGCCTTGCAGTACATGGACGGGTCGGTCGCCAACTATGGCTTCGCATACCCGACAAACGGCAACGACGCCAAGGATGCGAAGAAGTGGCGCCTTGTTGAAATGCTTCAGTGGCAGACCTCGCCGGCGTTCAGTGGAATGGCGACGCTCGTGTACCAAAAGAGCGAGACTCCCCTTAACAACTGGGTAGGCTTCAACAGCACCTGGATTTCGTTTGGCGTGCGCCCTGTGTGGCATATCAACGACTACTTCAAGATTCAGTTTGAGTATGGCCACGACGAGATCAAACCTGAGAAGTACTCGCAGATCAGGGACAAGATGAAACTGGACAAATTCACGATCGCGCCGACGATCGTGGCGGGTCGCGGTTTCTGGGCGCGTCCTGAGATCCGTGTGTTCGTTACGCAAGCCAACTGGAACAAAGCCGCTCGAGACAACGGTGGTGGCGTTGCAGGTGGCACTGGCGGCGTGTTCGGCTCGAACACAAGCGGCACGACGGCCGGATTCCAGGTCGAAGGATGGTGGTAAGTCGTTAGTGAGACAACTGCACCACCTTAAGGGCGCCCGCGGGCGCCCTTTTTTCGCTTCCAGAGATGAAAAAGCGGCCCGCAGGCCGCTTCAACGCGCGCGGGAAATGATCGCCGCGTGCGAGGGAGAGTGTCGGCTACTTGCGGGCCTTCATCG
>Ga0209683_10000256_pt1 | contig 21197 bp, 20 predicted proteins | sample DOMMetBare2Fresh_FD_187474 | JGI IMG/M metagenome (GOLD analysis project Ga0209683, IMG submission 187474) | Wetland sediment microbial communities from St. Louis River estuary, USA, under dissolved organic matter induced mercury methylation -... | ecosystem: Environmental > Aquatic >... | reverse complement strand
CCCTCAATCTCGAACAGCACCTTGCCCGGCGTCACCTTCGCAACCCAGTACTCGACGTTGCCCTTGCCGCTGCCCATGCGGACCTCGAGCGGCTTCTTGGTGATCGGCACATCGGGGAAAACGCGGATCCAGATCTTGCCGCCGCGCTTGACGTAGCGCGTCATCGCTCGGCGCGCCGCCTCGATCTCGCGCGCAGTCATGCGCGAGCGGTCCATCGTCTTCAGCCCGTAATCGCCGAACGCGACCGAGCTGCCCCGCGCCGCCATGCCGGAAAGGTTCCCCTTGAACATCTTGCGGTACTTGGTCCGCTTGGGCTGCATCATGTCCGGTCGTCCTTGTCGTTCAGCCGGCCGCCGGCTCGGGGGCTGGCTGCTTTTCCTGGGTCTCGATTACTTCGGCCTCGGCCTCCTCGCGATCGAATACCTCACCCTTGAAGACCCAGACCTTCACGCCGATCACGCCGTAGGTCGTACGCGCCTCGGCAAGCCCGTAGTCGATCTCGGCGCGGAACGTGTGCAGCGGGATGCGGCCCTCGCGCGTCCATTCCGACCGGGAAATCTCAGCGCCATTCAGACGCCCAGCCACGCGCACCTTCACGCCCAGAGCGCCGCTTCGCATCGTATTGGTCACCGCGCGCTTCATCGCGCGCCGGAACATCACGCGCTTCTCGATCTGCTGCGCGATGCTCTCGGCGACAAGCTGCGCGTCGAGTTCGGGCTTCCTGATCTCGGCGATGTTCAGCCGTACGTCCTGCACCGCCATGTTCATCAGCTTCGCCACTTCGACCCGGAGTTTCTCGATGTCCTCGCCCTTGCGGCCGATCACGACGCCCGGTCGCGCCGTATGGATAGTGATGTTCGCCTTGCGCGCCGCACGCTCGATGTGGATGCGGCTGACCGAGGCGTCGGCGAGCTTCTTCCTCAGGAACTCGCGCACCCTCCAGTCCGAGAGGATGTGCGCCGGGAAACTCTTGGTATCCGCATACCAGCGCGACGACCAGTCGCGCGTGATGCCGAGGCGGATACCGATCGGGTTGACCTTCTGTCCCATTTGCTGCTCCGTTCGCCCGCTTCTTACCGGGCCTTGTCGGCCACGGTCACCTTGATGTGGGAGAGCCGCTTGACGATGCGGTTGCCACGGCCTTTCGCCCGCGCGTGGAAGCGCTTCGCCACCGGCGCCGCGTCCACCTCGATGCGGGAGATCTTCAGTTCATCGATGTCCGCGCCGAGATTCTGCTCGGCATTTGCGATCGCCGACTCGAGAACCTTGCGCACGATGCGCGCGCCCTTCTTCGGCGTGTACGCGAGCACGGCGAGCGCCTGCCCGACCTGCTGGCCACGCACCATGTCGGCCACGAGCCGGCATTTCTGCGGTGAGATGCGCGCGTGGCGCAGAATGGCTGACACCTGCATCGCATTACTCCGGAGTCGTCTCGACTTTCTTGGCCGACGAGTGACTCTTGAAAATCCGCGTCGGAGCGAATTCGCCGAGCTTGTGGCCGACCATGTTCTCGGTCACGAGCAGGGGCACGTGCTGTCGACCGTTGTGCACGGCGATCGTCAGCCCGACCATGTCCGGCAGGATCATCGAACGCCGCGACCAGGTCTTGATCGGCCGGCGGTCGTTCTTTTCGCGGGCCACCTGCACCTTCTTGGCGAGGTGCAGATCGACGAATGGGCCCTTCCTCAGGGAACGCGGCATTTCTCTCAGGCTCCTTTCTTGCGCCGGCGCACGATGAACGCATCGGTACGCTTGTTGTTGCGCGTCTTCTTGCCCTTCGTGTGCAAGCCCCACGGGGACACCGGGTGCGGGTTGCCCTGCCCCGAGCGGCCTTCACCGCCACCGTGCGGATGGTCGACCGGGTTCATCACCACGCCGCGCACGGTCGGACGGATACCGCGCCAGCGCTTCGCGCCGGCCTTGCCGAACACACGCAGGTTGTGCTCGTCATTGCCGATCTCGCCGATCGTCGCGCGGCAATCCACGCTGACGGTGCGGGTCTCGCCGGACTTCAGGCGCAGGATCGCATTCGCGCCCTCGCGGCCCGAGTACGATGCGGAACTGCCGGCGGCACGCGCGATCTGGCCGCCCTTGCCGGGCTTCAACTCGACGTTGTGCACCAGCGAGCCCACGGGTATGTGCCGCAACGGCATCGCGTTGCCGGCGCGGATCGGCGAATCGGCGCCGGACTGCAGCTCGTCGCCCGTGGCCACGCCTTTCGGCGCGAGGATGTAGCGGCGCTCGCCATCCTTGTAGAGCAGCAGCGCGATGTAGGACGAGCGGTTCGGGTCGTACTCGAGCCGCTCGACCTTCGCGGTGATGCCGTCCTTGTCCCGACGGAAGTCGATCATCCGGTAGTTGTGCTTGTGGCCCGAGCCCTTGTGGCGCGTGGTCATGCGCCCGGCATTGTTGCGGCCGCCGGTGGACTTGTGGCCGGCGACCAGCGAGCGCACCGGTGCGCCACGGTGCAGCGTCGAGCGGTCGGGGCGCAGCTGGAAGCGCGTTCCCGGCGAAGTCGGCTTGAGTTTCTTCAGTGGCATGATCTGGTCCTGTCCCTGCTCAGGCGCGCTCAGCGCCGGCCATCTCGATTGTCTGACCCTCGGCCAGACGCACGTAGGCTTTCTTCCAGTCCGAGCGCCGGCCAAGGGAACGCCCGAATTTCTTGCTCTTGCCCGCCTGATTGACGACCCGCACCTTGTCGACCTTGACCTCGAACATGAATTCGACGGCGGCGCGGATCTCCGGCTTGGTCGCGTCCGTGCGAACCCGGAACACATACTGGTTTCCGAGCTCCGCGATGCGCGCGCTCTTCTCCGAGACGTGCGGCGCGATCAATACGTTGATGAGCCGCTCCTTCGAGATCGCACTCATGCCAGCCTCTCCTCGAGCATGCGCAGCGCGCCGACGGTCGCGAGCACCTTCGGGTAGCGCGCCAGGCTCATCGGATCGAGGCTCGCGACCGGCAATACATCCACGCCCACCAGGTTGCGGGACGCGAGATGCAGCTTCTCGTCATAGGCCTCGATCAGGATCAGCACATTCTCTAGACCGAGTTCGGCAAGCTTGCCAACCAGCATCTTCGTCTTCGGCGCATCGAGTTCGAGCGCGCCGGTCACCAGCAGACGCTGTTGCCGCACCAGTTCCGACAGCATCGAGCGGATCGCGCCACGGTACATCTTGCGATTGACCTTTTGCGCGTAGCTTCTGGGCTTGGCAGCAAATGCGCGGCCGCCGCCGACCCAGATGGGGCTCCTGATCGAGCCAGCGCGGGCGCTGCCCGTGCCCTTCTGCGCCCACGGCTTCTTGCCGCCGCCGCGCACTTCGGCCTTGGTCTTCTGGGCCTTGGTGCCGGAGCGGCCCGCGGCCGCGTAGGCTGTCAGCACCTGATGGATCAGCGGCTCGTTGAATTCACGGCCGAAGGTCGCATCGCTGACATCGATTTCGGAGCCGGATGCCCCGCCATTCACCAGCTTCAACTTCATTGCCAGTGTCCCTCGGTCACTTCTTCGTTGCGGCCACGAACTTGCGGCGCTTGCCGGCCGCGGCCTTGACCGACGGCCGCACCACGACGCGCCCGCCCGGGGCTCCCGGCACCGATCCGCTGACCAGCAGCAGATTGCGCTCCAGGTCAACCTGGACGACCTTCAAGTTCTCTTCCGTGCGGCGTACGCCACCCATGCGGCCCGCCATGCGCTTGCCGGGGAACACGCGGCCCGGGGTCTGGCGCTGGCCGATCGAACCTGGCGAGCGGTGCACGACCGACGCGCCGTGACTCGCGTAACCACCGGCGAAACCGTGCCGCTTCATGACACCGGCATAGCCCTTGCCGATCGTCGCGCCCGTCACGTCGACGACCTGGCCGGCCTCGAACATGTCGACCTTGAGTTCGGCGCCGGATTTCAGTTCCGCACCTTCGCCTTCGGCGAGGCGGAATTCGATCAGGCCCTCGCCCGGCAGCACGCCGGGCTTGGCGTAGTGACCGGCGGCAGGCTTTGTCAGGCGGGAAGCGCGGCGGCTGCCGACAGTCACCTGGACGGCGCGATAGCCATCGCGGCTTGCGTCCTTGACCTGCACCACGCGGTTCGGCAGCACCTCGATGACCGTCACCGACTGGGCGTCGCCCGCGTCAGTGAACACCCGAGTCATGCCGGCCTTCCGGCCGACCAGACCTATGGTCATGATTTATATCCTTTTTTACACTGCGTCGGCTGCAATTGGCCGGCGCTGTCCCAAGTCGTCCAAACGGGCCAAACCCGGCCCCGAAAAAAGCCGCCTAGTATAGCCGCCCCGCGGTTCAGTTCAACTTGATCTGCACGTCCACCCCGGCCGGCAATTCGAGCCGCATCAGTGCGTCGACTGTCTTGTCGGTCGGGTTGACGATGTCCATCAGGCGCTTGTGGGTGCGGATCTCGTATTGATCGCGCGCGTCCTTGTCGCCATGCGGCGCGACCAGCACCGTGAAACGCTCGATCTTAGTCGGCAATGGCACCGGGCCACGAACGGTCGCCCCCGTGCGGCGCGCGGTCTCGACGATCTCGCGTGCCGAGGTGTCGATCAGCTTGTGATCGAATGCCTTCAGGCGAATCCGGATGTTCTGGCTGGTTGCCATCGCTGCACCTTTACTTCAATACTTTCGACACGACGCCGGCGCCGACGGTGCGGCCGCCCTCGCGAATCGCGAAGCGCAGGCCCTCCTCCATCGCGATCGGCGCAATCAATTCCACCACCATCTTGATGTTGTCGCCCGGCATCACCATCTCGACCCCGGCCGGCAACTCGATGGTCCCGGTCACGTCGGTGGTGCGGAAATAGAACTGCGGCCGGTAGCCCTTGAAGAACGGCGTATGGCGCCCGCCCTCCTCCTTGGTCAGCACGTACACCTCACACTCGAAATTGGTGTGCGGGTTGATGCTGCCCGGCTTGGCCAATACCTGCCCACGCTCCACCTCTTCGCGCTTGGTGCCACGCAGCAAGACCCCGACGTTGTCACCCGCCTGGCCCTCGTCCAGGAGCTTCCGGAACATCTCCACACCCGTGCAGGTGGTCTTCAGCGTCGGCTTCAGCCCCACGATCTCAATCTCGTCGTTGACCTTCACAATGCCGCGCTCAATACGCCCGGTCACCACCGTGCCGCGTCCCGAAATCGAAAACACGTCCTCGATCGGCATCAGGAATGGCTTGTCGATCACCCGCACCGGGGTCGGAATGTAACGGTCCATCTCCGCCACCAGCTTGATCACCGACTCCGCACCCAGCTCCCCGGCATCCCCACCCAGCGCCTTCAGCGCCGAACCACGCACAATCGGCGTGTCGTCGCCCGGAAACTGGTACTTGGAAAGCAGCTCGCGCACTTCCATCTCCACCAGCTCGATCAGCTCCGCGTCATCCACCATGTCGCACTTGTTCAGATACACCACGATGTACGGCACACCCACCTGGCGCGCCAGCAAAATGTGCTCGCGGGTCTGCGGCATCGGCCCGTCCGCCGCCGATACCACCAGAATCGCGCCGTCCATCTGCGCCGCACCCGTGATCATGTTCTTCACATAGTCCGCATGCCCCGGACAGTCCACGTGCGCGTAGTGCCGCTGCGCCGACTGGTACTCCACGTGCGCCGTCGCAATCGTGATGCCGCGCGCCTTCTCCTCCGGCGCCTTGTCAATCTGGTCGTAGGCCGTGAACTCGCCGCCGTGCTTCTCGGCCATCACCTTCGTCAACGCCGCCGTCAACGTCGTCTTCCCATGATCCACATGCCCAATCGTCCCAACATTCACATGCGGCTTCGATCGAACGAATTTTTCTTTAGCCATGGCTGTTCCTCAGGAGGCCTTCTTCATGACCGCCTCGGCGACGTTGTTCGGCACCTCGACGTACTTCTTGAATTCCATCGTGAATGTCGCGCGGCCCTGGCTCATCGAGCGCACCGTGGTCGCGTAGCCGAACATCTCGGCCAGCGGCACTTCGGCAGTGACGACCTTGCCGGACGGTGATTCATCCATGCCGGTGATCTGCCCGCGGCGGCGGTTGAGGTCGCCGATCACGTCGCCCGAATATTCCTCCGGCATCACGACCTCGACATTCATGATCGGCTCAAGCAGCACCGGCTTCGCCTTTGCGAAGCCTTCCTTGAAGGCCATCGAGCCTGCGATCTTGAACGCCATTTCGTTCGAGTCGACATCATGATAGGAGCCGTCTGTGATTGCGACGCGCACGTCGACGATCGGAAACCCGGCGATGACGCCCGACAGCAACGCTTCCTTGACGCCCTTGTCGACGGCCGGGATGTATTCGCGCGGCACGGTGCCGCCGACTACTTCGTTGACGAATTCGTAGCCCTTGCCCTCCGGCAGCGGCTCGAGGCGCAGCCACACATGGCCGTACTGGCCGCGGCCGCCGGTCTGGCGCACGAATTTGCCTTCCTGCTCGACGGTCTTGCGGATCGTTTCGCGATACGCGACCTGCGGCTTGCCGACACTTGCTTCGACCTTGAACTCGCGCTTCATGCGGTCGACGATGATTTCCAGGTGCAGCTCGCCCATGCCGGAAATGATCGTCTGCCCGGATTCCTGGTCGGTGGACACGCGGAATGACGGGTCTTCCTTTGCGAGGCGCTGCAATGCGATACCCATCTTCTCCTGGTCGGCCTTGGTCTTCGGCTCGACGGCCACCGAAATCACCGGCTCGGGGAATTCCATCTTCTCGAGGACGATCACCTCGTCCGGGTCGGACAGCGTGTCGCCGGTCGTGACGTCCTTGAGGCCGACCGCCGCTGCGATGTCGCCGGCGCGGACTTCCTTGATTTCCTCGCGGTCGCTCGCGTGCATCTGCAGCAGGCGGCCGATGCGCTCCTTGCGCGTGCGATTCGGCACGTAGACCTGGTCGCCCGAGTTCAGCGTCCCGGAATAGACACGGAAGAAGGTCAGGTTGCCGACGAACGGGTCATTCAGGATCTTGAAGGCAAGTGCGGAGAACGGCGCCTCATCGGTGGGCGCGCGCGTGATCTCCTCGCTGTCCTCGGTCTGGCCCTTGACGTCCGGCACTTCGGCCGGCGACGGCATGTATTCGATGACTGCGTCCAGCACCGCCTGCACGCCCTTGTTCTTGAACGCCGAGCCGCAGGTGACGATACAGATCTCGTTGCGGATGGCGCGCGCGCGCAGGCCCTGCTTGATCTCCTCGACGGTGAGCGGCGCGCCATCGAGGTACTTGTGCAACAGTTCCTCATTGCCCTCGGCCGCGGCCTCGGTGAGCTTCAGGCGGTATTCTTCGCACTGCGCCTTCATGTCCTCGGGGATCTCGCGGTACTCGAAGCGCATGCCCTGGGTCTCATCGTCCCACCAGATCGCCTTCATGCGGACCAGGTCGACGATGCCTGAGAATTTCTCCTCGGCGCCGATCGGCAGCTGGATCACGACCGGGTTGCCTTTCAGCCGCGTGCGGATCTGGTCCACGCAGCGCAGGAAGTTGGCGCCCGCGCGATCCATCTTGTTGACGAACGCGACACGCGGCACGCGGTACTTGTTCATCTGCCGCCAGACTGTCTCGGACTGGGGCTGCACGCCGGACACGGCGCAATAGACCGCGACCGCCGAATCCAGCACACGCAGGGAACGCTCGACCTCGATCGTGAAATCCACGTGGCCGGGCGTGTCGATGATATTGATTCGGTGCTCGGGGAGCTGGTTGTCCATCCCCTTCCAGAAGCAGGTCGTCGCGGCGGCGGTGATCGTGATGCCGCGCTCCTGTTCCTGTTCCATGTAATCCATGACGGCCGCCCCGTCATGCACCTCGCCGATCTTGTGCGATACGCCGGTGTAGAACAGCACACGTTCGGTCGTCGTGGTCTTTCCGGCATCGATATGCGCAGAAATGCCGATATTCCGGTAGTGCTGGATAGGTGTATGCCGAGGCATGGTCGTCTCTTTGTGCCTGCTGTCTTACCAGCGGTAATGCGCGAACGCCTTGTTGGCGTCCGCCATCCGGTGCGTATCCTCGCGCTTGCGCACGGCGGTGCCGCGATTCTCCGCGGCGTCCATCAGCTCGTGCGCGAGGCGGTGCGCCATCGACTTCTCGCTGCGCGCGCGCGCGGCCTCGATCAGCCAGCGCATTGCGAGGGTCTGGCGGCGCGTCGGGCGCACTTCGACCGGCACCTGGTAGGTTGCGCCGCCGACGCGGCGTGATTTCACTTCCACCGCAGGCTTGACGTTCTCAAGCGCGGTGGACAGCAGCTCGAGCGCGGCCTCGCCCTCGCGGCCGGTCTTCTCCGAGATGCGGTCGATCGCCCCATACATGATTCTTTCGGCAGCCGACTTCTTGCCGGCCTCCATGACCATGTTCATGAACTTGGCCAGCATCTGGCTGCCGAACTTCGGATCCGGGAGCACGACGCGGGTCGGTGCGGATGTGCGACGGGACATTATTATCTACCCCTGCTCGTTATTTCTTGGGACGCTTGGCGCCGTACTTCGAACGGCCCTGCTTGCGGTCGCCGACACCGGCGCAGTCGAGCGTGCCGCGGATCGTGTGATAGCGGACACCGGGCAGGTCCTTGACGCGGCCGCCGCGGATCAGCACGACCGAGTGCTCCTGCAGGTTGTGGCCCTCGCCGCCGATGTAGCTCGTGACCTCGTAGCCATTGGTCAAGCGCACGCGGCAGACCTTGCGCAAGGCCGAATTCGGCTTCTTCGGCGTCGTCGTGTAGACGCGCGTGCACACGCCGCGGCGCTGCGGCGAGCGCTGCAGCGCGGGGACCTTCGACTTGTAGGTCGCGGCCACGCGGCCGCCGCTGATCAACTGGTTTGTCGTTGCCATACAACCTGTCAACTTTGGCGCCGGCTGGATTGCCGGACGCATGAAACGCCGGGCCGCCCTGTGGCGGCCCGGATAAACCTGTACGTACGCCGGTCCCCGCGGGGTCTTAGCGCGGGCCGGAAAGGTGCGCGATTTTAGGAACCGACCCCCGACCTGTCAAGGCAAGCAGCCGCCCGGGCGTTGGCGGCAGGCCACAGGCGGTTGGCCGGGCTTGCGCGACCAGCCGGGCGGCTTCCCGGCGGGCCCGGGTCACTCGGCCGCGGCTTCCGGAACGGCCTCCTCCGTGACCGGCTCAGCACCCGAGTCGAGAAAGCCGCGGTGCTCCTCGCCGCGCCCCTTCCGCCGCTGGGCATGGAAGGAGAAGCCGGTGCCCGCCGGGATCAGCCGGCCGACGATGACGTTCTCCTTGAGCCCGCGCAGGTCGTCCTTGATGCCGCGCACCGCCGCGTCGGTCAGCACGCGCGTCGTTTCCTGGAATGACGCAGCCGAGATGAACGAGTCGGTCTGCAGAGAGGCCTTGGTGATGCCGAGCAGCATCGGCTCGTAGCCGGCCGCCTGCTTGCCTTCCCGTCCAATGCGGTCGTTGAGCTCCAGGAGTCGCGCGCGCTCCAGCTGCTCGCCACGCAGCAGTGTCGTTTCGCCGGCGTCCTTGACCTCGACCTTGCGCAGCATCTGCCTGACGATCACTTCGATGTGCTTGTCATTGATCTTGACGCCCTGCAGCCGGTAGACGTCCTGGATCTCGCGGGTCAGGTAATTCGCCAGGGCTGCAACGCCCTGCAGACGCAGGATGTCGTGCGGATTCGGCTCGCCGTCGGCGATCACTTCACCGCGCTCAACGTGTTCGCCCTCGAACACATTCAGCTGCCGCCACTTCGGAATCAGTTCCTCGTAGCGCTCGCTGCTCTCGCCGGTGATGACCAAGCGGCGCTTGCCCTTGGTCTCGCGGCCGAAGCTGACCGTGCCGGTCACCTCGGCGAGAATTGCCGGCTCCTTGGGCTTGCGCGCCTCGAACAGATCCGCGACGCGCGGCAGACCGCCGGTGATGTCGCGGGTCTTCGATGATTCCTGCGGGATGCGCGCGATGACGTCGCCGACCGACACCTTGGCGCCGTCCTCGAGGGAGATCAGCGCGCCGGGCGGCAATGTATAGACGGCTGGAATGTCGGTGTTCGCGAAGGTGACTTCCTTGCCCTTCGCGTTCACCAGCTTGATCACCGGGCGCAGGTCCTTGCCGGCCGCGCCACGCTGCTTGGGATCAAGCACCTCGACGCTGGTCAGGCCCGTCACCTCGTCGACCTGCGACTGCACCGTCACGCCGTCCACGAAATCGATGAACTTGATGAAGCCCGCGACCTCGGTGACGACCGGGTGGGTATGCGGGTCCCAGTTCGCGACGATCTGGCCCGGCGACACCGCCTGGCCCTCGTTGGCGACGATCATGGAGCCATAGGGGATCTTGTAACGCTCGCGCTCACGCCCGAATTCGTCGATGACCCCGATCTCGCCAGAACGCGAGGTCGTCACGAGATGGCCCTTCTCGTGGCGCACCGACTTGACGTTGTGGAATCGCAGCGTGCCCTTGCCCTTGATCTCGACCAGCGAGATCGCCGCGGCTCGTGACGCAGCGCCGCCGATGTGGAAGGTCCGCATCGTCAGCTGCGTGCCGGGCTCGCCGATGGACTGCGCGGCGATGACGCCGACCGCCTCCCCGATGCTGATCAGCTTGCCGCGCGCGAGGTCGCGCCCGTAGCACATCGCGCAGACGCCGTAGCGCACCTCGCAGGTGATTGGCGAGCGCACTTTCAGCGAATCGACGCCGTGGGTCTCGAGCTGCTGCACCCAATGCTCGTCGAGCAATGTCGCCGCCGGCACCAGCACGTCGTCGCTTCCCGGCAGCTCCACGTCGGTCGCAGTCACGCGGCCGAGCACACGTTCGCCAAGACCCTCGACGACGTCGCCGCCTTCGACGATCGGCGTCACTTCGAGGCCGTTTGTCGTCCCGCAATCGTGCTGCGTGACCACCAGGTCCTGCGCAACATCGACCAGGCGCCGCGTCAGGTATCCGGAGTTCGCGGTCTTCAGCGCGGTGTCCGCGAGACCCTTGCGGGCACCGTGGGTCGAGATGAAGTACTGCAGGACATTCAGGCCCTCGCGGAAATTCGCCGTGATCGGAGTCTCGATGATCGAGCCGTCCGGCTTCGCCATCAGGCCGCGCATGCCGGCCAGCTGGCGGATCTGCGCGGCCGAGCCGCGCGCGCCCGAATCGGCCATCATGAAGATCGAGTTGAACGAGCCCTGCTGGACCTTCTTGCCCTTCAGGTCGGTTCCTTCCTCGAAGCGCAGCTGGTCCATCATCGCCTTGCCGATCTGGTCGTTGGTGCGCGACCAGATGTCCACGACCTTGTTGTAGCGCTCGCCATTGGTCACGAGACCGGACTCGTACTGGTCCTGGATCTCCTTGACCTCGCGTTCGGCGCCGCCCAGGATCTTGGCCTTCTGCGGCGGGACCATCATGTCGTCAACGCCGATCGACACGGCGCCGCGGGTCGCATAGGTGAAGCCGGTGTACATCAGGCGATCGGCGAAGATCACCGTTTCCTTGAGCCCGAGTGCCCGGTAACAGGAGTTGATCACCGCCGAGACGCGCTTCTTGGTCATGTCCTGATTGACCAGGTCGAAGGGCAGGCCCTTCGGCAGCAGCTCGGAAAGCAGCGCGCGGCCGATCGTGGTCCGCACCCGCCTGCGCTGCGCCACCAGCTCGCCCTCCGCATTCTTCACGTGCTCGACGATCCGCACTTTGATCCAGGCGTGCAGCTCGGCACAGCGCGTCTCGTGCGCGCGGTGAACCTCGCGGATATCGCTGAAGGTCATGCCTTCGCCGCGCGCACCGGCGCGCTCGCGGGTCATGTAATAGAGGCCCAGCACGACGTCCTGCGAAGGCACGATGATCGGGTCGCCATTGGCCGGCGACAGGATGTTGTTCGAGGACAGCATCAGCGCGCGCGCCTCGAGCTGTGCCTCCAGCGACAACGGCACGTGCACAGCCATCTGGTCACCGTCGAAGTCGGCGTTGAATGCCGTGCAGACCAGCGGATGCAGCTGGATCGCCTTGCCCTCGATCAGCACCGGCTCGAACGCCTGGATGCCGAGGCGGTGCAGTGTCGGCGCCCGGTTCAGCAGCACCGGATGTTCGCGGATGACTTCCTCGAGGATGTCCCATACCTCGGGCCCCTCGCGCTCGACCAGCCGCTTGGCGGCCTTGATGGTCGTCGCGAGTCCGCGCAGCTGCAGCTTGTGGAATATGAACGGCTTGAACAACTCGAGCGCCATCTTCTTCGGCAGCCCGCATTGATGCAGACGCAGGGTCGGGCCGACCACGATGACCGAGCGGCCGGAATAATCAACGCGCTTGCCGAGCAGATTCTGGCGGAAGCGGCCCTGCTTGCCCTTGATCATGTCGGCCAGCGACTTCAATGGGCGCTTGTTGGTACCCGTAATGGCGCGGCCACGGCGGCCGTTGTCGAGCAACGCGTCGACCGACTCCTGCAGCATGCGCTTCTCGTTGCGCACGATGATGTCCGGCGCGTTCAGTTCGAGCAGCCGCCGCAGGCGGTTGTTGCGGTTGATGACGCGGCGATACAGGTCGTTCAGGTCGGAGGTCGCGAAGCGTCCGCCGTCCAGCGGCACCAGCGGCCGCAGGTCGGGCGGCAGCACCGGCAGCACCGTCAGCACCATCCACTGCGGGTTGTTGCCCGACTCGATGAATGATTCGAGCAGCTTCAGGCGCTTTGTCAGCCGCTTGATCTTCGTCTCTGAGGTCGTGCCCTCGATCTCGGTGCGGACTTTTGCGGTCTCGGTCGCGAGATCGATCGTCTTCAGCAGCTCCAGGATCGCTTCGGCACCCATGCGCGCGTCGAATTCATCGCCGTACTGCTCGAGTGCCTCGAGGTACATCTCGTTGCTCATCAACTGACCGCGCTCGAGCGGCGTCATGCCCGGGTCGACGACGACGAAAGCCTCGAAGTACAGCACCCGCTCGAGGTCCCTGAGCGTCATGTCGACCATCAGGCCGATGCGCGATGGCAGCGACTTCAGGAACCAGATATGGGCGACCGGGCTTGCGAGCTCGATGTGGCCCATGCGCTCGCGCCGGACCTTTGACTGGGTGACTTCGACACCGCACTTCTCGCAGACCACGCCACGGTGCTTCAGGCGCTTGTACTTGCCGCACAGGCATTCGTAGTCCTTGACCGGCCCGAAGATCTTCGCGCAGAAGAGCCCGTCGCGCTCCGGCTTGAATGTCCGGTAATTGATCGTCTCGGGCTTACGGACCTCTCCGTAGGACCAGGAGCGGATCATTTCCGGCGATGTCAGAGCGATCCGGATCGAGTCGAAATTCTCGACCGGTACCTGCGGCTTGAAAAACTTGAGAAAGTCCTTCATCGGATCACCCTTCCTGCTCGAGCTCGATGTTGATGGCAAGCGACCGGATTTCCTTGACCAGCACGTTGAACGATTCCGGCATGCCGGCGTCCATCGAGTGGTTGCCGTCCACGATGTTCTTGTACATCTTGGTGCGGCCATTCACGTCATCTGACTTGACGGTCAGCATTTCCTGCAGCGTGTAGGCCGCGCCATAGGCCTCCAGTGCCCACACTTCCATTTCTCCGAAGCGCTGTCCCCCGAACTGCGCCTTGCCGCCCAGCGGCTGCTGGGTAACCAGGCTGTACGGTCCCGTCGAGCGGGCATGCATCTTGTCGTCCACGAGATGATTCAGCTTCAGCATGTACATGTAGCCGACCGTGACCTGCCGGTCGAAAGCTTCGCCGGTGCGGCCATCCGTCAGCATCGTCTGACCGGATGTCGGCAGATCCGCCATCTCCAGCAGATGCTTGATCTCCGCTTCGCTCGCGCCGTCGAACACCGGCGTCGCCATCGGCACGCCGTCCGTGAGGTTGCGCGCGAGTTCGAGAATTTCGGCGTCAGAGAATGAAGTGATGTCCTCCTTCTGGCCGCCGGTCGCGTTGTACACGCGGTCGAGGAACTTGCGCAGCTCGACGACCGCGTTCTGCGACTCGATCATCCGGCCGATCTTGTCGCCCAGGCCCTTCGCGGCCCAGCCCAGGTGGGTCTCGAGGATCTGGCCGATGTTCATGCGCGATGGAACGCCGAGCGGGTTCAGCACGATGTCGACTGGCGAGCCGTCCGCGAGATAGGGCATATCCTCGACCGGGACGATGGTCGACACGACGCCCTTGTTGCCGTGGCGGCCGGCCATCTTGTCGCCCGGCTGTATGCGGCGCTTCACGGCCAGATAGACCTTGACCATCTTCAGCACGCCCGGGGCGAGATCATCGCCGGCCGTGATCTTGGCCTTCTTGCCCTCGAAGCGGCGCTCGAATTCCTTGTGCTGGTCGGCCAGGCGCCGGCGCGCGGCTTCCAGCGCCTCGCTCGAGGTCTCGTCGCGCAGGCGGATTTCGAACCACTCCTCGCGCGGCAGATCGTCGAGGTATTCCGTGGTAACCGTGGATCCGGCCTTCAGCTTGCGCGGACCACCGCTGGCGACCTTGCCCAGAAGCTCGGTGCGCAGCCGCGAGAACAGGTCGTCCTCGAGGATGCGGCGCTGGTCATTCAGGTCCTTGCGGACTTTCTCGATCTCGGACTTCTGGATCGCAAGCGCACGTGAATCCCTCTCGACACCGTCGCGTGTGAAAACGCGCACATCGATGACCGTACCGTCCATGCCGGGCGGCACGCGCAGCGAGGTGTCCTTCACATCCGAGGCTTTCTCGCCAAAGATCGCGCGCAGCAGCTTTTCTTCCGGTGTCAGCTGCGTCTCGCCCTTTGGCGTGACCTTGCCGACCAGGATGTCGCTGGCCTTGACCTCGGCGCCGATGAACACGATGCCGGCTTCGTCGAGCTTGGCGAGGGCCGTATCACCGACATTCGGGATGTCCGCGGTGATCTCCTCGGGGCCGAGCTTCGTGTCGCGCGCCACGCAGGTCAGTTCCTCGATGTGGATGGTCGTGAAGCGGTCTTCGACAACGACGCGTTCCGAGATCAGGATCGAGTCCTCGAAGTTGTAGCCATTCCATGGCATGAACGCGACCAGCACGTTCTGGCCGAGCGCCAGTTCGCCAAGATGCGTGGATGGCCCGTCGGCCAGCACGTCGTTCTTTGCGATCGTGTCGCCGACCCTGACCAGCGGCCGCTGGTTGATGCAGGTGTTCTGGTTCGAGCGCGTGTACTTGGTCAGATTGTAGATATCAACGCCCGGCTCGCCCGCCGTGACCTCGGCCTCGTTGACACGCACCACGATTCGCGACGCGTCCACCGAATCCACCGTGCCACCCCGGCGCGCGATGACTACGACACCCGAGTCGACCGCGACGGTGCGCTCGATACCCGTGCCGACCAGCGGTGTCGAGGAGCGCAGCGTCGGCACCGCCTGGCGCTGCATGTTCGAGCCCATCAACGCGCGGTTCGCGTCATCGTGCTCGAGGAACGGGATCAGAGCCGCTGCAACCGAGACGATCTGGCGCGGCGACACGTCCATGTACTCGATGCGCTCGGCCGGCATCAACGTGAATTCATTCTGGTACCGGCAGGAAACCAGGTCGCCCTCGAACCGCCCCTTGGCGTCGAGCGGCGCGTTTGCCTGCGCGATGACAAATTCGCTTTCCTCGATCGCCGACAGGAAATCGACTTCACCAGTCACGCGACGATCACGAACACGCCGGTACGGAGTCTCGAGGAAGCCGTACTTGTTGGTACGCGCATAGACCGCCAGCGAGTTGATCAGGCCGATATTCGGCCCTTCCGGAGTCTCGATCGGGCAGACGCGGCCGTAATGCGTCGGATGCACGTCGCGCACCTCGAACCCGGCGCGCTCCCGCTTCAGACCGCCTTCGCCGAGCGCCGAAACCCGCCGCTTGTGCGTGATCTCGGACAGCGGGTTGTTCTGGTCCATGAACTGCGAAAGCTGCGATGAACCGAAGAACTCCTTGACCGCTGCGGCTACCGGTTTCGCATTGATCATGTCCTGCGGGTTGATGTCCTCGTTCTCGGCCAGCGTGAGGCGCTCCTTGACCGCGCGCTCGACGCGCACGAGCCCGATGCGGAACGCGACCTCGGCCATCTCCCCCACGCAGCGAACGCGGCGGTTTCCCAGGTGGTCGATGTCGTCCACCTTGCCGTCGCCATTCTTGATCGCGATCAGCGTACGCAACACGTCGATGACGTCCGACATCGCTGCGCCGTATTTCCCGAGCAGGTTGCGCGCGACATCATCCTTGCGCTGGTCCGCGACGGCGGTGAAGTAACGGCCGTCAAACAGGATCCCCGGCTCCTCGAGCCAACGCTCGGCCTCCGCGCCAGCGAGATTCGAGGGAAACTGGCGGTTGACGCGACGGTTGAACTTCATGCGGCCGACCGCCGAGAGGTCGTAGCGCTCGGAGTTGAAGAAAAGGTTGTGGAACAGGTTCTCTGCCGCATCCTTCGTGGGCGGCTCACCCGGGCGCATCATCCGGTAGATCTCGATCAGCGCTTCGAGCCTCGTGGTGGTCGCGTCGATCCGCAACGTGTCGGAGACATACGGGCCACGGTCCAGGTCATTGACATACAGCGTGGCAATCTCCGTGACGCCGGCCTTCACGAAACGCTCGACGAGCGCGACATTCAGCATGTCGTTCGCGGTGGCGAGCACCTCGCCGGTCTCCTTGTCCACGACGTCATGAGCGAGGATCCTGCCGTCGAGGTATTCGAGCGGCACGGCCAGACGCTTGATACCGGCTTCCTCGAGCTGCCGCACGTGGCGCGCAGTGATCCGGCGGCCTTCCTCGACGATAACCTTGCCGCCCGCGCTGATCTCGAACATCGCGGTTTCGCCGCGCAGGCGCTCCGGTATGAGTTCGAGCTCCGGCCCTTTCTTTGTCAGGTGCACGACATTCTTGTCGAAGAACAGGTCCAGGATCTCCGGATTCGAATAACCGAGCGCACGCAGCAGGATCGTGACCGGCAGCTTGCGGCGGCGGTCGATGCGCGCAAACACGCAGTCCTTCGCGTCAAATTCGAAATCCAGCCAGGAGCCGCGGTACGGGATTACGCGCGCCTGGAACAGTAGCTTGCCGGAGCTGTGCGTCTTGCCCTTGTCATGGTCGAAGATGACGCCGGGGCTGCGGTGCAGCTGGGAGACTATGACGCGCTCGGTGCCGTTGATGATGAATGTGCCGTTCTCGGTCATCAGCGGCAACTCGCCGAGATAGACTTCCTGCTCAATCGCGCGCTTGACACGCGACGCCCCGGGCGATTCCTTGTCCATCACGCGCAGGCGCAGACGCACTCGCAGCGGCGCCGCATAGGTCAGGCCGCGCAGCTGGCATTCCTTGACGTCGAATACCGGTTCGCCGAGGTAGTAGTACACGTACTCGAGCGTCGCGTGGCCCGCGTAGCTCTTGATCGGGAACACGCTCTGGAAAGCGGCGTGCAGACCGGCCCGCTTCAGGTGCCGGTCGATGATGGCCCGTTCCTGCTCCTCTGAAATCATCCTGCCCCCGGCGACCTGTCCGCCCGAATGCGAGGAAAGCTCCGCATGCAGCCCCCTTGATTCGAGGAGCTGCAGGAACTGCTCGTACGACTCGGTCTGGATCGCGAGCAGTGGCGGCACCGCCAGAATTCCCTGGCGCTTGCCAAAGTTCTTACGGATGCGCTTCTTTTCGGTGAACGTATAGGCCATCGGGGTCACCCTGTTAATGAATGAGCAAAACCGGCGCACCGGCCAGCACCGCGCCGCCTGCACCCTTCAGGGCGCAGGCGGTGGTGGTGTCCGGTGGCGCGGACTGCGGGGCCGTTTGCCCTCGCATGGAGGTCGTTACTTGACCTCAACTGTCGCGCCAACGTCCTCGAGCTGTTTCTTGATCTTCTCGACGTCCGCCTTCGACACGCCTTCCTTGACGAGAGAAGGTGCACCCTCAACGAGGTCCTTGGCCTCCTTGAGGCCGAGTCCGGTAATCTCGCGGATCACCTTGATGACGGTGACCTTCTTCTCGGCCGGATAGGCCTTCAACGTCACCGTGAACTCGGTCTGCTCTTCGGCGGCCGGGGCAGCAGCGCCCGCGGCGCCCGCAGCGGCCATCGCGACCGGTGCAGCAGCAGTGACACCGAACTTTTCTTCCATCATCTTCACGAGGTCGACCACTTCCATGATCGTCATGTTCGAGATCGACTCGAGAATCTGTTCCTTGCTAGCAGCCATTTCCATCTCTCCAAAAAATAGTTTTTGAATCCGAATCAGTCTGCGGTGCCAGGTGTCACGCGGCCTTCGTGGCCTTGACCGCCGCCACGGTGCGAACCAGCTTCGCGTGCGGCTCGGCCAGCGTGCGCACCAGCTTCGAGATCGGCGCCTTCAGCACGCCGAGCATCATCGCCAGGGCCTGCGCCCTGGTCGGCAGGCTCGCGACCCGGTCGAGATCGGCGGCGGGGAACACCCGCCCTCCGAGCGAAACCAGCGTCGGGACCAGCTTGTCGTTGTTCTTCGCGAATTCCTTGACGACACGGGCGGCAGCGCCCGGATCATCCTTGGAAAACGCGAGGATCAGCGGCCCCTTGAGACTGCCCGCGATGCACTCGTACGGCGTTCCGGCAACCGCCTTGCGGGCCAGCGTGTTCTTGACGACGCGCATGTAGACGCCGGACTGGCGCGCTTTCGCACGCAACCCGGTCATCTGCGTGACCGTCAAGCCACGATATTCCGCTGCGACGACCGAATGCGCTGTCTGCGCAACGGCCTGCACCTCGGTCACCATCGCCTGTTTGTCTTCAAGCCTGAGTGCCATTCCTTCCTCCTGGCAGAAGATCCATCCACAGGCGCGCATCGCCGCGCGCCCACCCTTGTGCCGGCCGCTTCCAGCCGGCTGATGGCAACCTTCACCAGTGAACACTGACTCGGGTTCCACCATCTGCGCAGGCGCCCATTAAGAGGCCATCGCCCCGCCTGCGGTCTTCGATGGTCCGGGCCATTGCCCGGACTTTCCTTAAAGGGGACGCGCCCCTTTAGTCGGTAAAGGGGCGCGTCCCCTTTAAGTCTCCTCAGATTCCCAGCGTCGCGCGGTCCACGGCAACGCCGGGACCCATCGTCGACGACACAGTCACTCGCTGCACGAAAACGCCCTTCGACGTGGACGGCTTGTGCTTCTGGAGGTCGGCGAGCAGCGCCAGCAGATTTTCCTTCAGCGCGACCGGCTGGAAGCTGGCCTTGCCGATCGTGCAGTGAACAATTCCTGCCTTGTCGCAGCGATATCGCACCTGGCCAGCCTTCGCGTTCCTGACGGCACCCGCCACATCGGGCGTCACGGTGCCGACTTTCGGATTCGGCATCAGGCCACGCGGTCCGAGGATCTGGCCTAGCTGGCCTACGACGCGCATCGCATCCGGGCTCGCGACCACGACATCGAAATCGATCTGCCCCGCCTTGACCTTTTCGGCCAGGTCTTCGAGACCGATGACGTCGGCACCGGCCTCGCGGGCGGCATCCACATTCTTGCCCTGCGTGAAGACCGCGACCCGGACCTTCTTGCCCGTGCCATGCGGCATCACCGTCGAGCCGCGTACCTGCTGGTCAGATTTTGCGGGATCGATGCCAAGGTTGATTGCGACATCCACGGCCTCGTCGAATTTGGCATTGGCGAATTCCTTGACGAACGCCACGGCCTCATCGACCGGATATTGCTGGCCGGGCTTCAGTTTTTCGCTCCACGGCTTCTGGCGCTTGAATACGGTGGCCATTTCAGACGCCCTCCACATCGACGCCCATGCTGCGGGCGCTGCCGGCGATGGTCCGCACGGCCGCATCCAGATCGGCGGCGGTCAGGTCGGGCATCTTGGTCTTGGCGATCTCCTCGAGCTGTTTGCGCGTGATCTTGCCGACCTTCTTGGTGTTGGGCGTTCCGGAGCCCTTTTCGATGCCGATGGCCTTGCGGACCAGCACCGCAGCCGGCGGCGTCTTCAGCACGAACGCGAAACTGCGATCGCTGTACACCGTGATGATCACGGGGATCGGCAGGCCCTTCTCTTCCTTCTGCGTCGCCGCATTGAACTGCTTGCAGAATTCCATGATGTTGACGCCCTGCTGTCCGAGCGCGGGCCCGACTGGCGGACTCGGGTTCGCCCCGCCCGCAGGAATCTGCAACTTGATATAGCCCTGTACTTTCTTTGCCATCGTTCCTCGCTCCCGGGTTCAGGCGCCTCGCGGCTCCCCGGTTCAGACTTTTTCGACCTGCCCGAAATCCAGCTCGACCGGCGTCGAACGGCCGAGAATCTGAACCGCGACCTGCAGGCGGCTCTTCTCGTAATTGGCGGACTCGACCACGCCAGTGAAATCGTTGAACGGGCCGTCCACGACGCGCACCATTTCGCCAGGCTCGAACAGCACCTTCGGCTTCGGCTTCTCGACGCCCTCTTCGACGCGGCGCAGGATCGCGTTCGCTTCCTTGTCGGTTATCGGGGCCGGCTTCTCCGGCGTGCCGCCAATGAATCCGAGGACCTTTGGCGTTTCCTTGACCAGATGCCAGGCCTCGTCATCCATCTCCATCTGCACCAGCACGTAACCCGGGAAGAACTTGCGCTCGCTGCGGCGCTTCTGGCCGGCGCGCATCTCGACGACTTCCTCGGTCGGCACCAGCACGTCGCCGAACTTCTGCTCCAGACCGTGCAGCTTGATGCGCTCCTTCAGGCTGCTCGCGACCTTGTGCTCGAAATTCGAGTAGGCATGCACGACGTACCAGTTCAGCGCCATGTCAGCCACCCTGCCCGGTCACGTGCCTGGCGCCCCAGGCGAGCAACATGTCCACCAGCCAGAAGAACACCGCGAGCGCCAGCACGAATACAAACACGACCAGCGTCGTGCGCCAGGTATCCTGGCGCGTCGGCCAGACCATCTTGCGCAACTCAACGCGCGAGGCCTGCACGTAACTCCACAGTTCGCGGCCCGGCAGCGACCAGTAGAGCAGCACCAGGCCCGCTGCAAGGCCGGCCAGCACCGCGAGAACCCTGATGGCCACCGGCTGCTCGCCGAACCAGTAATAGATGACGACGCCGCCGACCAGCGCGGTCGCAGCCAGCACCAATTTCAGGGCGTCGATCACTCTGACGCCGGTGTTTTCTGCCTGTTCGTTCATCTGTTCCCGCTACGGGTGGCAGGGCAGGAGGGAATCGAACCCCCAACCTGCGGTTTTGGAGACCGCCGCTCTGCCAATTGAGCTACTGCCCTTCCGTTGCCTTGCTTACTTCAGTACCTTCGACACGACGCCGGCGCCGACGGTGCGGCCGCCCTCGCGAATCGCGAAGCGCAGGCCCTCCTCCATCGCGATCGGCGCAATCAATTCCAC
>Ga0209683_10000253_pt1 | contig 21201 bp, 20 predicted proteins | sample DOMMetBare2Fresh_FD_187474 | JGI IMG/M metagenome (GOLD analysis project Ga0209683, IMG submission 187474) | Wetland sediment microbial communities from St. Louis River estuary, USA, under dissolved organic matter induced mercury methylation -... | ecosystem: Environmental > Aquatic >... | reverse complement strand
CTCGATAAGCCAGACTCTCGAGTGGGCTCTCAGCAGCCCGCACTGTTTCGGTAGAGACGTAGGTGTAAACCTCAGTCGTACGCACGTTGCGATGGCCCAGCAACGTCTGAATGATGCGAATGTCCTTGCCGCTTTCGAGCAGATGAGTAGCGAACGAGTGACGCCTATTCCGCATGCGGAATAGGCGCCACTATTCCGAGTTCCGGACTATTACCGGGTAATGTGGTTTCCACGTGCGATTCCGATGGATCATAGTTATTGAGTCGACATAGTCTGAGCCCTTTCAACTCTTGTTTAGAGGAAAGGGGTGAAGACTGTGAAGTACATCTGATGCAGCAGCGACAGGTTAGCCCGCATACTCGTCGTGCGCGATACCGCAGGTACTGGGCCACATGGTCGGATGAAATGCTTCGTAACCCAATACCTTGCTTTCCCAGCCAGAGATCTTTGTCGTTTCGGGACTGCGATGGCCCAACAGCTCGCCGATCTCGGTTAGCGAAGCGCCGTAACGCAGCATCTGAGTCGCCAGCGCGTGGCGAAACTGGTGTGCCCCGTTCGTTGGTGCCTTGATCCCGGCACGCTTGAGTGAGTTGCGCACCAGCGAGCCGATGGCACTCGGTCCCAGAAAACCGCGGATGGGGGCTTTGCCTCTCAGGAATACGCGGCGACTGGCGCTTGCTGGTCGGCTATATCGCAGGTACGCCGCGATTGCTTTACCGACATCATTGGGCAAGGGCAGTTCGGTGCGCCTGCCACCCTTAGCGCGAACGCTGAAGCGTCCCGCTTCCCAATCAATGTCATCGAGTTCAAGCAGTAACACTTCGCTTGAGCGCAAACCCAGCCGTGCGAGTAGGAGCAGAATCGCGTAATCGCGTCGTCCAAGTGTGACTTCCGAGAGACGGAGGCCGGCGGCATAGGCCGTCATCAGAATAGCGAGATGCCTGGGGCTGCGAATCGCGTCAAAGAGTCGCCTGACCTCCGCCTGGCTGAGTACCACGGGCAGTCTTTTCGGTTGCTTGGGATAGGCGATGTGGCGAATGGCCCAATCACGCTGGAGCGTGACGCAATAAAAGAAACGCAGCGCCGCGACGATCTGAATCAGATAGCTGAGCGAGACGCGTCGCTCGTTGACCAGATATACTTGGTACTGACGAATCTCTTCCGGCCCGAGTAATTCCGGCGACTTGCCGAAGTGCCGGGCGAAGTGGGCAATGCAGGCGACGTAGGATCTGATGGTGTGTGGCGACCTGTTGCGTACCTGCAGGTCCTCGATCATGCGTTGACGAAGAGTAGTCATGGGAAGCTCCTTTCAGAGACAGAATGTTGGTTTGGCGACAAACATTATGCTCTGTTGAAAGGAGCTTTCTATTGTTCACAAGATCGAAAACCGCTGCGAAGAATGCGCGTTGAGTTTCTGCGTCAACGCTCGCCAGCCTACCGCGTAGCGGTTTTGTCCAACGGCGCATTATGTCCTGGTCAGACAGGAGTCCCGCCACCTGAGAAGCGATGTCACGCTGCCTGCGCCGGCACATGGTGAACGTTATCGCACGCTCCCGGCTGGCGGGTACACGAAGAGGCGAACATCAGTGAGGTCTGCCAGAGCACTTCTGATCGCGGGGAGCACTTCGCCCCAATCAAGACTGCCGTGGCCACAACCCAGCGCAGGCAAGGCAATGCTTTTGATATGACGTTGCCTGATCTCTTCTGCCAACGCGTTCAAACCAGCCTTGATATCCTCAATCGAGGATGGCGACCTCCAGTGTCGCTTTGTCGGAAAGTTGATTATGTACCGATTGAAGATTTCGCGACGCTCATAGACATGCATCCTTCCCGGCTGCACCTGGCCCTCTTTGCAAGCCCGTTGGTACTCCTCAAACATTTCTGGATACTGTCTCTTAAATTGGAGAGCGATGCCTTTGCCCATCACGCCTTCGGTGTTCACGGCATTAACGAGCGCTTCAGTGTCGGCTTCAAGCAGATTGCCTGTGACTAGTTCCAGCATCGTAATCGCCTGAAGTTAGTTGTAGTACCAATTCGGTTCGACCGTCAGGCTGCGGTTGATGATCGTCCCCTTGAACTTGGGTGGTTTCACGTCCGCAGGGATTTGCCTACCAGACGGTGGTGACGTTCCTTAGCTTGCGAATCTCTGTATCACGCGTGACCAACGGCAACCCAAGCGCGAGAGCAGTGGCCGCGATCATACGATCGGGCATGTCCCGCACGATGGAGCGTGGTATCGAAGCACGCGTCGGAGATTGTGCGGTCGACTGAGGTAGCGACGATCATTGGGTCAGGTTCGTCCAACTCTTGTTCGATGCGCGTAAGGACCGTCGCTTTGATGCGATTTTTCTCCACCAGGTAGCGCAACTCGACAAGAGTAATGGCAGAGATGAATATGTACTCGCCGCCTGTGTTCGCAGCTGCGTCCATCGCCGCTGTTGCTGCCGGAGATAGTTCTTGTGGCGCGTCCACGTACCAAATCATCGCGTGCGTATCAGCGACGACGCTCAAGCCTCATCCTCTCGCATGTATTCGCCCCACATCTCGCGGCGTGATTCGATGATCTCTTCGCTACTGATCGATTGACCATCAGCAGTTGCGCCCTTCAGCTTGCGATCTGATCGCGGCACGGGGGGGGCGGACGGCTTGGCGCGCTTCGCGAGTTGTTCAATCAACGACAGTGCTTCGCGTTGCCGTTCAGGTGACAACCGTGAAACTTTCGCGGCTATTTCTTCGGTAAGATTGGTCGCCATAGCACGCCTCCAGCCAATTGAACCCGCCAGCCGTGGAAAATGAGCGGATCTATCTCGGCCATTCTAACGGATTGGCGCCCCTTTGTCGCTAAGCTCATGGGAGCGCAGTGCGCCAAGAAAAAGTAGGTAACTCAAGCAGCCCGAAGTAAGCGGGATTTTGGTTTCGGGAGCAAGAGGTCTAAACGAGCATTGAGCACGGCGACGCGGAGAGCGACAATAGCGTCACAACCAGGCTCGCCCCAGCGTCGGCCACAGCCATTAGTGCGGGCACCGATGAGGCGGCAACCGCCCTCCACCGCACCGCTGCCGCGGGGCCAGCCCGCTTGCTCATAACGGGCATAATCCATGGCATAGCGATTCTTAGTCAGGTAATGCAATACTTGCCGGCGAGTCTCGACCGCTACGGCGGTAGACAATTTCAGATGCGCAATCGATTTGAGCACGGCACTCACTTGCGACTCACTCAGCTTGTGTAGTTGCGCGCTGGTCCAAGCCTGACATTCCTTACTGCCGGTGCCAAAGCGCACCTCACCCACGGCATGGATCTTCTCGGCCACATGATAAAAATCACGCACGCGGGTGGCCTCAGGCGCCACCAAAGCAAAGATCTGCTCCATGGCTTCAGCCCCATCAGCCACCGCTACGATGCGATCACCATCCTGCACCCCCGCGCGTTGCATGGCGCTCCAAAACGGGCCTGCAAACTCGGCTGCCGTACAACGCCGGGCCACGATTTCGCGCTTCAACAACTCATGGCGCCCGGGACTGCTCTCGGCCCGCGCCAGCAGTTCATAGATCACTCCCACTTTTACTTCCTGCCAACCACCATCCTGAAAACCTACGTGTTTACCATCACATTCGATAATCCAGGTCTTGGGTGCTGGTCGTGCCGGCCGCAACTCCCGTTGCTGGTAATTTGCTTCCTCAGCCCGCTCCCATTCCAGCGCCTGCGCCCCACTCGCTTCGGCCACCTGCCGTACTACTTCCCGGTTAACCTCAATTTGCTGCAGTTCCTTAAGCGTCTGCGCCACCACCCCAAACGATAGATGCCCGGCCAGATAACCAATGACCCGCTGTAGCCGCGGCGTCACCATCCGCCCGCTCAGTTCCAGTTGCTCGTCCAACGGCATCCAGCCCTGCCCACAGACCCCACAGTAATAGTAGGCGCGCTCATAGTTGATGCACCCAAAACTGCTCAGCAACTGCCGCCTCCGGTAATTTTCGAACTTCATCCGCCCACCACAACCACGGCACTGCTGGCGCGCCCCGCTATAGCCCGTTCCCTGCGTCATCTCAATCAGCAAAACCAACGCTCGCACCGCCATGCCCTGCACCGCTTTGAGCAACGCCAACTCCAACCGCCAAAGATTCCAGCCTGCTGAGCTGTTATCGGCGAAACTGCTACTCAAAATCTTGATAAACTCCTCATACGCTGGCATCATGCTGGCCCGGAAGTTTTCTTCCATCGGGGTACCCTCCTTCTAGTTTTTTAGTCGGAACTTTTAGAAGGTTACCCCGCTTCTTATTTTCTACCTACTTTTTCTTGGCGCACTGATGGGAGCGATTGCTGCCGCGAGACTCAGGAATCGGACCGTCATTCGCCCGTGGCACTAGCACGCGCCATCTTCGCGCCATCTTGCCGTTAAGCAGTTATCGGCGCAATAGTCAGATGCTGTAAGTGTAAGACAACTCGCCAGTTGATTGGTGCCCCCGCAGGGATTCGAACCCCGAACCAACAGATTATGAGTCTGCTGCTCTAACCATTGAGCTACAGGGGCACAGCTTTGGGCTTGAGGGAAATAACCATCAATACCTTGAGGTCGAATGAGTGTAGCCGCAGTCATCCGCAGGCTGCAAATCAGCCCGCCAGCCCCGCATTTTACTACCTCCCCAATACGGCAAGGGTTTCGCCACAACCCGTTCCTGCTGCTAAACAACAACTGGCTGCAATCCGAGCTCGATCGACTTGCAATTCTCCTCCCAGACGCGGTGCAGCGCACAAGGAAGCTTGCCCAGGAATACTTGCACAATTCGAACTGACAGGGTAGAAAACCGAGTCATATGGAAACAAAGCGCCGTTTTCCGAAAGATGTTCTAACCGCCATTCGCGACGGTAAGATCCTCGGCATACGCGCGGGAACCAAACCACACCGCGTCATCGGCATCTGGGCGGTGGTAGTTGAGAATCGCGTCTTCGTGCGGTCGTGGAGTCTAAAAGAGCGCAGCTGGTACCGCGCCTTTCAGGAAGAACCGCGCGGGGTAATCGTGGTAGACGAGCGCGAGACTGGCACCCCAGCCGGGCTGCCCCGCCCGGGACAACGCGAGATTCCGGTGCGCGCAGTCTTCACCCGCAGCGAGCGCTTGAAGGCGGCAGTCGATAAAGCGTATCGCGAGAAATTCAACACGCCGGGATCAAGACACTACGTCCAGGGCTTCGCACGCCAGAAGCGCCGCGATACGACGACGGAGCTGGTGCCGGGGATGAAGGACGAAAATAAGCCACCCGAGAGCCGAAACTCGGCCCGCGCCCGGATCAAACTAATCTCATGACCTCAGCTGGCGAGGGAGTTATTCGCGCAAACAAACTGCGACCCGCTCGCTATTTACTATTTGTGATTCACGTCATAATATTCTGCCGCCCACTTCCCCGCGCCCGTTTCTCACGCATCGAGTGAGTTCGTATCTGTGAGGGCTTTCGGAAGAGAGGTGGAATAATCAAAGAGAACTATTTAGGGTCGGAACCCCCAAGTCTACTGTTGAATTCTTTCGTTCCTGAGGTCCGGGGGAACCTATCCGGCTCCTACCTCCCGCGAATGCCGGCGTCTTTGCACCGTAAACCACCAGGAGACTCTCAATGTTAACTACTGAAATAGCAGCTCGTGTTGATGCGGCCGAAGAGAGGTTGCGGGAAGGCAATTATGATCAGACGGATGAAATAAGCGAGGTTGTTAAGAGTCTGAATAAGGGCACCAAGGCACCGGAGTTTTTTAGTGCTTCGCTAGCCCTGCGACTAGTCAAGGTTTTAAGAACTCTGGGCAAAGGCCCCGACGACCGCGGTGAAATTAATAATCTCTTTTTCAAACAAGCGCAGGATGTTCTGGTCAAAGCTTTCGCCTGGTTCGAGGAGAGCCCAACGCTACTCAAGGAACAGGGAGATCTCCATTACGAGCGCAGATATTTTGATAAGGCCCTGTCCTCTTTCCACAAGATCAAGGTGCCGGCCGCTGCTCTCCCCGAGCAAATCTATGCGTTGGAGCGCGCGGGGGCATCCTTGCGCGAACTACGAAACTTCACCGAGGCAGAATCCAGATTCAAGCAGGCAGCCGAGCTGAGCGGAGCTCCTTCTCTGACATGCCTGCTTGAGCGAGGCTGGCTTCGTTTCTATCGGGAACTGTACGAAGAGGCTTGCGCAGATTTTGCGGCAGCCCAGCTTCGGCCCGAGGCAACCAGGGAACTTAGACATAGGGCAATGGCAGGCCAGATCGCCGCGCGGCAGGCAGCCGACTCCCTTAACCCGGAGGCTAAACAGGACAGAGCCCGCGTAATGATCAAGAGCTGGATGGCTTCAGCGAGTGGGCCATCCAAAGAGGAAGCGGTAAATATTTTAGTGGGGAACGACGATATCCTCACGGAGTTGAACCTGTATCCCGCGGCCCTTTTGAATTATGAACTTCTGTTGGAGGAAATTGATCCCGAAAACGAGAACGCCTGGTGTTTGAAGATCACGGGGCTGAGCTGGTTACGACGATTTAGAGAGGCGGAACAGGCATACCACTTTGCCCAGAACAAATTCCCCAACAGCCTGGCTGTTTGGAAGCAAATGGGTCACGTCCATTTTCGGCAGAAGCGGTTTAGGGAAGCATATGCTTATTTTCACGGCGAGGCGCTGGAGGACCTTGCCAATAGCACCCAAAAGGACGCCGGTTTTCTGGACCAACTTAAGGAAGATGTGGAAGCGACCGAATTTGCGATTGCTTCCATGCGGAAGATGCGCCGTCTGAAAGGGGCGCAAATAGAGGCAGACAGAGCGATCATACATTTAGGAGAACTGGCTGACCTTCTCAGTGAGAGAGCAGTCATTGATTTCACCGAACGAAAATATGACAGCGCCATAGAGTTTTTTGATCGGGCCCTCGAGATAAACGAGTACGACTATTTCGCACTGCAATGGCGAGCAGCCGCATACAGAAGAAAACCTGGCTCAACCGGTGCGACGCCTGACTTTGTCAAGGCCCGGACCGTGCTTGATGAAGCCCTCAAAAAGCTTCCCGGGGCTGCTGGACTCTGGGAAGAAAATGCCTGGTTGGCCTTCGATCAAGGCGACCTTATCTCCGCCAGCCAGCATTTCGAGTCTTCGGTCAAGCTCGATCCTTATATGATTCACAGACAGTTTTCCCGTATCGAGGTCCTCGTGCGACGAAATCTTTGGGACGATGCTCAGGACGTTTTTCAAAAGCTTCTAAAGCAATTTCCCGACGATCCCGAGATAGAAGAACAGCTATGCTGGTTCTACCTGCGCCGGGGCTGGCTCGAGCACGCGCAGGCAACGTTTGAGGCCATCGACCTCCACCACCCTGGGAATGTGCTCCGGATAAATGCTGAGGGCGGTTACCAACTCGAACAGCGCAACTATCCCGCAGCGGCAGCGTGTTTCCGCCAGGTCATTCAAGCGGTTGATTACGAGCCGCAATATCATATCAATCTTGCCTGGGCCTTACTGCGACAATTGAAGGAACCGGGAGAACTGCAGGGGCCGGCAATTACAGCCAGAGAGATCCTGCTTGACGAGGCCAGAAATAGTTGCCGCAAAGCATTGGAACTCGACCCCTACTACGCAAAAGCACACGGTTGTCTCGGCGTGATCGCGTACAAGCGGATTGCGTTTATCGATGCGGAAGTGTATTTCCAAAAATCCATGGAACTGAGTTCGACCGAAGGCAGCAACGTCGAACTGGCTTCGCTTTACTCCCAAATGGGCCGCTATGAAGAGGCCGCGAAAACGCTGCAACAGGCAATTGATCTCAACAAGAATGACGCGCGCGCGCTCGTCGAATGGGGCAATCTTTATCTCATGACAGAAAAAAATAAAGAAGCCATTCAGGCCTGTCGGGCGGCGGTCAGTGCAGCTCCCCATAAAGCAGAAACTCAGCGGGCACTGGCGATTGCCTTAATGCGCTCGGAGAAATACGACGAAGCGGAGGAAGTAATTCGAAAGGCCCTCAAATTGGTGCCGCCTTCGCGCCACTGGCAGCTTTATCTGCTGCTGTCACAAGTATTAGTAAACCGAGGCGACATCGAGAATAGAGAACGAAAAAAGAAGAGTCCCGAGCTATACGATGAGGCCCTGAAATATGTGAATGCGGCCAGACAAAATAACCCGTCTCCAAACGCCGACATCTTTTTTCATGCCGGTGTGGTTCAGTACCGGCGGGAGGAATATCGATCGTCGCGGGAGAATTTTGCGGAGTGCGTGAGAGCGAATCGCGATCGTATCGATGCTGAACGCTACGGCAACATTGTGCAGTCCTTGATTGACCATGAAAGAAGGGTCTTTAAGGTCAATGTCTTATATGGCTACGTTTTGGCGGGATTCTGTCTGTCGCTATTGATCATACTGTGGGGTTTTTATTTTCGAGGCACTACAAGAACTCTTATGGTTGCAGGATCCGCGACGGCGGTTAGTGCTACCAGGCGCGAGCCTCAGGACGAGTTTGTGGTAGACAAGAGTTTGTTGACAGTAATGACTCCAATCCTGCTTGGGCTGGTGGTGGTTGGCGCATTACTTCCCAACTTGAATACACTTAAATTGCCAGGTGGTTTTGAAGCCGTGATAAGCGAACCGAAGGCCCAGGAAACCGAGATCTCATCAGGCCCCAGGGGCGAGATAGGATTCGGCAGTTCACTTGCTGTCGTAAGCCCGGATCCGTACTAGCGCGAGGGCCCCGCTAAAATGCGACTATTTTCCGTAGTTCTGACGCTGATTCTCATCATGGACCCGTTGGGAAACATCCCGCTGTTTCTCTCGGTGTTAAAAAACGTCGCCCAGGAGCGCCGCCGCCGGATCCTGCTGCGCGAAATACTCTTCGCTTATATCGCACTCCTGACCTTTCTCTTCCTGGGAAAATACCTGTTGCAGTTGCTGCACCTGCAACAGGAAACCATCAGCATCGCCGGCGGCATCGTCCTCTTTCTGATCGCCTTGCGCATGATCTTTCCACCGGAAGGCGGGGTGCTCGGCGACACGCCTGAGGGCGAGCCCTTCGTAGTGCCACTCGCCATTCCGCTTATCGCCGGTCCTTCCACCCTGGCAGCGCTGCTTCTATTTCAACAATCGGGCCTGAGCAGCACTGGTGAATTGGCCCTGGGTGTAACGATCGCCTGGGGCCTGAGCGCAATCATCCTGCTGTCTTCAACTTCGCTTTATCGGCTGCTGCGCGAAAGAGGGCTGATTGCCATCGAGCGATTGATGGGGATGCTGCTGGTGATGATTGCGGTGCAGATGTTTATGAATGGGATCGCGAGGTTTTTGAAACATTAGGTCTTTGGTCTTTGGTCTTTGATCTTTGGGCTTTGGGGGTGGGACCAACGATCCAGATCTGCGAACTCCGATCTGTGTTTCGCCAGCAGATCCTATTTCAGGATTGCCGCTTGCGGGCTGAGAACGAGCAAATGCCAGCGCTGAAAGGTATTGATTGTATCGTGGGCCAGCAAACGGACGTAGGCAGTCTTGATGTACAGCTTTTCCGGCGCGGGCCATTCCAACCGCACGATGGGATTAAACGAAGCCGGGAGTTCGTCGACCGCGGGCTGGGCCGGCGAGGCTGCTTCATTGCCATTTTGCGCCGTTGCCGGCGCGCCCTTTTGTTCAAAGGTCCTTGAAGCTGAGATCAGCGCGTCGCGCAAAGCCGCGCGCGCCTGGGTTGGCGTGGCGGTGGCCGCGTCATAGATGCCGACATCGCTGTCAAAGGCTGTCGCCACCTTGGAAGCGTCCGGCGACCAAACCGGCAAGGCCTCGGTCATCTGATCGTCCAGCAGACGCTCCTGCCCTTCCGGCGTAATCAAGCGCGGGCGGCCGGCGGGCAATTTGGATTCTTTCTCGCGCGCATTCCATTCTTCTTCCTTGCAGGCCAGGGACACGAGAGCATGGCTGTCCGGCGCCCAGGCCGCATAAAAATAGATCAACCCTTCGCGACCGATCAGCGGCTTCAGTTCATAACCATCACGGTTACAGATATAGATCTGTTCCGTATTGTACGCCGGCACAGGGGCAAATATCGGGGTCACGGGCGCTACGGTTGCAGGGGTAGGCGAGCCGTCCGGGGCCGCCGTCACCGGGAGGTCATCAGGCGGTGTGGGCGAGGGGCTGGGTCGCATACTCTTCCGGGCAATAAAGGTGATGTAGTTTCCGTCTGGTGACCAGCTCGCCGTTTCGGGAAAAGCACAATCCAGCTCAGGCGGCGTCAGGTTGCGCAGGAATTTCCCCTCCACTGCATAGAGGTCGATGCGAAACGACTCGTTCGGATCATCGGACGTTCCGTAGAGCGCCAGCACACGCCGGCCATCAGGAGAAACCACAGTTCGCAAGAGCGCATCATCTTTGCGGTTCGTGTTGAAGTCATTCTGAATTGCTTCCGTCTTCTCGTTGGCGTCCTCGCTCTTGATATCCGCGGGCAGTCCGGTGTCGGCTTCCAGACGAAACGCCAGACGTTGCGCCGGCACGTCGCGCATCACCAAGGGCCGCACATCGCGACGTTCAACTACGTTATCGCAGGCGGATGTGCCAAGCCCCAGGAGCAATGCGGCCAACAGAGGAAGGGCCAGGCCTGAGCGCCAAAGCGAATGCTGCGGGCGCCGGTGATTGAGGTTTCGTTTCAAATCTGTGTGCTGGGAAGATAGACGGTTCATGCGGGCGGTTGATCATAAAAAGGTGGCTGGTTGATGTCAACGTGCCGCTTTTTCAAGGCGCTACCCCGCAGGCGACCTCACCTGCCAAAGACGATTCCCCGTCGCAGCGCTCCATCGATAGTTAACAGAGCGCGCAAGGTATTACGCGGCGACAGGTGCTCCTCGTCAGAGTCATCTTCTTCGACGCAGTTATGTTCAACGGAACGCGCCAGGCGACGACGCAGAGGGTCATAGGTAGGTGAGGTTGTGATAAACGACTGGACGGCCAGGCTTCCCACCAGATCGCAGGTTAATTCTTCGGCTCGCTGTTCGCGGATGCGCAGGCTGGTCAGGTTCGAGGCCCGCTCGCCGACAGCGCGAAACAGCGGTCGTAACGTGTCCGAATCGCCATCGCCGATGTGCACCAGTTCATGCGACAGCACGCTGACCATCCCTTCATCGGAGCGAAGGCCAGAAAGGAAGATCGTGCCAAAGGTAATGGTGTGCGGGCTTTTCAAATAAACGGAAGCATTATCGCGAGCTTCGATATCAGGCTTGATGCGGCGCACTGACTTGATGCGAGCAATTGCCCGGTTTAGCCGAGCGTCGTAGTTACTGGATTTATCGATCCCGTAGGTGGCCGACAGCCGCCGCAGTGCAGCAATAACCAGTTCTCTGGCAACGGGCAGCAGTCTTTGGGCGCGCTCTGCTCCACTGATTACTTCTGGTGCCTGCAGAGGCAACGAAGGACGCTTTTGCATGTCGTCGATCGGCGCACTACCGCGATCGTCGCTTTCCCGGTCGCGACAAATGGCCAGCATGGCATCTTCAACCTCGGCGCGCTCCGGTTCCGAAAGGGTCACGCGCGAGCGGCTGATATGCGATCCGTTTTTTACCTTCTGCCCGAGGACGCCGCTAGCCGGCAGCAGGATCGTGAGGATGAGAAGTGAGACGAGGAAATGCCGGGAGCATTTTCCATTTGTCAGTGGACAGGAGTATTTTCCATTTGTCAGTGGACAGGAGCATTTTCCATTTGTCATTGGACATTTCTCAGCTGTCATTTGCTTCATTTCGTTCTCGTTGCACCGCGCATCAAATAATCAATGAAAAATCTCAAATGACAAATGGAAAATCTACCCCGTCATTTGCTTCACTGTTTTCTTGTTCTGGCCGTCTTGAACGAGGCTGAAAGATTCGGCAGAGGTCTTTATTTTCAGTCGTAATCTCCACAAGCAACTCCGTTTTGAGGAGCTGACTTCGCTCAATAACCCGCAACCAAATAGATGTTTCGTTCAACTCCTTGAGAACGATTCGCAGTTTATGGACAAAATCTGCGTAGCTCTCCGCGCCTCTCGCTTCTCCGTAATTCGGGGCCGGTGACGTCCCCGATCTCAGTATCTGACCCCCGATATGCTTTCCCGCCGGGGTCTTTGGTAGAGCCGACGAAAGTCTGACAATCCGCACCGCAAATTCGATCAGGCGGTCTTCAAGTTCATCTGCACGTGACTGAGAGACTGCTTCTACCTTTTCCACAGGCCACCTCCCTACGAGTGGTGGCCTCGTTCAATCTTAATGTTCAATGAAAAATAATGAAAAAGCTCAAATGACAAATGGAAAATCTACCGCGTGCGGGATCGTTTTCAATTTCTCATTGGACAGGAGTTTTTATTTTCCATTTGTCATTGGATATTTCTCAGCTGTCCATTTGCTTCATTTCGTTCTCGTCGCACCGCGCATCAAATAATCAATGAAAAATCTCAAACGGCAAATGGAAAATCTACCGGTTCCGCCAAACCGGTTTGCGCTTTTCCATAAACGCCGTTATCCCTTCGCCGGCATCCTCTGTCTTCATCAATTCGTGCAGATAAATATCTTCAACCTCAGCCAGCGCCGCATCCAGCGAACGGCCGCGGCTGAGATCCAGCGCTCGCCTCGTCGCCGCCAGTGAGGCGCCTGACAACTCGCGCAGTTTTGCCAGCAGTTCGTTTGTCTTTGACTGTACCTGCTCGACTGGAACGACCGCATTAACCAGCCCGAGCCCGGCCGCCTGGTGCGCGCTAATCAAATCGCCAGTGAGAATTAATTCGCGCGCGCGTTTCTCACCGATGATTAGCGGCAAGAGCACGCAGGCGACGGGCGGAAAGACCCCCAGCTTGATTTCCGGTTGTCCAAAACGCGCCCGCTCGCTGGCGATCACAATGTCGCAGCCGGCGACTAGTTCGCAGCCGCCTCCCAGCGCCGCGCCGTCTACGACGGCAACTGCCGGCCTGGCCAACTGTTCCAGACTGCGAAAGATCGCGTGGAACGACTCCAGCATCTGATAAATCGTTGCCGGAGCGTGCTCTTCAACCGCGACTCCGGCACTAAAGGCACGCGTCTCAGAAGCAGCATCGAAAACGATGGCCACCAGCTCGCGCTGACCGGCGCAGGCTGCCAGGGCGGCGCCGATTTCCCGCATCATGGCGATATTAAAAATATTTAGTGGCGGCCGCGCGAAGGTGATGCGGGCCACGCGATCATCGATGCTGAACCTGATGTCGTGGTATGAATTCATATCTGTCACAAAGATAGTAGCACTATTGCCGCGGGGCCGGGTCGCACCGGCCGACCTCACCTCCCCAGAGGCGCTGCCAACCATGCCTCGTAAATCTTCCTCTGCTGCGCCGTCGGCTGGGTTAACGGGATAATACGGTAGTCACCCGACTTTCGCGCTCCCAGCTTTATTTCCAGGAAACGTAGATCGTCAAAACGAAAGATCGCCAGCCGCACCTTCTCGCCTGTTTTCTTTTCAGCCAGCCGCGCCAGGAAAAACTCTTTTGAGACGCGCATGCCATCGAGGGCCACAATTTCGTCCCCGGCATTCAAACCCTGCTCATAGGCGGGTGAACCGGCGTAGACCCTCTTAACCAGCAGGCGCTCACCCTGCTCGGCAAGATCCGCCCCGAAGTAATCAGGTCGTGCCAGTTGGTCCGCGGACGCCCTTTCACCATTCCTATCCAGATGCAAGCCGGCAGCCAGCAGGGCGGTATCATATTCAAGCTCGTCTCGCCCGCGCACAAAGCGGGAAAAAAACCGCTCCAAACCGGCGCCCGCCATCAACTCGCATACCTTTTGAAAATCAGCCGGTGTGTAGTTGCGGTTCCGTTTGAAATATTCCGAGTAGAGATAGCGCATCACATCGTCAAGCGACTTTGCGCCTCCGCTCAGTCTGCGAATTTCCAGATCAAGCAGCAGACCGAGAATGGCGCCCTTGTCATAGTAAGAAATCTGTGAATTCACCGAATTCTCGTCCTGCCGGTAATATTTGATCCAGGAATCAAAACTGGACTCCTCAGCAGTCTGTTCGAAGCGCCCGGGCGTCGCCTGCAAAACCTGTATCGCCCGGGCCCGGGCCTCAAGAAAAGCTTCAGCCGTGATGAGACCGGCGCGCCGCAGGGCGATTTCAGCGTAATAATCCGTGATCCCTTCGGCTACCCAAAGCAGTCTGGTGTAGTTCTCCCTGGTGTAGTCAAAAGGACCAAGAGCATCAGGGCGAATGCGTTTGACGTTCCAGAGATGGAAGAACTCGTGTGCTACCAGTGAAAGGAAGCCGCCATAGTCGCGCACGTTGGTGTCAGCAAATGGAGCCGACGACGTAACGGCGCGGCCCACGGCCGCTGCAAAGCCGAAACGTGGATAGCCCAGCGCCGTGGAATTCAAATGTTCAAGGCCGCCGCCCGCATTGGACCTGAGATGCAGGATGAAAGTGTAGTCGCGGTAGGGAATGTCGCCGCCCATCAACTCCACTTCGGTCTCTACTATCTTTTGCACGTCAGCGCGCATTCGTCCCGGATCGTAATTCCCGGCGCCGTCAATCACGATGCGATGGGGCACGCCCTTTACGCTGAAGGCGAGTGTTTTGAAATCGCCGGCTTCCACTGGTGAATCGTAGAGTACATCAAAATCTTCGGCTCGAAACGTGTGCAACTGTCCCGCAACAGGGGGCAGCCCGGTGGCCACTTTCCAGCCTGGCGCCGCAATCACTTTCAAAGTGGCCGACTCTTTTAGATGATTCTCCAGGTACATCAACAGATTTGTGTTGTTCCAGAACGCATGGTCCGCATTCAATTCGCTGGTACGAACGGAAAGTTCGTTGGCATAAACGCGGTAAGCGGCGCGCCATTGGCGGGCGCCCGCAGTGACGATGCGCCAGGAGTTTTTGTTAATCTTTTCCCACGAGAGGGGACGTCCCGCCTCGTCGAAGGCTGCGAAGTCCTGCACGTTGCGTTCGAACTCGCGAATTAAATAGGATCCCGGCTGCCAGACGGGCATGACCAGGGTTTCCTCACGAGGGGAATAATTCGCATCGTTTTGAATATTTATTTCGACTTCGAACTGATGGGTATGGGGCTTGGTCATCGAGACAGTGAAGCTGATATCACGGACGCCCTGCGCATGCACCATTACGACAGCAGAAACCAGCAGGAGTGCCGCGACTGCGGCCCGGTAAATCATTCGACACATCTCCAAAGCCCCCTTTGTCTGAATCAGCGTGCTCAGTGACCAACGTTCCAATCCGGCAGCGGCCCTACGGAGCGGCATTTCGCGAGGGAACCGGGCGAGTGCGCAGCCCACTCGCCGAGACTCCTGGTAACCAATAAAATGCCGGCCCCAGCATGTTACTATGCCCTCCGGCCAGTAAGCCAAAATAAAAAGGTGGAACCAGGGGATGCCAATTATTGCCTGTGGTAAATGCGGAGCAAAGAATCGAGTTGAGACGCAAAAAGCTGAGAAGCGGCAGGCGAAATGCGGCCGTTGCGGCAACGAACTTCCTTTCGCTGGGGGAAGCTCAATAGATACGAGCAAGCCGCTGTTCATCACCGACGCAACTTTTGCGCGCGAGGTACTGGGCGCTGGAAATCTCACCGTCCTGCTCGATTGCTGGGCTCCGTGGTGCGGGCCCTGCCGGGCGATCGCCCCCCTGCTGGACCAACTTGCCGCGGAATCCGCGGGCCGTTATTTGATCGCCAAGCTCAACGTCGATGACAATCCCCGCGTAGCCGCCCAGTTTCAAATTCAAAGCATTCCCACGATGCTCATCTTCAAAAACGGCTCTTTGATAGATCGGGTGGTTGGCGCGCTTCCAAAACAGGCGATTGTCGAACGGCTGGAAAAAGCCGCGGCAGCTTGAGAGTCTGAACGGAGTCCGCTGCAAGAAATGGCAAGACTCGGTCGAACAACCCGGGCAATGCCGGAAGGCGATGTTGCCGGCGCGATGCAATTTTCAGCGCCGGCTGTGGACGAGTCCGAATTAGTTAGGGCTTGGCCGGCAACGGTCTCGTTAAGGCGCTGGCGACATACTCGGTCAGCCCGGCGTCCGAGTCCTGATGGCGAAACTTGTAGAAGTTTGTCAGGGTCGCTAACCAGGCCGTCTTGTTGCTTGCCTGCTGAGCATCCGAACCCGCCGCAGCTATCGCGCGCGCATAGGCGTCAACAATGCGATCAATGACTTGATTCAGCTTCTCAATCGCCTGTTTACTCTCGGGGGTTTCCGGTTTGCCGGCATAGTTCTTCTGATATTCGGCCGACAGTCTGGCGTAAGGGCCGGTCTCGTAGGCGCGCGCGAGGTAATAATAGAGCGTGGGCAATTTTTTCAGATCGCTGTCGAATGAGGCAGTCTGGAGCAGCGCATTAATCGACTCATCCGGCGCGCTCTTTAGTTTCAACAAGCCTACGGTGCTGTAAAGATAGGCAAGCGTGTCGCTCTTGCCCTTGAACGGCGACCAGGCTTCGGGTGACTTGCCACCTTCAATCATCTGAATGGCCTTCTGCGCATAGCCGATGGCTTCGGCATTGAAAGACTCATTGCGAGCGCTGGCGGCCAGGTAGCCGGCGTTGCCCAGCGCAATCAGGCTGTCGAGGTGGTTCGGATCCTCAGCTATCACCTGCTTGCCGATTTTGAAGGCTTCCGCGAAATTTCGATCGGTGTAGACCAGATCTCTAAGTTGGACCAGTCGCTGCCGCCTTTCGTAATCCGCGACCCACATCTCAATGTATTTGGAATATTCGTCGTTTTCCTTGAGGTAGCGCTGCAGGTAGTCTCGCGCCGTGGCGTAGGCGACCGCCTCGTTACTCTTGTAGTTGTCAACAAATCTCGTATAAAGGTCGACCTTCACCTTGTCGTCTGTTTCATGGGGGTTCGTATTCTTTGTTTGTTGTTGCGCATTCTTTGTTGGCTGTTGCGCATTCTTAGCCGGCTGTTGCGCATACACGGGCAGACCGAGAAACAGTGACAACATGCCCACACTGAGCGCCAAATACTTACCGAATCTTCGAGTCCTCATCTTTCCTCCCAACCCCATTTTTCAGAATTCCAATGCAGGTCCGCCCATCTCGAGAGCTGCCGGCCCAGACTAAGAAGCGGCAAACGCCTCAAGGGTTCGCCAGTGGTCCAGCCTGAGGCGGATTTGGAGCGGTGTCCTTCTTATCTGATCTCAGTTTAGCTCCCCTGGCGTCCGTACTAACGTAGCTTGCTTTGGGTAATCTTCGAGCGAGTGCTCAAAGGCGCGCCTGGCAGGCTAGTCGAGTCGTCAACTGATTCAGCCGGGTTCCAAACTCAGGGTATGGCGCCCGTTACTCGCCGGCGTCAATACCCTTCTTGGTTTCATCGATCGCCGCGTTGACTTCATCAATCGCTTTTCTGCGATACCCACCCTTATCCGAAGTGGCCCGCTCGAGGTTGCTTTTTGCCTGCTGCAGGTGAGCCAGCGCTGCCTGCATGTGTGGCTGATCCGGCAGCGTGGTGAAGACTTCGCCGAACGCGCGCTGCGCATGATTGTGGCGACGGTCAAAGGCGATTCCCTGATTGACGAACGCAATTGCACTGTTCACGTGTTCAATTGCTTTGACACGGTGGCCTCCTTTGTTGCCGAGGGCCGCCTGAAGTTGCGCTCTGGCCTGCTGCAGATCAGTGCGCGCGGCTCTCATAAAAGGTTGATCAGCCAGGGCTATCGCCGACAAAGTGCAGAGCAGGACCAGGACTTCCAGTATTCGTCTTCTATTTAACATAACTCGCGATCTCCTCCCGTTGCCTAATGTTGTTCGCTTCTTATTCGTCTGGGGCTCGCTTGCGGCCTTTTTGCTTTCGCTCAATCCTTCGCCAATACTGAAACTCATCTTCATGGACTTCATACTCAAGCTCGCCGAGGCGCAGCTGCATCCGTTCCTGGGCGTCGCTAACTCCTTGGTTATATATGCTGGGACCGATCTCCTCGATTATGAACCCGAGCAGCGCCTTTGCCCCGAGATTTCCCAAATGCTGCTCCAGATTCGCTTCAAAGTATTTTCGCAGAGAATTGATTGCGGTTTCCGTATCCTCTTTGGTCAGTTCGATGGCCATATCCAGGTAATTCGCACCCTTATCTACGCAAAAGCCTGCCCATCGCTTTCCTTGAAATTCCTGAAAAGCCGGTCACAGCAGGTTCAACCGAGAGCGCCTTAATCCTACACTCTCCCCTTTGCGCCAACAAGATTTCTGTCCTGGTACAAAGGGATTCGCTCAGCGGGATATTGCCTGTGGCAGTTTCATTTCACCGTTGCGGTCAATATTCCAGCGGGAGTCAATCTATTTTGCTTCCAACTGCTCCACGCGCTCCCGGAGTTCCTGCCCCACGCGTCGTTGCTGGCCCAACAATTTTGTTACCGCCGCAAGCTCGCGCCGCAGATCGAGTTGCGCCATAACCTGGTTAGCCAGCATTTTCAGGATCGCTATCTGCCCGGGATCGAGTGTGCGAGAAACGCGATCAATCACGCAGAGCGTGCCCAGACGAAACCCTTCGGGCGTTATCAAAGGCGCACCGGCATAGAGTCGAATATAGGGTTCTGCGGTAACGAGGGGGTTGTCAGCAAACCGCGGATCCGCCAGCGCGTCGGGTACACACAGGGGGGTCTCTTCGAGTATGGCGTGCGCGCAGAAAGCGCAGTCACGCGAGGTTTCGGTAGGGCCCAGTCCAACCCGCGCTTTGAACCATTGACGATCTTTATCGACCAGCGAAATCACAGCGATGGGCGTCTGGCATATGTAGGCCGCCAGCCGTGTAATGTCGTCAAAGACTTCTTCGGGATCAGTGTCGAGAATTTCGTATTGCCGCAGGGCCTCCAACCGAGCGGGCTCATTTTTTGGCAAGGGGGCTATCATGATGTCTCCTTCTAATTAATTCCAGGCGGGCGGGCCCGAATCAGTTAATCATCCCGGCTAAAGAATTTTTCACTCAGAGGTTATACTCAATGATAAGAAAATCGCAATTAACACTCCTTGTAAAGATTGAAACATGACTGAACTGAACAATTTGAAACGACCGCCGCAAATCACCTTTACCGGCAGAATTCTTTTCCTGACCGAAGATACTTCTCTGGTCCGCCGGCAACTGGAGGCTGAGGGCGACGAACGCGAGCGGCTTGAAGCGGAACTAGCAGAGCGTTTGCAGCGTGACGATCTGCCGCTTATGAGCAATATCTCAACCGACGAGATTACCCCGGGATGGGTTTGCTTCTACTACGACGAAACTCTCGGCCAATATGTCTATGTCGGCATGCGCGAAGGCGCAGTCAGGAAAGACGAAGTCAGGAATGGAGGCTTTGCTGTCGTCGTCTCCGGGTTATCAAAGGGTTGTGGTTCCTCGCGCGAGACCGCACCGTACGCCGAGAAATCAGCCGGCCTGAGACTCGTCATTGCCGGCAGCATCGAAAAGATTTACGGTCAGAACTCGCAAAACATAGGGCTACTGACTTCAACCGACCTGGGACTGGTCGAACGCATCCGTGGCGGTGAAAAGATTCCCTTGACGGAATTCACCAAAGGCCTCGATTCCATTTCTCAGGACATCGTCGCCTATGGCGGGCTGTTCAATTACAACAAGGCCCGTTTGGCCGGCGAAATTGCGCCGCCGGCGCTGGAAACCGGGATGCGGCGGATGACTATGGTGGAAAAAATTATTGCGCGACATGCTTTTGTGCGCGCCGGCGAAATGGGAGTCGCCGCGGTCAAACCCGGAGACGCATTGTTTGCGGTCGCCGATGTGCGCTTCTCACATGAATACGTAACGCCGATGGCCGAATCTCTGTTTAAGCAGGCACTCGGAATGGGGGCCCGCGTCACTGAACCGGAATCGGTTTTCGCGTTTCGCGACCACCTGACCTTTCTCAGCAAAGTGATGTCTCCGAAGCATCGCGAGATGGGTCTGCTCGAAAAGGCGGACGGGCTGGCGACGACGCAGGAGAATTTCACGACCAGCCAGGGCATAAGACTCTATGGAGAGAGCGCGGATGGCGGTTCGGAAGCAATCTGCCACAACGCCGTGGTCGAGGACCTGGCCCTTCCCGGACAAATTGTGATCGGCACCGACTCGCACACCTGCATGGCGGGCGTGCTTGGCTGTTTTGCTTTTGGCGTCGGCTCAACCGATATGGCCAATGCCTGGTACACTAAAGATATTCGCATCCGCGTGCCCGAAACGATCCGTTATGTTCTGAAAGGGAAGAAACGAGCTGATGTCGCTGCCAAAGACGTGATGCTTGTGATTCTGGCCAGCGACTATATGAAGACCAGCAAAGGCATCGGCAAGGTGCTGGAGTTTGCGGGCGAAGACCTGAAGAACTGGTCGCTGGATGAACGGGCCACGCTCACTAACATGGCGGTGGAAGCCGGCGGCACGACGGGAATTATCGAACCTGACGAGGTGACGCTCGAATACATTGTGCGCACGCGCAACCTTGATCCCCAGGAAGTAAGGAAAGGTTTTACCTACAGCGATCCTGACGCTGAGTATGCGGCGACCTTCGAAATCGATCTCGACGAGATTCGACCGATGGTCGCGCTGCCGGGCGATCCGCGCAACGGAATTCCCATTGTATCGCTGGAGCAGGAGGTGCGCATCGACGCCGCTTATGGTGGTTCCTGCACGGGCGGCAAGATGGCCGACATGGACATGTATGCCGAAGTCCTGCAAAACGCCTTGGCCCAGGGAAAACGCGTGGCTCCAGGCGTTCATCTTTACCTGCAATTTGGCTCACAGAAGATTAAGCAGTACGCGCGTGAGAAGGGTTACATAGAGATCTTCGAACGCGTAGGCGCCGAGTTGATCGATCCCTCCTGCGGCGCCTGCATCAATGCCGGCCCGGGCGCATCGCCATTTGCCGAGACAGTGACGGTCAGTGCCCAGAACAGAAATTTTCCCGGCCGCAGCGGCCCCGGCCAGTTGTACCTCGCCTCCCCCTACGTCGTCGCGGCTTCGGCAATCGAGGGGAAAATCGTCGAGCCGGCGGAGTTTCTGCGTATGTCGCAGGGGGAATTAGTAGAAGTATGACATCCCCTGGTGATCTTTACCGCCTGGCAAAGGCCAGGGTCGACCCCGGACGACCTTGGGACCGCACGCATCCTGCGTGCTGCAACGCCTCGTACCCAAACTAATACGAGTTCCGGCAGAATTGCAGCCTTGCCCGAAAAGTGCTGTCTCTTTGTCCGCGTTAGCGGACAATTGAAAGTAGCCCAGCAGTTCACTGCTGGGTGGGAAGGTCCAACCTGAGT
>Ga0209683_10000252_pt1 | contig 21229 bp, 17 predicted proteins | sample DOMMetBare2Fresh_FD_187474 | JGI IMG/M metagenome (GOLD analysis project Ga0209683, IMG submission 187474) | Wetland sediment microbial communities from St. Louis River estuary, USA, under dissolved organic matter induced mercury methylation -... | ecosystem: Environmental > Aquatic >... | reverse complement strand
GTTGAAGAAGTGCAGATAGATACGCAGACTGAAGGAAATCAAGAGCCAGAGCCCCACGGCGATCAACGCACCAGGCGTCAGCCACCTACCTCCCCGTTGACGGCGATCGGGAGCAAAGTGATAAATCAATTCGAAGGTTAGATAGACGAAGGCGAGCATAATCGGCCATTGCAGCAGATGCCACGCAACCGTGAAAGTACTGCCATAACCGACGCTGCCGGCCACTGCGTCACCAATCTTGCCGCCGTACAGCACAATGGCCAGCGCCGCCAGGAGCAAAAATGCGAGCGCCGCTGTCAGAGCAACCGAGATCAATCGCACTTTCCACCAGGGCCTGCGCTCTCGGACATTGTAGGCGACATTGAGGGTATCGCTGATGGCGCCCATGCCGCTGGAGGCCACCCACAACGCCGCCAGTAAGCTAAAAGAAAGCTTCCCGCCACCTCGAGCCGCGGTCACTTCTTCCAAAGTTACCCGAACAAGTGTAACTGCTGAATAAGGCATCACGTTCGACAGATAGGCGAGCAGTGAATCGCGCAGCTGCGATCCCGCCGCCGCCAGGTAACCCAGCAGAGTCATCAAGAAGATTAGCAGCGGGAAGAGTGCGAGAAGAAAATAGTAGGATAGCTGCGCCGCGCGCGCCAACAGGTCGTGATCATTTACACGCGCCCAAAGTCGATGAACAAAGTCTCGCCAGGTTCGATCGTCCTGCGCGCGCGCCTGTTCCGGGTTGGTCGAACCGCCTTTCAGGTTTCCCATGAACTTCTTCCAGGATTACTTGTCCACCCTTGCTCATCGATTCGTGCAGCTGGTCCCAACATCGAATCTGAACAGCGGCAATGGTTCAGATAGTAAAGAACCGTTTGATTCGGGCCAGAAGGTCGACCTGATGAAAGCGCAGGCGCGCCCGCTTTGCCTCTTCGTTAAGATCTTCGCGGGCAGCATCCAACTCGACCCGGCGGCGCGCCAGGATCCGTGAAATGTCTTCGGCGATTTCCGGCCGGTCCTGGAGAATCTCGTTGAAGGCTTCCTTATCCAATCGATAACACTCGACGTTCGAAAGCGCCATCACCGTAGCGGCCCGCGGTTCACCGGTCATCATTCCCATCTCACCAAAGAAATCTCCGGCATGCAGGGTTGCTACTTTCTCACTCACACCGGTACTGTCGACGGTGACGCGAACTTCTGCATCGCCGCTGATTATCACATAGAGCCAATGGGCCTCGGCGCCCTGACGGGTCATTGCTTCACCAGGGCCAAACGGCGCCACCCGCAGTTTAGCGGCCAGTGAGCGACGCTCTTCATCGGTCAGGGTATGGAACAGTTCGATGTGACTGAGAGTGGACACCCGCTCGGCAATCACGGCGGCGTCTTTGCGCTCTTTTCGGGACAGATCGTCAGAGGTGACAAAAAGCGTTTGCGCCGGTATGGATAAGGGGATTCCCGCGCGCTTCAGGGCAAAATAAATGCGCGTGCGCACAATGGAATTGGTAGGATCGTCGAGGGCCAGATCCGTCAACCAGTAACGCACCGCATAGGTGCCAAAACTTTCCTTAAACTCCATCAGGATACAGTTGGGGGCGGGTGTGGCGGCAATATTCGGGATTGACTCGGCTCGGAGCGCCGACTCTACCAGATCAATCACCAGCGACGGCGAGTAGCGAAAGTCGACATTGAAATTGACCCATTGGCGGTGCTGGCGGGGTGCGCCCCGGCGTCGCCCGAGAATAGTGACCTGCGAGCGCATGAGCACGCTGTTAGGCACGATGATGGTGTCCCAGTTGCGAGTCTCGATGGCCGTATGTCGCCAGCGAATCTCTCGCACGAGGCCTTCCTGGTTGTCGATGCGTATCCAATCACCCACGGCAATGGCGCGCTCCAGCTGCAAGGCCATGCCCCCCATCATGTTTCCCAGCGTGTCCTGAAACGAAAGGCCAATCACCGCGGTCAACACCGCTGAAGTCGCGATGATGCCCGAGAGATCTACCTTCCCAACGCTCGACAACAAGGTGATGGCGGCCACTACGTAGCCAAAGGCCAGCAGAAGATCGCGCATAATGCGCGGCGGTTTGAGGCGCAGCGGTTCTAGGACTACTTCAAAAATGAAAATGCTGCCGAGGTTTACGAACGCGAACCACTCGAACAGAAGTGCTGCCCACTGCAGCCAGCGATAGACCTGGTTCGTTGGCGTAACGCCATTCCTGGCCAGGAAGGCGACCAGCAGCAATCCCAGCAGTGAGAACAGAAAGAGAAAAAGAGTATTTCGTAGGCGCGAGCGTTCTGCCGGCTTCAGTAGCGCCAGCACCAGGGCCCCGACAATGAAGGCGAGCACTACCCAGACAAACGCCCGGTCCATCCTGCTGGCCGCTGTTACATAGTACCAGTAGCTCATGCTCCGCAATTCCATTTTCTTTGTCTTGCCGGCAAGTAGGGCTCCAGCCAGGGCGACTCCTGCCCTGTTGGTTCAGGTCTGAAGACCAACACGCACACGGAGGCCTAAAGAGTTGATCATGGCTGAACTATTTGACCATCGTGCCGGTGCGTGACCAGCGAGTGTTGTCGAAGAAATTAATGATGGGTCCAAAAACACCTTTGTTGGCGGGGGCACTCTCATCATATGACCAGTAGACAAACATCGCCCGGCCAATGACCAACTCACGCGGGACAAATCCCCAGTAGCGGCTGTCCAGACTGTTACTACGATTGTCTCCCATGACAAAGTAATGATTCGCCGGCACGACAATCTCTTTGCCGTTGCCTTCCTCTCTGAAAACCGGATAGGTATCTTCGACGGGATTTGAACCCCAATATACATCGTAGGAATCGCCCGGTTTGCGTGGTGGCACGTGAGTTATTTCCAGCGGCCCCTGGTTGCCATGGTCAATGGCTTCGATGCGATGCTCGGGCAGGACGATACCATTCACGATCACCTTTTGGTTATCAATCTGAATGCGATCGTTGGGGAGCCCGATGACCCGCTTAACATAATTGGTGACAATCGGCTTATTGTCCGACCGGTTGAAGTCACTGGCCGGATCGTATTTGTTACCGGGATATTTGAAGACGATGATGTCTCCCCTGCGAATCTCGCGCTGCGGCAGGAACGGCAGCGACTTTCCCGGCGCAAAAATGAACTTGTTGACCAGCAGATGATCGCCAATAGTGATGGTGTTTTCCATCGATCCGGTGGGGACCTTGACCGCCTGAACGATAAAGGTCATTCCGAACAAGGCCATAACTACCGTCACCACAGCGGATTCAAAGTACTCCCGCAGCAGCGATTTGGGCGGACCCTTGGGTTTGCTTTCCACCGAAGCAGGCGCCTCCTGACCGTTACGATGAAAAAACCGAGCGAAAGAGAGTTTGGCAGGTTTCGTTTGCGTGCCGGCTGCGGTGTCTGCAGTCTTGGTAGCGTTATCCATTCAAAAACATCCTAGATAGGTTGCGGGTGCTGGTCAAGTTGCTTCCCGGGATCGGCTTTCATAGTTTCCAAAGCCTGTTGAGCCGCAGCCGCTTCCGCGGCCTTGATCGATCGACCGGCAGCCCGCACGCTGCCGCCATCCCACGTCAGTTCCACGCTGAATACCCGCTTGTGTGGGGGTCCAGTTGTCTCGACGACTGCATAACGCGGCGGCGAGAGCCGTTCAGCCTGGAGCTTTTCCTGCAGCATAGTCTTGTAATCTGCTTCCGCCGCATTAGTCGGATTTACGCGGGCGAGGTCCTCACTGAGGGCCTGCTGCAAAAACACCGAGGCGGCCTCAAGCCCACCGTCGAGAAAAATGGCCCCGGTGATCGCTTCGAGCACATCGGCCAGGATTGCGTCTTTGCGTCTTCCGCCGCTTTTTTCTTCGCCGCGACCAAAGCGCAGAAAATCGCCCAGCTTCAATCGCACGGACACCCTGGTCAGTGTAGCTGCGCTCACCAACTTGTGTTTCATCCGCGAAAGTTCACCTTCCGAAGCTGCCGGATGAATCCGGCATAAGTAATCGGCCACAAACAGCCCCAGCACCGAGTCTCCGAGGAACTCCATCGCCTCATTGTGGAGCTTGCGTGCCAGCTCTTCAGCCCCCGGCGCCACCTGCTCATGAGCCCACGAGCGATGGGTGATTGCCCGTTCCAGCAAAGCGCGGTCCCGGAATTTATAGCCGAGGACGCCTTCCAGCAGGTCGATAGTTGGAGCTTGCTCTTCCATGTCCGTTGAGAATTGCTCTGATTCTAGCAAAACGCCGAATGCAGAATCGAGGTTCTCGATCCTGCATTCGGCGTCTACCAGCGAGTTGGAGAATCGCGATGAGGGTATCAGTGTCCCGCGTGAGCTTTGCGAGTGCGCGGTTTAGCCGGCGCGGTCGGCGGCTTAACTGGCGTGGCGCTTGGCTTAACCGCGCTGCCGGTCGTCGGAACCGCAGTCGTGGGTGCTGGGGTCGTACTGCCGGTCGCCGGAGCCCCAGTACCCCCTGCTGCCGGAGTTGCCGGTGGTGTTGGCAACGACGTCAGAGGAGTTGGAACCGGAGGCAAAGGCTTAGCCAGAATTCCGGCGATCATTTCATTCAAACCGGCGTCTGATTTGTCATGACGGAATTTATACAGGTCGGTCAATGCGGCCATCCAGGCAGCCTTGTTCGGATCCGAACCGGCCAACGCGACTGCACGCGCATAAGCATCGATCTCCCGGTCAATTATCTGATTAATGTTCTCCAGGGCCAGCTTACTCTCGGGAGTCTCATTCTGACCGCTAAACCTTTTATAGTCGGCTGACTGTTTGGCGTAGGGTCCGCGCTCGTACGCTTCCGCGAGGTAAGCATAGGTCAAGGGAGTGCTCTTGATCTTGCTGTTGTAGCTGGTGGCTTTGATCAAATGCGGAATTGCGTCGTCCGGATTTGAACTCGCACCCAGCGACCCGACTGCGTAATTCAGCTTGGCCAAGGCATCGTCCTTGTTTTCAAACGGGGCCCAACTTTCGGGAGTCGTGCCCGATTCGATTATTTCAATGGCCTTTCGTCCATAAGTGATGGTATCGGCGGCCACCGCTTGATTCTGAGAGAGCGCTCCAGCGAGGGCCAGCGCCATGTATCCTTTTAGATAAGCGGGATCGTCTGCGAAAACAAGTTTGCCCACTTCAAAGGCCGCCGGATAGTCCTTCTTGCCGATTAGCTCCGTAAGCTGATCCTTGCGACGTGCTTTTTCGAACTTGGCAATGAATCCCTTGAGGAATGCTACCCTTTTCATTTCCGCGTCGTCGGCACCTTCACTCGGACAGGCTACATATTTCTTGGCCAATTCACTGGCCTTTGCCTGATCACCCCTGAGTTCCTTATAGATCTCAGCGTAAAGCGCCGCTTTGGCGTCAGCACTACAGGCATCCTGCAACGTCACGGCGGCGGTTCTGTTTGCCAACACGGGCAGGGACAGAAGTGCCAGCGTCGCGCAAATCGATAACACTCCAAATATCTTTTTCATTACTCGCTGATCCTCCAAAATCGAATCGTTCAAGTGCTTCTACCGACAGCAATGCGTTGCCTTTAAGCGACGCCCGTCTAAGATGCCAGTGAGCGGACGGCCGTTGCTGCCGATTATTGCCTGGACACCAGGGGAGAATACCACGTGGCGTGGGTTTTGATCGGGCTTCGAAAACGCGCCGCAATATTCCTGCAACACCAATGGAACTGTCAAGGCCACAGACGGGAAATAGCCAACTCAACCAAGGCAAAAAGCGCCGGACATCTCAAAGGGAAGTCCGGCGCTCGGCTAGTCGCGGTAATTGGAGTTGCTTAGGGTCGGCCGCCGACAACACGTGGGCGGTCATCCGTGCTCGCCTTAACTGGAGCTTTCGCGCCCGCCGGAGGCTTCGCGGAGTCATCGGTTCGGGTCGGAATCGGCATGCTGACACGCTTGACTTTACTGTTAGTGGGTGCCGGTTTGGTAACCGTGGAGTCGTTCCCCTCGTTCATCAGGCTGGTATCGACTTCAGAGTCTCCTTGTTCTTTCGCTCTCTCGGCCTCGGTCTCTTGCGACTCTTCATCGATGTCGCCAGCCTTCGAATCACCGGTTGCACCGTCGCCTGCGGTACTTGCCACTGGCAGATTGGTGGGAGTGCCAAACCGATGGTTCAGGTCTCGGTAGATCTGACCGGCCACTGCGGCCGGCAGGTGACTATGGGCGTCTGTGCCGCGCGTGATTACTACGACAGCCAGTTTGGGCTTCACCAGTGGGGCATAGGAAGTGAATAACCCCAGCCAGGTTCTGCCGTCGCCGATACAGGTCCCGGTTTTTCCCGCGACTGTTTGCAGGGGGTCGTAGGCGCGCTTTCCGGATCCGTAATTGACTGCTCCCACCATCCCCGGAACCATTCGCTGCCAGGCATCGGGTTCAATATTTATTTGGCGCCGCACTTTCGGCTTGAATTGGGACTCGTTCTTGAGGCCCTTCGGAACCTGCGGAGTAAGAAGTTTCCCGCCGTTGGCCATGGCCGAAACCAAAGTCGCCAACTGAACTGCCGTCACTTCGAAATCATCTCCGTGCGAAGACATGCGGTTCAAGGCAAATCCGGACTTAAAGCTCGGCAAGCGACCCGGATACTCGTTCGACTCGTTTATTCCCGTTTTTTCACCAAGACCCAGTTCACGGGCGTAGCTAACCATTTTGTCAAAGCCCAGGCGGCCCCCAACCTGTTGAAAGTAGGTGTTATTGGAATGGGCCAGCGCGCCAGTCAAATCCAGGTGATTGCGGTCATCCGCAGCCTCGGTATAGGTTGTGTCGATTACCTTTTCATTCAAGCCGGCCAGGCCGGTTACGAGCTTGATTGTGGAACAAGGCTTGAATCCCCGGCGCACGCCCCATTCCTGGTTGACGGTGGTGTAGACGCGGCCCGTCTTCGGATCCATGACCACGACGGTGCCGGCATGATTGCCAAGGGCATTTATCGCTACGCGTCGCACTTCAGCATCTTCGCCGGCAGTGACATCGTGTGAAATAAAGGTCTGTACCTCGTTGCGCATAGCCGCGTCAATAGCACGCTGGCGGGCGATTGCCGCGAGCCGGGCAGCTTCGGCACGGCGCCGCGCCAATTCCAATTCACGACGGTGACGGCTTTCGATGCGGCGCAGTTCCGCAGCCCGTTCACGTTTGCTCAAGGGACGCCGGAGTTTTCTCTCAAGTGCTTTTAGAGAAGACGCCTGTTCGCGCGCGATGCGAACTCGGGCGGCACGCACATCACGGGCTGACAACCTGCGACCACGACCCCCGCGACGGGCAGATAACCTGCCTGACCGTCGCCCACCACGGCGAGCACTCGCTCTGCCGCCGCGGTCGCGGCCATGGCGATTGCCGGCGGCAGCGGCGGCTCTACGGTGTTTAGCAAAGCTGGGGATGGCGAAGGGAAAAGCGATCAGGACAAGGAGAATGAGAGCGTACCGAAGGAATTTAGGGGATCTATTTATTATGAAAATCATCGCCAGGAACCTTTCCTTTAAAATTTCAACGGAATTCACTGCGACCCGACGCTGTAAGCGCGCCACAGTGAGCACTTTTGATTACGTCAACCGGCGTGACGTTTGCCAACGTGTCTCCCTTCTCTGGAACTGATTTTGAACAATTGGAAATCTTCGTGCTCACTTCTTAAAACATCCAATGCATTTCAAACTCAGCTCTCTTTGAGGTGGGAGAATTCCCTAAAAGGTGGTCCCTGGGGACATTGCTTTGAGACCGGGGCAAATATAACATCTGAGCCAGTTACGAGCAACCGGAAAATAACAAACTCTTCATACGTTTATATTTAAGTCGTGCGCAAAATAAAATGGCCACCCAGGGTCCCTCTCCCCGGCCAATATCAACTATGATGCCTCTGTTCACTTGGGCCAAATTATGAGCACCCTGCCACACATCGCCAGCTTTCGGCTCCGGCTGTTGCTCTTGCTTGCTGCCCTTCTGGGGTTGACGCTGGGAGTTCAGTACTACGTGAACCTTCGTTCGGTGCGCAATAATACGCAACTACTGGCGGAGCAGGAACAGGCCATCATGGCTGGGATGGCTCTGGGGGTGAGCGCAATCTCCAGCAAGTTGTATCTGGACGACCTGAGAAGAAATCTCAAGCAGCCATTGCTGGACGAGCATACCGGTCGGGTCAAGAACGTTCTGGTGGTGGATGCCGACGGAAACGTCCGAGACAGTCTGGATGACCGTTACGCCCCCCAAACCAACGCAGATAACACGCCTCGCTACGTTCCCTTAACCAGTATCGCTCTCCCACCAATCAGCGGCGTGGTCGAATTTCTGGACGAGAATCAAAATCGGCCCGCCTGGCTGGCAGCAGCAAATGCCGCGAAACCTGGTGAGCCCGGGGCTTTTTATCTCCCCGTGGAAACAAATAGAGGTCGTTGGTACGTTATCGTGGTCCTCGGATCGGCCAGCAACCTGACAAACATTCTGCAGGAGCAGGCTTCCAAGTCACTGCGTTACACGCTCATCCTGCTGCTGGTGACAACCCTGGTTACCGGTATCCTGGTGTGGCGGTTTACGCGCCCCATCAAAGACCTCTCAATTGCCGCCCGCCGCGTTGCCGGAGGCGATTTCAGTATTCGCGTGCCTGCGGCCAAACGCCGCGACGAGGTGGGAGCGCTGGCCGAGGCCTTCAACGAAATGACCGCCAAGCTTGGCCGTACGCGGCAACTGGAAACACAACTGCACCAGGCAGAAAAGGCTGCCGTGGTGGGCCGGCTGGCATCGGCGATTGCGCACGAAATCAGAAATCCTCTTAATTACATCAACCTCACGCTGGACCATCTGCGCTCAGCGTTTGCCCCTGAAGATCCGGGGAAGAAAGAAACATTCGAACGTTTGGCGAATCAGCTAAAGGCCGAAGTGGCGCGCATTAATACTCACATCTCAGACTTTCTAAGCTACTCGCGGCCGACGCGCCTCGAACCCCAGAGGCTCAACCTGCGTGCTGAAACCGAAGATGCGATGCGAATGATTGAAGTCGAAGCCGCCGAAAATCGGATCGAGACGCGCGTTGAGGAGCGGGGTCATGTCCCTGAGATCATGGCCGACCGCCAGGCCCTGCGGTCCGTCCTGACCAATCTGATCATCAACGGACTGCAAGCCCTCGATGGCCAGGGAGGGAGCGTAGCAGTCGTTTTGTCTGCTGACGACTCAGCCCAGCGCGCGCTCATTGAAGTGATTGACTCTGGGCGCGGTATCCCGCCAGAGGACATCTCAAAGGTATTTGAGCCATACTATTCAACAAAGGAAACCGGAACAGGTCTGGGGCTCGCGATCGTCAAGAAAGCGATCGATGAACACGGGGGCGCAATTAGCGTGACTTCGAAGCAGGGAGCGGGTACCACGTTCGCAATAACACTGCCGGTCAACGGCAAGGAAACCAACTTGAGAAAGGATGAGGGATAAAGGACGAAGGACAAGGGTTGAACGCTGCGGCATTCATCCTCCATCCTCCATCCTACATCCTTAACTTTATGGCGCGAAAAAGCATACTGGTAGTCGATGACGAGAAATCTCAGCGCGAGATACTCGAAATGATTTTGTCAGGCGAAGGCTACGACGTAACCACAGCATCGTCTGGCGAGGCGGCGATGAAGTTCGCGAAGGACCATCGCTTTGATCTTGTCTTAACTGACCTGAAGATGACAGGCATGGATGGAATCGAGTTGTTACAGCATCTGCTGGGACTAGATTCGGCCATCATCGTCATCCTGCTAACAGCCCACGGGACGATCGATTCTGCCAAGGAAGCACTGCGCCGCGGCGCCTTTGACTATCTGCAAAAACCCTACGATAAGGAAAGCTTGTTGGCTACCATCAACCGCGCTCTCGATAAACTCAACGCCATTGATACTGAGATCGTTTCCGCGTCTCCCAATATGGAGAACGTCAAGAAGATGATCTTCAAGGTCGCCAGATCGAGTTCCACGGTGTTGATTCGTGGCGAGTCAGGCACAGGCAAGGAGCTGATTGCCCGCGCCATCCATAATCAGTCCCCGCGGGCGGCCGAAATGTTTCAGGCAGTGAACTGCGCAGCCATTAACGAAAATCTTTTGGAGTCGGAACTGTTTGGTCATGAGCGCGGCTCATTCACCGGCGCGCACGCCGAAAAGAAGGGCCTCTTCGAAGTTGCTGATCGCGGCACCTTGTTTCTCGACGAAATCGCCGAGCTTGATGTCGCCATGCAGGCAAAACTGCTGCGGGCTTTGCAGGAGCATAAGATCAGGCGCGTAGGTGGCACTCATGAGACCAGCGTGGACGTGCGGGTGGTCGCCGCTACCAACCGCGATTTGCGGGCGATGGTTGCCGACGGCCGCTTCCGCGATGACCTTTATTATCGCATCAACGTCCTGTCGATCGATGTACCACCCTTGCGCGCACGTCGTGAAGACATACCGGTGCTAATCGACTACTTCCTTAGAAAGCACACGCGGAACACGTCCCGCCTGGTGCGTGGCCTCGATGCGCAAACTCGAAAAATGATGCTCGAATACAGTTGGCCTGGCAACGTGCGGCAGCTGGAGTCGGCAATCGAGCGTGCCATTTTGCTTTGCGAGGGTGAGTTCATTACCGCCGAGGATTTACCACTGGAAGTCAGACAGGAGATCAGCCCGACGGCACAAGGCGCGTTCAAGCTGCCCCCGGAAGGGATCAGTTTCGAAGATGTTGAACGCGACTTGATCATGCAGGCTATGGAACAAACCGATTACAACATTACGAAATCAGCCAAACTGCTGGGTTTGACGTTTCGCACTCTGCAGTACCGGCTGGAAAAGTTTGGCATCAAGAAACCAGAAGGAAAGGCAGCCGGATAGTTGTAGTTCAGTCCGGTTAAGCTGCCGCGCCAAAGAGAGGTTCGATGTTTCGCAAGTTCGCATTTATTTTCTGTTTCACCTGGGTCCTGCTCGGCCTGTTTGCATGCTCTCAGCCCGCAAACTCGCCAAGCGAACCCGGTCCCTCACCCAGTCCGGCCCCGGCGAAGATCTCATCGATCACTTCGCTTAGTTTCGTGAAAGCGGCCGCCACTGAAGCGTCTGTGGTTGCGGGTGGCTCTGGCGAAGTGATCGTTAACGTCTCGGTGCAGCGGGGTTATCACGTCAACGCCAACCCGGCAACTGACGCCTACCTGAAAGCGACTGAGCTGATTGTGCTGCCAGCCGACGGGTTTTCAGTTGGATTTATTAAATATCCCACTGCGCTTAACAGGAAGTTTGCCTTCTCGGACAAGCAGCTCGCGGTCTATGAGGGCGACTTCCCCGTCAAAGTGTTGCTGAAAGCCGTTCGTGGAGCGAGCAGGGGCAGGCAAAATCTCTCCGCCAAACTGAACGTCCAGGCCTGCGATGAACAGTTATGTTATCCGCCGGGGACACTTGAACTGACTATCCCAGTATTCATAAAGTAACGGGAATCAGAATGAAATTCTGGATGGGAGTTGCACTTGCCGGCGCAGGGGGCGCGGCCTTAGCGTTGTGGCGGGAACATTACGACGCTGCTTTTGTCATCGGTTGTATTGGAGCCCTCGCGTGGTTTCTTAATTTTCGCGTGCGGCTTAAGAAAACAATCCGCGAGGCTGATAAATTATCTGGAGATTCAAGTGAAGACTGAAGCGAAGTTATTAACGTCAACATCATGGAGCGCGGGAACAAATCCGGCCGCTAATATCAAATGCACCTTTTAATAAGGCAAATAACACCCTCGTTCCTCGCCCTTTCGTTGCTAATCTGCTGTGCGATCCCATTGGCCGCCTCGAATGAAAGCGAGGTTCGCGCGACCGTTGACGAGGTTTTTCAGAACCTCAAGAACAAGAACTACGAGGCACTTTATGAGGCCCTGCCGACGAACACCCGTTCACGCATTACTCGCGAACGTTTCGCCAGTTCTCTGCGGCGCACCCAGGACAACTATGCTTTGGAGCGAATGGACGTGGGGCGGATAAGGGTTTCGGGAGACATCGCAATTGTCGAGACCAATTTGTACGGCCGCTTGCTGAAGCCATTGGATTTGGAAGGTAAGATCGTCGTGCAGCAATACCTGGTTCGGGAAGGCGGCAAATGGAAAGTTGCTACGGGTGACACCACTACTATGCAACGCTTTTTCAAGTCTAATCCTGCGTTCGCCAGACAATTCGGCCTTCGATCGCCGCAAATCTTCGTGAAGAAGGACGGCCAATGGGTCGAGTTCGTTCCTCCAAAACGGATTCGGCGCTGAGTCGTGCCTTTTCCCTTCCCGGTCTTCCTTATTTCGTTCCGCTAATCTGTCTGCACAACTCTCCTCGCTGCGATTGCAAAATCGCATAGGGCCCACTCTCTATTCGATTCCCGCACTCTCAGACTGACCTCAGGCATTCAATTTGAGCGATCCGTGACCGAGGGACCCGCCGCGGCTATTATCCGGATCTCAAAATCTCTGCAAACAGGCCCTAAAACGCGATAAATGCGCTTGTGGCCCGGGTCTTGCCAAACACTGGCCGAGCGAACCGCGCCAGCGGGCCGGTTTGCAATTTGAAAAACCAAGTGCCTGGTTAAAACCAGAACCACCATTTGTTAATCCGAGGAGACTCGCATGAGACGCAACCAGCTTCCCCGAATCATAACCTTTGGCATCGCTCTGACGGTGCTGCTCTCAGCTACGTTCGGCATAATTGTCATCGATCGTAGCCAGGCCAAGAGCCAAAACGGACAGATGCGCAGAGGAGACAAAGTCTCCGTGGATCTCCGCCAGGACGTTTCCCGTAAACGCGCTAACGGCAATGACGCGATGGTCAAAGTCATCGTGCAATTCAATGCTCCGCCCAGCAATGCAGTGCGCGCCCTTCTCCAACGTAATGGGATCAAGGCTAAAGCACTGTTACGGAACCTTAATGCGCAGGCAGTTGAACTGCCCGCCAGCGTTGTTGACGAGTTAGCTTCCTTCGATGAAGTTGATGTCGTCTCCGCTGATGCCAAGGTTGAATCGTTCGGGCATGTTTCGCAAACGAGTGGCGCCGACGCAATCAGAACTACTGGCGGCCTGGTTACAACTACCCTGGACGGCAGCGGCATCGGCATTGCGATACTCGATTCGGGCTTAGATACCGGCCACGTGTCATTTCTCGACAAGAACAATGCCAGCCGTATCGCGGTTAGCCGGGACTTTACGGGAGAGAATCGCGTCGACGATCCATATGGACACGGCACGCACGTCGCTTCGATTGCCACCGGCAACGGTCGCATCGCCAACGCGAGCTATCTCGGTATCGCACCGAACGCGAAGATTCTCAACCTGCGGGTCCTCAATGCACAGGGGGCGGGTTCAGTCTCTTCGGTGTTGAGTGCTTTGGATTGGGTGATGACTAATCGGACGGCTTACAACATTCGCGTCGTGAATATGAGTCTCGGTACGCCAGCTATTCAGTCATACAGGTACGACCCGGTATGCCTGGCTGTGCGCAGAATGGTGGATGCCGGAATCGTGGTTGCGGTCGCTGCCGGAAACGTCGGCAAAGACAGTACGGGACGCAAGATTTACGGGGCCATACATACTCCGGGAATTGAGCCATCAGCGATTACAGTAGGCGCAGCCAATACCTTCGGAACCGCGTCGCGGGCAGATGATACGGTCACCACATACAGTTCACGTGGTCCGACGCGCAGCTACTGGACGGATTCACTGGGAGTCAAACACTACGACAACCTGGTCAAGCCTGACCTGGTAGCTCCCGGGAATAAACTTGTCTACGCTGAATCCGATCACAATCTGCTGGTTACTCTGCACCCGCAATTGGATGCCGGCGTTGCCCAGGCCGACAATCGGCGTCAGATGTATCTTAACGGCAGCTCGATGGCCGCACCGGTCGTCGCCGGAGCAGCCGCGTTGCTGCTGCAAGCCAATCCTCAGTTAACCCCGAACATGATCAAGGCTATCCTGACCTATACGGCCCAGCCACTCAGCGGCGTCAACAGTTACGAGCAAGGCGCAGGTGAAGTGAACATCGAAGGCGCGGTCAAGCTCGCGCGACTCGTCCGTACGGACTTAGTCACAGCGACGCTACTGGGCGCGCCGCTTCTGACCTCTTTAACAGTGCCCACTCAGCAAAGCACGATTGCCGGGTTCACCTTCAATTGGGCCGGCAAGGTCAACATGGGTGCAGCGTTTGCGCGGGGCACGGACTTCATTACTAAATATCAAAAGGTTTACGCCCAGGGCGTGCTCATCGGCGATGGCCTCGTCATTACCAATGGGGTATTGGTGGGTGATAGCACCAAGATTTCGAACGGCGTAATTGTCGGCGACGGTATAGTTGTCGGCAACGGTGTAATTGTCGGCGACGGCGTTATCGTCGGCGACGGTGTGATTGTCGGCGACGGAGTGATTGTCGGCGACGGCGTAATTGTGAGCGACGGCGTCATCGTCGCTGACGTAAGCATGCAGGCACAATCTGGAGCAATTGATGGTGATGTAACGCCTTCCATGGCTCTGCAGTACGATACCGGCCTTGACTGCCTGGACTACTAGGCCCAGCCACAAAGGACAGGAATCGTCTGAAACATCAACTCCTATACCCAGAGGAAAACGCCATGCATGCACAGACAGCCACAGCCCAACGAACGTTCCCGGTATTTCCGGATCCGGAACCCGAAGTGACTATCCAGTCACTGCGCTCCGGAGAGGAAGCCGAGGTGCTTGCTTTCCTTGCCATTCGTCCGATTCACACCGTCATTATGGCGGGCATGATTCGGGACAACGGTCTCGAGAGCTCCCTGAATCGTGGAAACTTTTACGCTTGCCGCGATGAAGCAGGTAACCTGGAAGGCGTAGCATTAATCGGCCACGTTACCATGTTTGAGACACAAAGCGATGCTGCGTTGAGACTCTTCGCAGACCTCGCCCGACAGAACCAGAGCGGACATGTCATCATTGGAGAACAGAACCGGATAAAAAGGTTTTGGGACTTCTACGGCCGCTTGGGCCAGGCGCCACGCTTGATCTGTCGCGAGCAATTGTTCGAGCAACGCTGGCCAGTGCCAGTGCACCAACCGGAAAAGCTCCGGCTGGCTACCCTTGACGACATCGAAATGATCCTGCCGGTCCATGCGCAGATGGCCTTCGAAGAGTCGGGCATAAACCCGCTGGAAAAGGATCCGGAAGGCTTTCGCAAACGCACGGCGCGCCGGATCGAGCAGGGCCGCGTGTGGATACTGACGGACGGCGAGAAACTAATCTTCAAGGCAGATATCCAGTCTGATACGCCCGAACAGATTTATCTCGAAGGCATTTACACGAGTCCTGAAGTACGCGGCCAGGGTTACGGCCTCCGATGTATCTCTCAGCTGAGCCGCATGCTCCTCGAAAGCTGCAAATCACTTTGCGTCCTGGTCAATCAGGAGAATGACAAGGCCGGGAAGTTCTATCGCAAAGCCGGATACAAGTTGCGGGGCTCTTACGACACAATCTACGTGGGGCGTTAACTAAGACGGGCGGTAAATTGTCGCGAGGCGTCCGCCCACCCTAACGTTTCAAAGCTAAGTTCAAACTGTTGCGCATCCCGGATGCGCAACATGCGTTTATGCAACTCTCCTCGACCTGGTGCAGCGGCTTCGCGACTGCACTGCTTAACTGGACAGCAGATCATCGAAGGACAGCTGCGAATCGTCGACATAAACTTCGCTCAAATCGCGCCGGATGCGATGACGGGGCACGTCCAGGGCTTCACGCACCGCGTCGAGGTGAAAGCGAATTATTCGTGGTGTCAAACGAACCGAAGGAATGCGGCGTTTATGAGCGAGGCGATAAACGGTAGATTCGCTTACCTGAAGTATTTCGGCAAGTTGGCCGGCAGTCAAAAATTCTTCCCGGTTTTCCATTGACGTGAACGCAAACCTCGGTAAAGTCTGAGTTAGTTTTCCGATGTCAAGACTGCTGAAGATACCGCCGCCGCTACTTTGCCGGCAGCAGCGAAATTGCAATCCGATAAACCACTGCACTATCTACGTCAAGGTCCTTACTCGCCGGCTGCATACCATCCGCTTTGGCAGTGATCCGATAACGGGCCGGCTCGGGCGTCAGCCGAAACACAAAAGCCCCTGTCTCACTGGTTATCCGGCCATCAATTTTCTTCAACGATCCGTCAGACAGGATCCTTGCGAGTTCAACCCTGGCTCCGGGAAAGCTGCGTCCAGAGCCGGTGAATACGCTGCCTTTAAGAAACGCAATTGAACCTTCATCAATTGAGAGCAGCAGACGATCTCCCAGGGAGCGGACCTTGCCGGCTTTAACCTCGATATTTTCAACCGCACCCACACTCAACCCTGTCTTCCGAAACGTCAGACCATAAAGCCCCGGAGACAGTCGCTGGACCGTGAAGTCGCCATTACGATCGGTCGAACTGCGCGCCACCTCACGCTCACCCTGCCGCACGACCACCGACACTCCCGCAGCGGAACCCGTTTCGACTCGGACCTTACCTTTTATGCCGCCGGTCGTTTTATCCTGCGCTGTCACAGTAAACACCGATAAGAAAATACTGGCCACCAGGGCAACCGGTCTAAGAAAATTCATTCGCCAAACACCTCCAAAATTCACCCTCATGATACCACCTAACGCGCAACGGCCTGAATCCCGTGGAACCACGGCGCGCCTCCTCCCGTAATCGATGGCAAGTGGATGCACACAATTGCATCTGCTGTTGCCTCGCTCGTATCATGGCGCGCCAGCCAAGTTTAGAGACCAATAGGGTTATGTCACGTTTGCAACTCCAATCCGATAGCCATCTGGGCAGCGCAGCGGTGAAATTACTAAAGCAGGCAGGAGCTGCGATGCTACTGGGCTTTCTGGTTGCATTCCCCTGCTCGGCCCAGGATCCGGCCACTCAACAAAGACCAAGGCAAGTCAATGCGCCTCCGGCTGAACCAAGAGAACCTGACGATGTCCTGCGCATCGAGACGGACCTGGTGTCGCTCGACGTCAATGTTACCGATGTCTCAGGACGTCCTGTGCGTAATTTGCGAGAGAAGGATTTTAGACTCTTTGCTGACGGCGACCAACAGCCGCTGGCTTTTTTTTACGTGCAAACCAAAACCGGCGATACCCGCCCTTTGGCCATGGTTTTCGCGCTGGATATTTCAGGCAGCATGACACCCGAGGAGATCGAGCGCCTGCGCGGAGCAATGCATGCCTTTTCGGAGAAACTTGCCAGTCATCCAGCGACGTTTGCGGTAATTTCCTTCGGCATGAGAGTCAAGACTCTTCAGAATTTCACTAACGACCCGGACAAACTGAATAGAGCCTTTGACAGACTCGCACGCGAGCCCAACGGATTATCAACGCACACCTACGACGCCGTGGACGATGCCATTCGCCTGCTGGTGCGACATGCCCCCCGGACTCGCGAGCGGCGCCTGATGAAACGCGCGGTGGTGGTAATAACGGATGGTTTCCCAGTTGGGGACACTGTCGCTCCAGCGACGGTAATTGAACGAGCCAACAATGCCGATGTGAGTGTTTATGCGGTCACGCTGCCGTCGTATTCGCGTCTGCTGGTGGCAGCTGATAGCGAACCTTTACCGACGCCACTCGACGTCAGCGGCTTGGTGCAGTTGACTGGTGGCAAGAACGTCTACGCCAGGGATAAAGAATATGAACCTCTATTTCGTGCCCTGGCTGAGGAGGTTACGTCTTCTTATGTGCTGGCATTCTATCCGGAGCAGGTAAAGCGGCACGATGGCAGGTACCACACGCTGCGTGTCGAGGGTCCGAGCGGGCTGCTGCTGCGCCAAAGTCGTCCCGGCTATCAGGCGGGCAAGCAGTAACCAGAAGGCAGCAGACAAGAGAGTTCAGTGCCACGATAAGCTCTGAATTTTCCGCCTGCTGCCCTGTGCTTTTTTCTGACTTTCAGAATTCGTCGTCTTCGTCCTCGTCCAGATCCTCTTCCACAATATCGAGTTCCACGGGATCGAGGCCTACGACCTCCAGCTCGGTTCCGCACTCCTCGCAAGCCAGGCTGTCGCCTTTGTCAGCGTCCGTGTCGACATGCACATCGGCATCGCATTCGGGACATATTCCGGTCGGCACTTACTCTACCTCCAGCAAATTGAACAGTGAAATCAGACCGGGGACAATCTAACTGTGGCCGCCGGATTTTGCAACCGTCTTTTTACCGGCTTCGTTGTTTCCTGCTCATTAATCAATGGCGCAGGAAATTGTTTGTAGCGGAAGTGTCATTACGTTAAGATGCGGCGCGGAACAGCGAAAGGTATACGAGCTCGCGAATTGCGGTTTCGGACTTCCTATTTAGGTTCTCAAATCCTTCAGATCTGTGATTCCCGGCCCGCGACCCGGGACTCTGGACTGCAGACTGTGGCTGGCCACAGAAATATGATCCGTGCCAGTAGCGCCACTGTCGGGGGTTAACCTGAATGACTACTGATAGGCGCCGCCTCGCCAGCAAAGCTTTTCAAATTAATACTCCTTCCCGATGAGGATGATTAATCAAACCCGGGCGACCCTGCTGCTATTGCTGTTGTGGTTCGTCTTTGTTTTCCTCGTGGCTTACATTTCGCCAAGCCTGGGCGACGAAAAGCCGTCGCCACCGGCAGCCAGCCAGGCTCAGCTTAAAATTCCGGTCTTTCAACCCGCGGGGCTCAAAGTATCAGAAACCAGGGACCTGGATGCTGATAACGACGGCATTCCCGACAGCGCCGAACTCCACACCCATGCAGATCGCGAAAGCTTCAAACGCTGGTTCACTTTAATCGCCGAGATGCAGTTCTACCATTTGAGTGAGCAGTGGAACCCTGAGCAGCGCGACTGCGCCGGCCTGGTGCGCTTCGCCTGGCGCGAAGCCCTGCGCCGCCACGACCGCCTCTGGTTTCAAAAAATGGGTCCGGGCTATCAGGCAGTAGCGCCTGATATCAGCGACAGCGCCCGCACGATTTTACTCAGCGATAAACTCTTCCGCACAGACTCTGGACGCTACGAACCAGGCGACGAAGTCCGGTCCTTTTCAGAATTCGCTGACGCTCGCACCATCAAGAACTACAACGTTGTTTTCGTAAGTCGAGATCGTCGCCAGGCCCGGCCCGGAGACCTCTTATTCTATTACCAGCCCTGGGTTCAGAAATTTCCTTATCACATCATGATTTTCCTGGGCGACCAGAGCATTGCTTCGGAAGGCGCGGCTGACTGGGTGGTCTATCACACCGGTTCCTCGGCAACCGATTCCGGAACGGTAAAGAAGGTTCAGCTGGCGGTCCTCGACCATCATCCCGACGCCCGCTGGCGTCCCCTGGAGAGCAATCGGAATTTTATTGGTTTTTATCGCTTGAAAGTTCTTGAGTGAAACAACTTTCCTTTAGCGCATGGCGGGTAACACCCGCGGAGGTTAGCAACCGTGTCTAAAACAGGCCCACGTGGCCAGCAAATTCTCAAGGCATCTTTGGTCTATGTCGCGGTCATCATCGGCGCCCTTGGCTTCAGCCTTGTGCGTGCTCGCCTGGCCGGCAAACGTGCCCTGGAGAATGAGCCGGCGGCGTATTCCACTCAGCCCTTTTTCTCCCTGACCACCAACCGCACCTTCGCCTCGAACGAGCGGGCCAAACTCTCGGTCAGCTATCGCAGTGTCGACCACCTCGATTTCCGCGTCTATCAGGTAAGAGATCCGCTCAAGTTTTTCAAGCAGCTGGATGACCCGCATGAGATGGGTGAGAACGAGAAGCAGCAGCTGGCGACCAGTTACCGCAGTCGTCTGGCGCTGCTCGAGCGCACCCATTCGCTTAAGTCCCTGCTGTATTCCTCGCTGAAGGACTACGTGCGACAACAACTGCAGCGCGAGCATCGTGAGGTATTCAATCAAAAGTTCCGCCAACCCAATGGACCGTCGCGCACACCGCTGAACATTGCCGACTATGCGCGCGTCCCGCTGCTGAATTCAAACCAACTCGTCAGCGTCTGGCGCGAACGACTGCCAACCAGCTCGGAAGAGTACGATCAGCAGACAGTCAGTCTGGGCAATAATAAACCGGGCGTCTATCTGGTCGAGGCAGTCAACGACAACCTGCGTGCCTACTCGATCGTGGTCGTAACCGATCTGGCCATGGTGCAGAAGTCTACCCGCGATGGACAGGTGGTGGCCTATGTGGTCGATCGGAAATCCGGCGCCCCGCGTGCCAATGTCAACGTCGAGATAGCCAGGGGCAAGGAAAGTCTGAAGACGGGCACCACCAACGAGAATGGTCTGTTCACAACTGAAATCGGGACACCCAGGTCCGGCGCGAAGGCTACCCCTTCTGCAGATGAAGATCCGGAAGCAAAAAAACCCAGTAACGCTTACCTGGTCATGGCGCAGGAGCGCGATAATTTTGCCATCTCGGACATCGACTCATTTTATTTCGGCGAGGGTGATGAAGAGTACGACTATGATCCGAATGCGGTCAGCTATGTCTACACTGATCGCCCCATCTACAGGCCGGCGCAAAAAGTTTATTTTAAGGGCATCCTGCGTCGCTGGGGCAGAAACGGTTATGAATTGCCCGACAGCAAGACTGTCAGCGTCACCATCGAAGATCCCGACAATGGAAAGATCTCCGAACATGAACTGCCGCTGACTTCGCGCGGCACCTTCAGCGGCGAGGTTGATGTTGTCGATGAGGCCCCGCTGGGAAGCTACAGCATTGTAGCCAAAGCCGGTTCGATCCAGGTCAATTCTTCCTTTGAAGTTCAGGAATACAAGAAGCCGGAGTTCAAGGTAAAAGTCACCGGTCCGAAGAAGTTCGCGATGGTGGGAGAGAAAGTAAGGTTTTCGGTACAGGCGGACTACTTCTTCGGCGCGCCCGTCACCAGGGCCGACGTCCATTACTATATTTACCAGTCGCGTTACTACCACTCCTGGTGGAACAACGAAGATGCCGATGAGTTTGATGACCGGGCGGGTGCGGAAAACGAGGGTGGTGACGAAGGCGAGGACGGCTATTACGGCAACGAGGTAGTGCAGGAAGCAGACGGCACGCTGGATTCCCACGGCCGGTTGTCAGTCGAGTTCGAAGTCCCGGAACCGAGCGGAGCAGAACAATGGGATTACGAATACCGGTTTGAAGCGGCAGTCACCGACCAGTCGCGGCGCGAGATGCAGGGCAGTGCCACGTTTGTGGGTACGCGGGGCAAGACGATTGCGGACGCTCAGCCCGAAAAATATCTCTACTACCAGAATGAGACGGCCAAAATCCTGGTGCGGACGGCCGACTACGAAGGGCACCCGGTC
>Ga0209683_10000250_pt1 | contig 21274 bp, 18 predicted proteins | sample DOMMetBare2Fresh_FD_187474 | JGI IMG/M metagenome (GOLD analysis project Ga0209683, IMG submission 187474) | Wetland sediment microbial communities from St. Louis River estuary, USA, under dissolved organic matter induced mercury methylation -... | ecosystem: Environmental > Aquatic >... | reverse complement strand
GCCCGGGATGACCGGCTCGTAGCTGAAACCGATGCCGGCAATGTGCGCATCAAAGCCGGCCGCGAGCGAGATCGCATAGCCCGACGCAAAATCCTGCGGGTGACCGCCCGTCAGGTTGACGACGATGTCCTTGATCATGGCCCGCCTCCCGGCCCGGCAACGGGCCGCACGCCGCCCGGCGTCAGGGGTTAAGCCTGCCGCCGGGCCATGGCGCCATTGCGACGGGAAACAGCTTTACTTCTTCTGGCCGTCCGCACCGTACTGCTTGAGGTAGGCCCAAAGATCCTCGACCTCTTTCGCGTCACGCACGCCCGCAAACGCCATGCGGGTGCCGGGAATCCGCTGCATTGGGTTGGCGATGTATTCCTTGAACGAGGCCTCGTTCCAGGTGATTCCGGAATTCTTGACCGCATCCGAATAGTTGAAGCCCGCCAAGGTGCCGGCGGCGCGGCCATCGAGCCCGTTGAGCGGCGGCCCGAGCTTGATCTTTGCGTCGGCCCCAGCGTCGTGGCAGGGCAGGCACCACTTGCGGAATGTCGCGTCGGTCTGCGCCAGCGCGCTTCCGGCCGAAACAACCACAAGCATCGAAGCCAACATCCAAGTCTTCATTCCTTGATCTCCTCTTCCATCCTCCCGACGCCGCCGTTTTTGCGAGCGCGTTCCTTGTGCGATTGGGACCCGCCGCGAGGCGGACATCCACAGGTGTTCGAATGGCGTTTGGCGCGGACCCTGTCAACGGGCCTGGGGTGGAATTTGCTGCGTCGCGACCTGATTCTATCGGGGGAACGCGCTTGTGGCTATAACACCTAAGTGTAGCCGCTCAATGATGCCGCGCTTGCCGACGGACGGCGCGGCGTCTCGCGGCCGATGGAGATGTCCATGGTGGCCATGCCGGAGCCCGACCGGGCCGTGCTGGCGCGTCGCGACCGGATCGTCAAGGCGCTCTCCGCGATCGTGCCGGGGGAAGGCGTGATCGCGAGCGAGGCCGCGATGCGTCCCTTCGAGTCGGACGGGCTCACCGCCTATCGCTGCCTGCCGATGGTGGTGGTCCTGCCGTCGACCACCGACCAGGTCGCCCGCATCCTCGCCTACTGCCATCGCGAAGGTATCAAGGTGGTGCCGCGGGGTGCCGGCACATCGCTGTCGGGCGGCGCGCTGCCGCTCGCCGACGGCGTTCTGCTCGGCATGGCCAAGTTCAACCGCATCCGCGAGATCGACTACGACAACCGCGTCGTGGTGGCGGAGCCCGGAGTGACCAACCTGGCGGTCACACAGGCAGTCGAGTCTTCGGGCTATTACTACGCCCCCGATCCGTCCTCGCAGATCGCCTGCACCATCGGCGGCAACGTGGCGGAGAATTCCGGCGGCGTGCATTGCCTCAAATACGGCATGACCACGAACAACGTGCTCGGCTGCGAAATCGTGCTGATAACCGGCGAGGTCGTGCGACTGGGCGGCAAGCATGTCGACGCGGGCGGCTACGACCTCCTCGGCGTCATCAACGGCTCGGAGGGGCTCCTCGGCGTCGTGACCGAGGTCACGGTGCGCATCCTTCGCAAGCCCGAGACCGCGCGGGCTGCCCTCATCGGCTTTGCCAGCTCCGAGGACGCCGGCGAATGCGTCGGCAAGATCATCGGGGCGGGCATCATCCCGGGCGGCATGGAGATGATGGACCGGCCGGCGATCCATGCGGTCGAGGAGTTCGTGCACGCCGGCTATCCGCTCGATGTCGAGGCGCTGCTGATCGTCGAGCTCGACGGGCCGCAGGCCGAGGTCGACCATCTGGTCGCCCGGGTGGAGGCGATCGCTGCAAGCTGCCGCGCGGTGAGCTGCCGGGTGTCGACCTCGGAGCAGGAGCGGCTGCTGTTCTGGGCCGGCCGCAAGGCGGCGTTCCCGGCGGTTGGCCGCATCTCGCCCGATTACTTCTGCATGGACGGCACCATCCCGCGCGCCAGGCTGCCGCAGGTGCTCGCCCGCATGCGCGAATTGTCGGAGCACTACCGGCTGCGCGTCGCCAACGTGTTTCATGCCGGCGACGGCAATCTGCACCCGCTCATCCTGTACGACGCCAACGCCGGCGAGCTTGAGCGCGCCGAGGCGTTCGGGGCCGACATCCTGCGGCTGTGCGTGGAAGTGGGCGGTGTGCTCACCGGCGAGCACGGGGTGGGGGTGGAGAAGCGCGACCTGATGCCGACGATGTTCAGCGAGGTCGACCTCGCCCAGCAGCAGCGGCTCAAATGCGCATTCGATGAGAAGGGGCTGCTCAACCCCGGCAAGGTGTTCCCGACGCTGCATCGCTGCGCCGAGCTCGGCCGCATGCATGTGCATGCCGGCAAGCTCGCTTTCCCGGACATTCCGCGGTTTTGATTGACGCCCGATGACCGACACGCTCAAGCCGCGCAACGGGAAGGAGGTCGTGGACGCTGTGCAGTGGGCACTGTCGCGCGGCGCCGCGCTTGAGCTCGTCGGCAACGGCTCCAAGCGTGCCATCGGCCGGCCGGCACAGAGCGATCTCACGCTCGACCTGTCCGCCCTGCGTGGCGTCCTGCTGTACGAGCCGGAGGAGCTGGTGCTGTCCGCGCAAGCCGGCACGCCGCTTGAGGAGATCGAGGCGCTGTTGGCCGCGCAGGGCCAGCACCTCGCCTTCGAGCCGATCGACTATGGCCCGCTGCTTGGCGGCGCCTCCGCGAGCGGCACCATCGGGGGCGCGCTCGCGGCCAATCTCTGCGGCCCGCGCCGGATCGCGGCAGGCGCCGCGCGTGATCATTTCCTCGGGTTCGAGGCGGTGTCCGGCCGCGGCGAGACCTTCAAGTCCGGCGGCCGGGTGGTGAAGAATGTCACCGGCTACGATCTCTGCAAGCTGATGGCCGGTTCCTGGGGCACACTGGCGGCGCTCACCACCGTCACGATCAAGACCCTGCCGCGCCCCGAGACGCAAGCCACGGTGCTGGTGGCGGGCCTCGACGATGCCACCGCGGTGCGTGCCATGACGGCCGCCATGGCGACATCGTGTGACGTCTCGGGCGCCGCGCATCTGCCGGCGGCAGCGGCGGGGCGCGGCGGGCTTGGCGAAGGCCGCTCCCTGACGCTGTTGCGGCTCGAGGGCGTTGCGCCCTCGGTCGCCCACCGCAAGGCCGCGCTGATGGCGGCCATGAAGGGCTTCGGCGCGGTCGAGGTGTGTGATGAGCCCCTGTCGCGCAAGCTCTGGCGCGCGGTCCGCGATGTGACGCCGTTCGTGGCGACGCCTGAGGCGGCGGCGCGGCCGGTCTGGCGCATCGTGACCGCGCCCTCGCGCGGGGCCGAGCTTGCCCGGATGATCGCCGCTGTGGCTGACGCCGAGGTGCTTTACGACTGGGCCGGCGGGCTTGTCTGGGTCATGCTGGCGCCCTCGGATGACGCCGGCGCGGCGCTTGTCCGGCGCGCAGTCAGTGCCTGTGGCGGCCAGGCCATGCTCATTCGCGCGCCAGCCGCGATCCGTGCCGCGACCGACGTGTTTGCCCCACAGGAGCCCGGGCTCGCCGGCCTGACCAAACGCGTCAAGCAGGGCTTCGATCCCAACGGCGTGCTCAACCCAGGCCGCATGTGGGCGGGCGTGTAGCCCTTCACCGCGTTGCTGCTGCGGCCTATGGTGTTGCATCGATGCAGACGACATTCACCCTTGCTCAGCTCGCCGACCCGCAGGTCGCGGAATCGGAAAAGATCCTCCGCGCCTGTGTGCATTGCGGATTCTGCACCGCCACCTGCCCGACCTACGTGCTGCTCGGCGACGAGCGCGATTCGCCGCGCGGGCGCATCTACCTGATCAAGGAGATGCTGGAGCACGATGCGCCGGCCAGTCCCGAGGTGGTCACCCACGTCGACCGCTGCCTGTCGTGCCTCTCCTGCATGACCACCTGCCCCTCCGGGGTGCACTACATGCATCTCGTCGATCACGCCCGCACAGTGATCGAGGAGACCCACCAGCGGCCGCTGTCAGAGCGGCTGCTGCGTGACCTGCTGGCCTGGATATTGCCCCATAACACCCGGCTGCGGCTGGCGATGGGGCTGGGCATCTTGGGCAAGCCCTTTGCCGCGCTGGCCGCAGTCGTGGGCCTGCGGCGCATCGCCGCCCTGATCGAGCTCGCACCCTGGCGGCTGCCACGGCGGAGCGTCGCCGAGAGCCCGCGCGTGTTCGCCGCCGAAGGCCCGCGCAGGGGCCGGGTCGCGCTGATGACCGGATGCGTCACGCCGGTGGTCGGACCTTCGATCTTGGATGCTGCGGTGCGGGTGCTCTGCCGCCACGGCATCGACGTCGTCGTGCCGGAAGGGCAGGGCTGCTGCGGCGGACTGGTCCATCACATGGGACGAGCCGAGGAGGCGCATGCGGCCGCCTGGCGCAACATCGCGGCCTGGTCTGCGATCGTGCCGCCGGTCGACGCCATTCTGGTGACGGCCTCGGGCTGCGGCACGACGCTCAAAGACTATGGTTTCATGCTGCGCAATGATCCCGCTCATGCGCCAGCGGCCGCTCGTATATCCGCGCTGGCCATGGACATTTGCGAGTATCTCGCACGTGAGGATCTCCTTCCGGAGCTTGCCCCCAATGGCAAGGTTGTCGCCTATCACGCGGCATGCTCGCTACAGCACGGCCAGCGAATCACACGCGAGCCGAAGGCGCTTCTGTCACGTTTGGGCTTTACGGTGAGAGAGGTGCCGGAGGGCCATTTGTGCTGTGGTTCGGCCGGAACCTACAACATTCTGCAGCCTGACATTGCGAAGAGGTTGCGCGCGCGCAAAGTCGGGAATATCGAGAAGATAGAGCCCGACGTGATCGCCGCCGGCAATGTCGGATGCATCAGGCAGATCGCGACTGGGACGGCGATCCCGATTGTCCACACGATCGAGTTGATCGATTGGGCGACGGGGGGCCGAGTGCCGCCGGCACTACAAGGTGCGTTACTGCAAGGTGCGTTACTGCAAGGTGCGTTCATCCCAGTGTCGGCATGAGCGTTGGACCATTGGCCAAAGCGATCGGGAGGTCGGACATGGCAAAGAAGGCGAAGAAGTCGAAAGCGAAGACCAAGAAGGTGAAGAAGGCCAAGAAGGGCAAGAAAGTGGTAGCCGCCAAAAAGAAGAAGGCAGCTGCCCCGAAGACCGCGAAGAAGAAGGCCCGCAAGGCGAAGCCGAAGGCAGCTGCGGCTGCGCCAGCCGCGGCCCCCGCGGCAGCGCCCGCGATGCCTTCCTGGATGACGCCTGGCAGCGGCGGCGGCAACGGCTCCTGACGCGCAAGCGCTCCTCCGCGGCACCCTCGCCGCGGCCAGACGGGAGCGCCCGCGGCTTTGGCCACCACCTTCGCCAGGTCTGTTGAGTGCCTGGTTCGTTTCCCGGCGGGGGGGATGGAGCGCAGCGAACGCTGATGCGCTTGCATCGATCTGTAGGCGTCGGTCCTGCACGTCGCTGCGCTCCATCGGGATCTTGCGTCAGCTCGATCCGGGGTCTCGGGAGATTCCGGGGTTTCGGGAGATAACGGAGGCGCGGTAGCCCACCCTGGTCGGCGGAGCGCCTCGCCCGTCTTGCGCCTTGCCCCCGACGCACCTCACCTGCATTGCATCGGATTGCCCGGCCCAATAGCATTGCGGCTACTGGCGGCCGCGCGCCGCAAGCCTCTCTTTTTCACATCCGCCACGAACGAGGTGCGCTATGCCGGCGACTTGCAACATTCTTATCATGGGCGCGTCTTACGGATCGCTGCTCGCCTCCAAGCTCCTGTTCGGCGGTCATGCCATCACGCTCGTGTGCCTGCCGGCCGAGGCCGACCTGATCAACGCCGAGGGCTTCCGGGTGCGTCTGCCGGTCAAGGGCCGCAAGGATCCGGTCGAACTCGACTCGCGCAAGCTGCCGGGAAAGGTATCTGCGTGTGGACCAGCCGACGTGAACCCGAAGGACTTCGATCTGATCGGACTCGCGATGCAGGAGCCGCAATACCGATCGCCTGGCGTGCGCGAGCTGCTCGACGCGGTGGCGAAGTCGCGCGTGCCCTGCATGTCGATCATGAACATGCCGCCGCTGCCCTACGTGAAGCGCATTCCGGGGCTGGACTACGAGGCGCTCAAGGCCGCCTATACCGACCCGACCGTCTGGGACAATTTCGATCCCGGATGCCTCACGTTGTGCAGCCCCGACCCGCAGGCGATCCGCCCGCCCGAGGAGAAGGTCAACGTGCTGTTGGTCACGCTGCCGACCAACTTCAAGGTCGCGCGGTTCGACAGCGACAAGTCGACCGCCATGCTGCGCCGGCTCGAGCAGGAGATCGACGCGGTGCGCTACGACACGCCCGAGGGCAAGACCGAGCTGCCGGTCAAGCTGCGCGTGCACGATTCCATCTTCGTGCCGCTTGCCAAGTGGGCGATGCTGCTCGCCGGCAACTATCGCTGCGTGACCAAGGACGGCATGCGGACCGCCCAGGAGGCGGTGCACAGCGACCTCGAAACGTCGCGCTCGGTCTACAATTTCGTGTTCGATCTCTGCGTCAGGCTCGGCGCCAAGCCCGAGGATCTGGTTCCTTTTGAGAAGTATGCCGCCGCCGCGCAGAGCCTCACGCGCCCGGCCTCGGCTGCGCGCGCGCTCAACAATGGCGCCCCCAATATCGAGCGTGCCGACAAGCTGGTGCAGTTGATCGCCAGGCAGAAGGGTCTGAGCCATCCGGCGATCGACGCCCAGGTGGCGCTGGTCGATGCCAGGCTCGAGGCCAACCGCAAGAAGGCGGCGGCTTGAGCGGCAGAGGACCTGGCCTAGCCGAGCCCCGCGATTCCCGGCCTCGGCCAGGCCGATCCACTTGCCGAATCACTTGCCGAATCGGTGCGGAATCAGCCTCGACCTCGGGGTTGTGGGGCGTCCGATGGCTGCAGCGCTTGCGTGCCGGGCGAGCTTTCTCAATCGGCGCGAGTCCAAAATGTTGTGGTTTTGCAACACCCGGATTCTTTCCACGCCAATTCGTTGGAATCGCCCAAAAATACGGCACTTGCCACTCGTTTTGACTTGCCCACTTTTCCTTCGATGTCGATAGTTTCAACCAGCAGTGATGGCAGGTGCGACTTGTACGGGGTGTCGCGACAGCCGTCTGGGGTTCAATCGGCGCCCTCCGGGGGGCGATTTCAGGGAAGGGTGGGACGATGAATACACGGGTTCTATCGATGGTCGCGGCCGGCCTGTTCGGCTTGACCACATCCGCGATGGCGGCGGACATGCAGGTCAAGGCACCGCGGAAGGTCGCTGAGCCGACGCCGTGGGACATCGCGTTCGGCGGCGCGCTGATGTCGGACTACAACTTTCGCGGCATCTCGCAGTCGGATCGTGGACCGTCGGCGACCGCCTACGTCGAAACGCGCTACAATGTAAATTCGAGCCTGCAGTTCTATGCCGGCAGCCAATACTGGGCGGTCGATCTGCCCACTCATCCGAGCTGCGAATGCGACTTCTATGCTGGCTTCCGGCCGACGGTCGGTCCGCTCGCGTTCGATTTCGGCTTCATCTACTACTGGTATCCGCGCGAGCGGCAGGTGTTCGTCGACGGCGCCGGCGCCGCGACCTTCATTAACACCGGCCTTGCCCAGACGGTTAAGGACTCCGATTACTGGGAAGTCTACGGCAAGGTCACTTGGGACGTCATCAAGGACAGGTTCGCCCTCGGAGCGAACTTCTACTACTCGCCGGATTGGCTGGGGAGCGGAGCCTTCGGCTTCTACGCATCGGGCACTGCCAAGTTGACGATGCAGTCCTTCCATTTCCCGACCTTGGTGGGGCCGAAGGAAGTCGGTTGGTACATCTCCGGTGAGGTCGGCCACTATTCGTTCGGCACTGCTGATAGCTTCCTTGGCGTCACGCCCTTCTCTTTGCCGGACTACTGGACTTGGAACGTCGGCGTGTCCTTTACCCATGGCGTATTCACGCTTGACCTCCGCTACTACGACACCGACACGACGAAGGAGGAATGCTTCCTCCTCACCAGCGATCTCCGCGGCATGACGGGCGGCACCAATCCAATTGGGCAATCCAAGTGGTGCAACTCGTCCTTCGTCGTCAGCACCAAGTTTGACCTGACGGTTCTGTCGAACCTCAAGTAGTCGCGGTCGATAAACCTTTGGCGGGCGGTGGCACTCATGCGAGCCGCCGCCCGTTTCATTTGTTGGGCTCGCAAACTCTCGGAACCGGGTACTAGGCCGGGTTCACCGCCCGCTCGCGCAAGCAAGCGCAGTCGCCGTCGAGCGCGACCGTCAGCTGGCGGCCGTGACATGCGCGCAGCGCCGCGCGGTGGCCGACCGACACGATCGTGATTCCGGGCAGCCGTTCGCCGATCAGCCGGTAGAGCGCGGCTTCTCCCGGCTCGTCGAGCGCGGCGGTGGCCTCGTCGAGGATCAGCAGATCGGGCGCCTGCAGGATGGCGCGGGCGACGCCGAGGCGTTGCTGCTCGCCCAGCGATAGCATGCGGTTCCAGTGCGCTTCATCGTCGAGGCGGGCGACCAGCGCCGGCAGCCCGACGGCGCGGATCACATCGGCGAGGCGCTCGTGGCTGAAGGCACCGGCCTCGGCCGGATAGGTCACCGCGGCGGCGAGCGTTGCGACCGGGAAATAGGGCCGCTGTGGCAGGATCATCATCCTGGCGCCTTTGCGCAGCGTGACGCGGCCATGACCGAACGGCCAGATTGCTGCGATCGCCCGCAGCAGGGTCGATTTGCCGGAGCCGTTGGGGCCGGTGACCAGCACGCGCTCGCCTGGCCGTATCGCGATGTCGTCGGCCGTGAGGAGCGGCTTTCCATGCGGCAGACGCACCAGCAGGCCGTTGAGCGCGAGCGCGTCCTCGCTCGCGCGCGCCATACTCTCGCGCGTCATGACCTCGATTGCGGGCGTGGCGGTGGCGGCGACCTGCGCCTGCGCGATCGCGGCATCGAAGCCGGCAAGCCGGTCCACCACCGCCCGCCACTCCGCCAGGCTGCGGTAGACGTCGACGAAGATCGACAGCGCCTCGCGCACCTTGTCGAAAGCGGACGCGGTCTGGATCAGGCCGCCCAGCTGCATCTGTCCGGCGAAATAGGCGGGGCTCACCAGAATGTAGGGAATGACCGACGACGCCTGGCGGTAGCTCTCGGTGAGCAGCGTAAGCGGCTTGGTCCGCCACATGATCAGCCGCCAGTTGGCGGCGACAAAGCCAAACAGATCCTGCAGACGCCGGCGCTCCGCTGCTTCGCCGCGCAGCAGCGCGATCTGCTCGGAGCTCTCGCGCGCACGCATCAGATTGAAGCGGAAGTCGGCCTCGTACCGTTGCTGCCGGAAATTCAAGTTGATGAGCTTGCGTCCGATCAGATGGGCGAGCGTGGTGCCGGCGATGGCGTAGATCAGCGCGCCCCAGACCAGGTAGCCGGGAATCGCCACGTCGTAGCCGAACAGCCGCAGCGGGGCCTCGTTGGAGAGCGCCCAAAGAACCAGCACGAACGAGCACAGCGAAATGAAGGCACCGAAGATGCGGATGCCGATGGTCAGGCCCTGCTCCACGAACAGCCGCACGTCATCGGCGATGCGCTGGTCCGGGTTGTCGGCGGCATCGCCGAGAAGCTGCATGCGGTAGTGATTGGCCCCGACCAGCCAGTGGTCGACGTATCGCCTGGTCATCCAGGTGCGGCAGCGGATCTGCAGCCATTGCTGCAGATAAAGCTGATAGACCGCGAGCACCGCGTAGCTGCCGACCAGAGCGGAAAAGATCAGCAGCTCGGTGACGAAGCTGTCCCAGTTGCGGTCCTGCAGCGCGTTGTAGAAACGGTTCTGCCAATGGTTGATCATCACGTTGATGCTGACCAGCGACAGCTCGATCGCGACCACGCCCGCGAGCAGGATGCGGCCGGCCAGGCGATCCTCGGAATTGAAGTAAGGCGAGGCGAGCCGCCAGATCACGGTGAACGTCGAGGCAAGGCGTGACACGGGGCGTCTCCTTGTGATGGTCGCCACGGATTGCGATTGCGGGTGTCGAAATGACCGCTGATCCTACGTGAAAACCGGCGCAGCGCACGAGTACCCAGGGCCGTGGGCCTCTGCGCGCCAGGCTCTGGCTTGCCCAGGAAGTCCTAGGCCGCCCCGCTTGCGGCCGTTCGCCACTCGACCAAAGGAGGGCCGAAGGAGGCTTGTGCAAGTGCCGCGCGTCTGGTCAAACTAACGGCAAGGCTTGCTGGAATACCGGGCCGCAGTGCTGGTTAATGAGCATGAAACGGCCCGGGCGAAGGCCGTGAAATCATTCCTTTCAAACGCCTGGGAGGGCGATCATGTCAGTCGAGAAAACCCAAACGTCCAAGTCGTCCAAGACCGCGTCGCGGCGCAAGTTCCTGTTGACGGCGGGCGCCACCGGCGCCGCCGCAGTCGCAATGCCGCAGGTGTCGCGCGCGCAGACCACCACCTGGAAATACCAGTCGACCTGGCCCACCAAGGACATCTTCCACGAGTTTGCCGCGGATTATGCCAAGAAGGTCAACGACATGTCGGGAGGCCGCTTCAAGCTCGACGTGCTCGCGGCCGGCGCCGTCGTGCCCGCCTTCCAGATGGCGGACGCGGTGCATTCCGGCATTCTCGATGCCGGCCACGGCGTGTGCGCCTACTGGTACGGCAAGCACAAGGCCTATTCGCTGTTCGGCACCCCGCCGTCGTTCGGCTGGGACGCTCACAGCATGCTGGCCTGGTTCTACGCCGGCGGCGGCGAGGCGCTCTACAAGGAGCTCGTCAACGACGTCCTCAAGCTCAATCTCGTCGGCTTCCTCTATTTCCCGATGCCCACCCAGCCGCTCGGCTGGTTCAAGAAGGAGATCAAGACCGGCGATGACTTCAAGGGCATGAAGTACCGCACCGTCGGTCTCTCGGCCGACGTGTTCAAGGAGATGGGCGCCTCCGTCACCATCCTGCCCGGCGGCGAGATCGTGCCGGCGATGGACCGCGGCCTGCTTGATGCGGCCGAGTTCAACAACCCGTCCTCCGACATCCTGCTCGGCTTCCCGGATGTGTCCAAGTTCTACATGATGGGCAGCCACCATCAGCAGATGGAAGCCTTCGAGGTCATCTTCAACAAGGCCAAGTTCGACGCGCTGGCGCCCGAGCTCAAGGCGATCCTGCGCAACGCGGCGCACGCGGCTACGGCCGATCAGTACTTCACGGCGCACGACCGCTACTCGAGGGACCTCGAGGAGATCCGCAAGCGCAACGTCAACGTGATCCACACCAGCGAAGCCGTGCTCAACGCGCAGCTTGCAGCCTGGGACAAGGTGATCGCGGAGCAGTCGAAGGAGCCGTTCTTCAAGAAAGTGATCGACTCGCAGAAGGCTTGGGTGAAGCGCACCCAGCCCTACTTCACCGTCAACAACCTGAGCACTGCCGAGCTCGCGGTGGCCTACAAGCACTTCTTCGGCTGAGCGCAGCCACGAGCCGCCGCGCGAATGGATCGCGCGGCGGCCCTCATCGCTTGATCGCTGGCATGTTCGGGTCGGGGGGACCCGCTCTCGATGCTCGATTTCCTCATCGATCCGCTCTTTCGTCTGATCGGGGGCCCCAAGCAGCTCCCGCTCTATCTTTTCCTTTTGCCGATCCCGATCCTGCTGTGGCTGTTCTGGGCCGAGTTTCGCACGGCCACCGGCCGCGACGCCTCGGCCGGCGAACGGCTCCTGCACTTCGTCGATGGCCTGAACTCGGCGATCGGCAAGACCTACGGCTGGTGCATCCTGGTCCTGACCTTCACGACCAGCTACGAGGTCTTCTCCCGCTACATCTTCCTGGCGCCGACCGAATGGGCGTTCGACGCCAGCTACATGCTTTATGGCACGCTGTTCATGATGGCCGGCGCCTATGCGCTGGCGCGCAACGCGCATGTCCGCGGCGACTTCATCTATCGGTCCTGGGCGCCGCGCCGGCAGGCGATGATGGACCTCGTGCTCTATATCCTGTTCTTCTTCCCCGGCATGCTTGCATTCGTCTACGCCGGCTTCGGCTTTGCCGAGCTGTCACGGCGTATGAACGAGCATTCCTCAGCGAGCCCCAACGGCCCGATCGTGTGGCCGTTCAAGTGGCTGATCGTGATCGTCGGCTGCCTCATGGTCATCCAAGGCATTGTGGAAGTCATCCGCTGCATCATGTGCATCCGCAGCGGCGAGTGGCCTCAGCGTCTGCACGATGTTGAGGAGCTCGAAAAGGTGATGCTGGAGGACGCCGAGAAGCGGAAGCAGGCCGAAATGACCGCGGCCGAAGAAAGCGGCCTGCGGAGAGGGGATATCTGATGCTCGGCCTGAGCAATCCCGAGCTCGGCGTGCTGATGCTCGCCCTGTTCGTGGTCTTCATCATGTTCGGCTTTCCGATTGCCTTCACCCTGATGGCGCTCGGGGTGTTCTTCGGCTACTTCGCGATGGGCGACCTGGTGTTCAGCCTGCTGGTCCAGCGCTCCTATTCGGTGATGACCAACGACGTGCTGATCTCGATCCCGTTGTTCGTGTTCATGGGCTACGTGGTCGAGCGCGCCAACATTCTCGATCGGCTGTTCCGCTCGCTGCAGCTTGCGGCCGGGCCTATTCCGGCTTCGCTCGCGCTCGCCACCCTCGCCACCTGCGCGATCTTCGCGACCGCGACCGGCATCGTCGGCGCGGTGGTCACGCTGATGGGGCTGCTTGCCTTTCCGGCGATGCTGCGCGCCGGCTATGACGTGAAGCTCGCCTCCGGTGTCATCTGTGCGGGCGGCTGCCTCGGCATCCTCATCCCCCCGAGCGTCATGCTGATCCTCTATGGCGCCACCGCTGGCGTGTCGGTGGTCAAGCTCTATGCGGGCGCGTTCTTCCCCGGCATCATGCTGGCCGGGCTCTACATGCTGTTCACGATCATCATGGCGCTGCTCAATCCGAAGCTGGCGCCGAGGCTCCCGGCCGAGGAACGCAACGTGCCGGCCAGCACGGTGTTCTGGGCGCTCGTGACCTCCTTCATGCCGCTCGCCGCGCTCATCGGCGCGGCGCTCGGCTCGATCATCTTCGGGCTCGCGACTCCCTCGGAAGCCGCCGCCATGGGCTCGCTCGGCGCGCTCCTGCTGGCGGTCGGCTACGGCGCCGACTATTCGAAGCGCCGAAACCTCATTCTGGTGCAGGTCTATGGCGCGCTGGCGACGGCGTTCTTCCTCTACCTGATCGTCTGCGGATTGACGAACCTCAATGTCGATCGCCGCGTCGTGTCGGTGGCGCTGTTCGCGACCCTGTTCGTGGGCATCGCGCTCATTCCCGGCACGTCATTCAGGCTGACTCAGCTCAAGGAGTCTGTCTTCCTGTCGGCGCGCACGACCGCGATGGTGTGCTGGCTGTTCATCGGCTCGTTCACCTTCTCGGCGGTGTTCGCCTATCTGGGCGGCCACGAGCCGATCGAGAAATTCGTGCTGGCGCTGAACCTCAATCAGACCGGCTTCATGGTGCTGGCCCAGCTCATCATCTTCGTCCTGGGCTGGCCGCTGGAGTGGACCGAGATCATCGTCATCTTCATGCCGATCTTCCTGCCGCTCCTGAAGACCTTCGATGTCGATCCCTTGTTCTTCGGGCTCCTGGTTGCGCTCAACATCCAGACGTCGTTCCTGTCGCCGCCGGTCGCGATGGCGCCGTTCTATCTCAAGGGCGTGGCGCCGGCCTGGGTCAACATCAACGACATCTTCCGCGGCGTGCTGCCCTACATGCTGATCGTGATCGTGTCGATGATCATGCTCTACACGTTCCCGCAGATCGGCCTGTGGCTGCCGAACCAGCTCTACCGCTGAACCGTAAGGACACTGGCCATGGGTTTGCTGATCAGCGGCGTCGTCGTCTTTGTCCTCACCGGGATCACGTTCTGGTATTGCCTGCCGCGTGACGGCAAGACTCATCGTCTCGTCGGCACCGAGTGGGAGCCCTATGTGGGCGTCGCCTTCTGCACGGCGGTCGCGCTCGGCTTCACCATGATGCTGTCGGGCGGCCTCAGTCTCGCGGGCGGACAATAGTCAGGCTCAGCGCAGCGGCGGATCCGGGTGCCAGCCGAGCGCCGCGAGCATCACGGCAAATCCGAGCACATAGGCGAGCGCCACGTGCCAGCCATGACGCAGCCATAGGCCGACCGACTTGCCCTCCGGATACATGTTGGCAAGCGCAACGCCCGCCGACGAGCCGAACCAGATCATCGAGCCGCCGAAGCCGACCGCGTAGGCGAGATAGCCCCAGTCGTAGCCGCCCTGCTTGAGCGCGAGCGCGGTCAGCGGGATGTTGTCGAACACCGCCGACACGAAGCCGAGCCCGAGCGCGGTCTGCCAGCTTGCGGCCGGCAGCGCCTCGACCGGCATCATCGAGGCGCAGGTGACGAGCGCCAGGAGGAAGATGGTGCCCTTGAAGGTCTCTGGCATCACCTTCCAATCGGGCTGCCGCAATGGCGCCGCCAGGAGGATCACGGCCCAGACTGCCAGCCCGATCACCGGCAGCGCATCAAGCAGCGCGGGAAATTTCAGGTTCGCGATCACGTTGGCGCCGATCGCGACCAGGAGGATCGCGACCACGATGCCAAGCCGCGTCCATTCGATCTGCAGGCCGCGTGGCGGCGCCTTCACGATCGGCGAGTGCCGATGTTGCTGCAGGGCAGCAGGCACCCCGAAGACCAGCAATGCGACGCCCGCCGCCACATAGGCTTCTACGACACTGAGCGGGCTCACGCCCGCGATCCACATCATGGTGGTGGTGGTGTCGCCCACCACGCTGCCCGAGCCGCCGGCGTTCGACGCTGCCACGATGGCGGCGAGGTACCCGATATGGACCTTGCCGCGGAAGACGTGCCGCGCCACCGTGCCGCCGATCAGCGCCGCCGCGATATTGTCGAGAAAGGCGGAAAGCACGAACACCAGCACCAGCAGCACCAGGCCGCCCGTCCAGTTGTCCGGCAGGATCGCCGGCATCTCGTCGGGAGCGCCGCTCTGCTCGAAATGGCGCGACAGCAGCGCAAACCCCATCAGGAGAAGGAACAGGTTCGCGAGGATGACCCATTCGTGCTCGAGGTGAAGGCCGAGGCCGGCAAGGCCCGCGCCGGTCTTGAAGCCGGTGAACGCGAGCTTGTAGGCGGTGATCACCGCAAGACCCGCGAGCGCGATCGCGAGCGTGTGGCGATGGAACAGCGCCACCCCGAGCAGCGTGAGCGCGAACAGGATGAAGTCGACGGGAATTCCCAGGACGGTCATGATAGCCGATCGTTGTTGCGCGGCCATTTTGGCCGGCCCCCGGCGCGAGTGCCAGTGCATTCGGCGCGGGATCTATTGAAGTGCGTAGCCCGGGTTGAGGGTCGGCAAAACCCAGGGATCGACGATACCGCTTGCTCGCTCCTCCCCGCATTTCGCTCACGCTCAATGCGGGCTACGGGGCATCGTCAACTGCCTACTCCTTGAGCCGCTCGTAAGCGGCCGCGATCGCGGGCGTGGTGCTCTCGACCAGGGTGCGCATCATGGCGGCGACCCGGGCGCCGTCGAGCGGCGTGCCGCGCGGCACATCCATGCGTGCCGAATCCGCCAGGTATTCCTTGTCCTCGGACATGGCGGCGAAGGCCTGGCGCAGGATGGCGTTCCGCTCCGTCGGGATGCCGGGCGGGCCCGCCAGCAGCACGCCGAACTCCTCGCCCGCGAGCACCAGATTGAGCAACGGCCGCTCGCCCGCGCGGATCACGTCGCGCACCAGCGGCAGGCCCGGAAACACGGCTTGCGTTTGCAGGATCGGCACCACGACTTTCTTCTCGATCAGGTCCGGCCGCTTCGCGAAGCCGTCGACGATGTGGAAGATGCCCGGCACCTCGCCCTGCTCGATGGCAAGCAGCACCTTGGCGGAGGAATTGTAGCCGCGGATCACCCGCACCGGCACGCCGTTCTGCGCCAGCAGCGCCGGCACCATGGAATCCTGCGAGGTGGCGCTGAGCGCTCCCAGCACCACCTTCTCCTTGGCGGCGAGAAGCTGCGCGAAGCTCGTGATCCCGGAATCGGGCCGCATCCAGAGCGCCGAGTTCATCACGCCGCTACTGCCCACATAGGTCATGGCGGCGGGATCGAACTTGGCGGCCGGGTTCTTCACGGCGCCGACGATGAACCAGCTGCGGCCCGGCACGCCCAGCGTGAGGCCGTCGGGCGCCGCGCGGCCGACGTAGTTCGCTGCGACCACGCCGCCGGCGCCCTCCATGTTCTGCACCGTGATGCCGGGATTGCCGGCGATGAAGCGGCCGAGATGCTTGGCGATCAGGCGGCCGGCGGTATCGATGCCGCCACCCGGGTTGAAGCCGACCACCAGCGTGATGCGCTTGCCCTGGTAGAAGTCGTCGGCTGCGGCCGGCGCGATCGCGATGATGCAGGCGGTGAAAAGGAGGCCAATGCCGCGTAGCGTGGTTGCTGCGCCACCACTTCGCCCGCGGCGATTGCTATTGCGCCCTCTCCCCTTGCGGGAGAGGGCTCGATTGCAGTGCAAGAAACTCTGATGGGTGAGGGGGCTCTTCGGCAACACCCCCTCACCCATCAGAATTCGCGGAACGATTTTCATGCCCTCTCCCACGAGGGGAGAGGGCACATCAATTGGCGTTGAGCTCGCGGTCAACCGAGGCACGGTCGAGCCAGACAATCTCAGCCGACCTTCGGCGGCGCGCCCAGCGTCTCCGAGAAGAACGCGAGCGTGCGGCCCCAGGCCAGATCCGCGGCCGCCTTGTTGTAGCGCGCGCCGCCGACGTCGTTGTTGAAGGCGTGCTGCGTGCCCGGATAGATGTGCTTGGTGTACTTCTTGTTGTTGGCCTTGAGCGCGGCCTCGAAGGCCTCGATGCCCTTGTTGATGTTGTCGTCGTTCTCGGCGTAGTGGAGCAGCAGCGGTGCCTTGATCGCCGTCACCTTGTCGGCGGGAACCTGCGTGCCGTAGTAGGCGACGCCGGCGTCAAGCGCCGGGCTGTCGGTCGCCAGCCGGTTGACCACGCCGCCGCCGAAGCAGAAGCCGACGGTGCCGACCTTGCCGCTCGATTCCGCGTGCGCCTTGAGGAAGGCGACGCCCGCCACCGCCTCGACGATCATGTCCTCGCGGTTGGTCTTGGTGTGCAGATCGCGCGCCGCGTCCTCGTTGTCGGGCGTGCCGCCGGACACCGAGAGCAGGTCGGGCGCGAGCGCCAGGTAGCCTTCGGCCGCGAGCCGCCGGGCCACGTCCTCGATGTGCGGGTTGAGGCCGCGGTTCTCGTGGATCACGACCACGGCCGGCCGCTTGGCGGTGCCCTTCGCGCGCACCAGATAGCCGCTCACTTTGCCCTTCGGTGACTCGTAAGTCACTTTCTGCGCATTGAGCCGCGGATCATTGGGCGCAACGATCTGCGCCTTGGCGTAGTCGTTCTGCAGGAGCGGCAGTAGCGCGAACGCCGCGGCGCTCGAGCCCACGAGCTTGACGAGCTCGTCCATGAATTCGCGGCGGTTCATGCCGCCATGCGTGAACTTGTCGTAGAGATTGATGACTTTCTGGTCCATGAATTTCCTCCCAGGTTGGCGGCCGGCACCATAGCATAATCGCACCGTCCGGGTAGCCCGACGGCGGTAGGCGGAGCTGGCACCTATTCCGGCATCATGGCACGGCCATGACAAGCGGCTGCGGACTGCCGGCCGACGTGGTGATTGATCGCGCGCCGCTTGCATGAGAATGTCGCCGCCTTGCGGCACATCTTGCGGGCACATCTTGCGGCACATGGGGAGCACGAGAAATGAGGTCAGTGACTGCGTACCGGTCTGATTGCTTGCGGCGTTGCGTTGTTGCGTTCGTCGCCTGTGTCCTTGGCGGGGTTGCGTCCGCCGACGCTGCCGAGCGCGGCTTTCCCTATAACAGCGAGCTGATCATGGATGCGAAGCCGATGCGCGGCTCCAAGCGCGTCCCGATGCTCGTCATCGGCGCGCAGGGCGAGACCACCATCGAGGGCTGGTGCAACAACGTGAAGGCGCAGCTTGTGGTGGCCGCCGATACGGTCACGATCCTCACCGCTCCCACCACCGAGCAGCAATGCGCGGCCGAGCGCATGCGCGCGGACGAGGACCTGATGGCGGCGCTCGTGGAGATCACGCACTGGCGGCGCGACGGCGACGTGCTGACGCTGCGCGGCGCCAAGACGCTGCGCTTCCGCACCATGACGAATTGAACGTTCAGCCTATGATGTAGGCAAAGGCGTTGGCACTGGCCGCAAGCGGAGAGGGGGCAGCAGTAACGGGCGCCAAGTTTCGTGATGCAGTGGCGTTAGCTACCGCGCCGCTGCCGTCTGCGCCGGCAGGAGCACGCCGCCGTTCTCGCGAATGAGCTTCGCGGCCTCTGCCGAGCGCAGGAACTGTGCGAAGCGTCGGGCCACGGGTGTGGCATCGGACTTCATCACACGCTCCATTCTCATCTTGAGGCGGTATGAGCCCTTCTCCATTGCCTCGACCGAGGGGATGACCCCATCGAGCGTGATGATTCGCAGCGGCGGTTTCTCGGCCAGGATTTGCGCCAGGGTCGCACCCGCGAACGAGTTCGGGATCGTTGCGGTGGTCTTGACGTTGTCCTGGTCGGTTGCCGCGACCGGAACGTCAACGCGTTGCCGCAGCTTGTCCATCGCGGCTTGCATCCCGTCGAAATTGGCAATCAGGAAGGGCGTCGCGCTATCGCTCTTCGGCCGCAGGATAGGCTTGATCTCCTTGCCGTCCGGCCACTTTGTCAGCGTTCCATTGTGGATGGCGACCACGTCGGCCTTGGTCAGCTTCTGGGGATTGGGGTGCGAGGTGACAAACACAAACGGCGTGTCGAGGAAGGGCGTGCTGTCCAGGCCCTGCGCCTTCTCCTCGGCTTTCAGTGCGCGGCTGCTGACAGACAGTTGCAGTGCGCCTGCGGCCGCAGCCGCGATGCCCCCGCTGCTGCCCAGTCCCGGCACGACCTCGACGCGATCTCCAGGGTGTGCCGCCTGGAATGCCTCGCTCAGCCGAACCAGGAGCTCGTGTGTCGCGCCGGTTCCGCCGACCTTCATGTCCTCGGCGTGTGCCGCCCCGGTACCGAAGCACAGCAGGAACAACGCACCGATAGGCAGGATTCGCGCGGTCATCATGAGCGTAGCCTCCACATTCGTAGCCCGCACCCTGCCAAGGAAGCACCAACAAGCCGTTATCAAGCCGGGCAGGGGGCCCCTGATCCCGCTCTTGGCAAATCGCAGGCATGCTCTGTGCTTAATCGGCGGTTAACTGAATTCCCTTACTTTCGCATTTGTTAATAATAAATCACTGGTTCTTATGGCTGACCTCTCGCTTCGATCGTTGATCACGGGCATTGGCGCGTGCGTGGCGGTGACGACGGCCGTGAGCGCGCCCATTGGCTATGGCGTGATTTGCTATTGGGCCGATACCGATCAACTCTCCCTGCGGGCCGACATCAGCGCTCAGCGGGTGTCTCGTTACGTCTACCAGCACGGGTCGATGTGGCCGTTCCACCGTGTCCGCCTTGCCGAATTGATCGAATTCACGGATGGCAGATCCAGCCAGGTCAGGCAGCGGATATTGACCGCCCAAGGCAAGCTGGTGCTGAGCGAAGACGTGGCGCTGGCAACGCCCACGGTGATGAGATCGACGCCCATTGTGGAGGGCGGGACCATCGTCGGGCGTCTGGAGGTCGAAGCAAGCGCCCGCCCGCTGATCATCAACACCATCTGGGTCGCGCTCTTGAGCACCCTGCTGGGCACGATTGCCTATTTCTCCATTCGGATATTCCCGCTCCGTGCTCTTGACCGCACGCTCGCGGAGCTCGGCAACAAGGCCGCCGAGCTCGAGCAGGTGCGGGTCGCACAGGAGCAGAGCCGGGTGCAGGCGGAAGCCGCCCGCCGCCAGGGCTTGCTCGACCTCGCAGATCAGCTGGAACAGGACATCCGCCAGATCGCGGGCGCGGTCTCCGAAGCTGCTGCGGCGACCGAGAAGGTGTCACAGATGGTGGCGGCGTCGGTGAGCTCCGCCAACGATCACACCCGGCAATTGACGCAAGCGGCCGGGCAGGCTGGCTCGAGCGTGAGGGCTGCGTCGATTGCAACAGAGGCCGTCACGGTTTCGTTCGTCGAGGTTGTCGACAAGATGTCGGACGCCTCCGCGGTGGCGAAAAAAGCGACCGTGGCAGCACAACACGCCAACGTCATGGTCGAGAAGCTGTCGGCCTCGGCGCACAAGGTGGACGAGATTGTCAAGACGATCAATGCCATCGCGGCCCAGACCAATCTACTAGCGCTGAATGCCACGATCGAAGCGGCCCGTGCCGGCGACGCCGGACGCGGATTCGCCATTGTGGCGCATGAGGTCAAGGGGCTGGCAGGCCAGACCGCCAAGGCAACCGAGACGATCGCCGCCCAGATCGCCGACATTCAGTCAACCACGATGCAGACGGTCTCCGCGATCGGAGACATCGGTCAGATCGTGGTCGAGATCGACAAGCTCTCGGGGGCGGTGATGGAGGTGGTCAAGGAGCAGCAGAGAGCCACCAGCGAGATTGCTGAAAGTGCGCATCAGGCGGCCATCGGGACCGACGAGGTTGTGAGCCAGGTCGATGTCGTCAAGCACACCGTGGTGGGCACATCGTCTGCCGCGCAAGCGTCGCTCGGAGCTGCCAACGAGCTGCGATCGCAGGTGGATGCGCTCATGACCTCGCTCGATCGGTTTCTGGTGAAGGTGCGGGCCGCCTAGTGCCCCGTTTCCGAAGTTCGCATCATGCGGTCTCTCCCGGCCTCATGGTGAGGAGCCACGACCTTGGACCTACCCGGAAATCCGCAACCTCGTGCGCGGCGTCTCGAACACGCAAGTCGGGCTTGCCCGACTTGCGCACATTAACTGCTGATCTCGGGCAAACCCGAGATCGGTGGGCCGCCCCATCCTTCGAGACGGGCGCTACGCAATGATTGCGTCTCGCAGAAGCGCATGTGCCTGCGCCCTCCTCAGGATGAGGCGGATAAATCGTCAGCATCTGCCCTCCCGATTCATTTCAAGCGGAACACGGCACTAGCATCAGCGCGCGGGAGAGGAGCGCCGAGAACGACGTTGCGAATAGGCATGGCGCTGAGACCACACCGGATCATCCATCTCTGTTATTCACCATAAGCGAAATAATTCTTGACTTCACTTGCAGCGTAATTATCCTGAGGTCATCCCGATCCGTGTTTCGAGGGGCGCCTTCCGGAGGCGTTCGCAAGGCGGGGAGCGGGAGCGGCACCTGCGGGAAGGCACTTACGCAAACCGGCCCAC